>Ga0114955_1001338_pt1 | contig 11260 bp, 9 predicted proteins | sample Porto_5metaG_FD_87302 | JGI IMG/M metagenome (GOLD analysis project Ga0114955, IMG submission 87302) | Marine algal microbial communities from Porto, Portugal - Porto_5 metaG | ecosystem: Host-associated > Algae > Red algae > Unclassified | place: Portugal: Porto | collected 2015-02-02 | reverse complement strand
TTTTACCTGCTAGGCGGCGCAGCATTTGCATCGGTGTCGCTGCGGCGTCTAAAGTATCCATTTGATGCTGATTAAAATAGCCAAGCTTTAAGGTGTCAGAGACGCGATAGCTGCCTGATAAAATACCAATTTCGCCAACCAAGGCTTTAATCAAGGTCGATTTACCCGCGCCATTCATTCCCAACAAACCGAGGCGGGTGTCGGGCGTTACTTGGACGTTGGCATTATGCAAAAGCGGCGTCTCGCTATAGCCGATATCAGCATTGCTCATTTCTATCAGCGGCGAGCTCATATTGGCCGGCTCATAAAAGCGAAACGAGAACGGATTGTCCGCCATCATCGGCGACAGCTCTGCCATGCGCTCAAGCTGCTTGATGCGGCTTTGCGCTTGTTTGGCTTTACTGGCCTTGGCACGGAAACGACGAATAAAGTCGTCCAAATGGGCTTTGGTCGCTTGTTGCTTCTCAAACGCTTGCTGCTGCTGCGCCATACGCTCGTGACGGGTACGGATAAACTGCTGATAATTACCCGTATAAAGGGTGATTTTTTGTTGTTCGACGTGCAAGATATGACCGACGGTGGCGTCCAAAAACGCTTGGTCATGCGAGATAACAATTACCAAACCGGTATAAGCATTAATCCAAGTCTCAAGCCAAAGAATGGCGTCCAAATCCAAATGGTTGGTTGGCTCATCAAGGAGCATTAAATCGGCGCGGCTCATCAAGGTTTTGGCAAGGTTTAAACGCATACGCCAGCCACCCGAGAACCCTTCAACGGGCAACTCATGCTGACTGGTCTTAAAACCAAGACCTGCCATGATTTGGGCCGCTTTGGTCGGCGTCCGATAGCCGTCAATCTCATCAAACTGCTGATGCAAAACGCCAATCTGATCGTCACTGACACTGCTTAAATCATTTAACGCCGCATTAATCTCATACCACTGCTCATCACCGCTTAGCACATAATCTATCGCCGTCTGCGTGCTCGCCCCGACTTCCTGCGCCATGTGCGCCACCTGCCAGCTATCAGGAATGCTGACTTCGCCTCTATCAAGCGTCACTTCGGTATCGCCGGTGCCCATTTGCGTCAATAATAAGGCAAAAAAGGTCGATTTACCGGTGCCGTTATTGCCCGTCAAGCCAACTTTGTGGCCCGGATGGAGCTGAAAGCTTGCCCCTGCAAACAACTCACGACCATCACGGCGAACGCCAACGTCTTTAAATTCGATCATATAATTTCTTCATCTCAACAATAATATAAAACATAAGGCAATAAAAACATCCGTCTGGCATGTTTACAGGCGGCTATTATTTCAAACGCTTGGCGCATAGGCAAACGATTAAATAACTATTTTAAATTCAACCCTTTATACAGCTAAAAACCACTTGCTATCATAATAGCTTACGAACGATTAAAAATTTGGTAACTAAAACCGCTATTTGACATGTAAAACTACTATATAGTTGCAAACCCTGCTGTCACCCTTGACAAATCAATCAGCACCCCAATTATGTTATACTAGTAAAACACTATTGACATCATGCAGTTAGGTATTTGAAATTGGGCCTTTAAAGTTAAGTAGCGGCCGCAGTGCTATTCGCCAAACCGCTATGCCACAATATTTCAATGCTAAGTTATATTGCTAAAATGTTACATTACTAAATGCCTTAACAAATATAAAAAATTTTACCGTAGCCTAGGCGTTATCAGCCGCTACTTATCAGTCGCCCTATCCAGTATAAATAGACGACCTCGCAGAAATAAAAAATAAATCATTTGATTTTAGCAACTGAGGTAGATATGAACGAATCAGCCAATCAATTTAATCCAAGTACAAGTCAACCAGTCGACCCAACCGCCTTAAACCTGACCGATAGCGCGGCAAAAAAAGTACGTCGCCTACGTGAAGAAGAAGGTGATAGCAATCTTATGCTGCGTGTCTATGTGACGGGCGGCGGCTGTTCAGGTTTCTCTTATGGCTTTAACTTTGCCAATGAGCTCAATGAAGATGATGCCAATTTCGATAATGACGATGTGACCTTAGTCGTCGATTCGCTAAGCTATCAATATTTGCAAGGCTCGACCGTCGACTATACCGAAGGCTTAGAGGGCGCACGCTTTATTGTCACCAATCCAAACGCCACTACGACTTGCGGCTGCGGTTCATCGTTCTCACTTTAAGTAAGTCGAGATAATAGTTTCGTTATAGAAGTAGCCTAGTCAAGCAATACAGTCCTTTTGGACAAAACTTAGTATACAATCGTAAACTGAAAAAGTCGTTTTTGACCGATAGTCTGGTAAAAAGCGGCTTTAGTCGGTTTGCGATTGTTTTTTTATGGGGATGTGCTTAAATACCGCCTTCTTTTGAGTAGCTAGTCTAATCAATCTGTTGTATCAGTGAGCGCTTAACCTGTTTGTAAAGCTTATGCTTGCGAGCCTTTTATTAAAAGATTGTTGTTAGAAGATTGTTGATTAAAGGATTTTGCTCATAAAGAATAATCACTAAAAAAATCCTACTCCTACCCCAAATTATGAAGGCATACCCTCATGGCTAAGTTATCACTTGACGCACTAAATGACATCGACGGCTTTATCGCCGCCGCGCTAGTAGACAGCGAATCTGGTCTTGCAATGGCCACGCTTGGCTCTGGCATCGACCTTGAGCTAGCAGCCGCTGGCAACACCGAAGTACTACGCTCTAAGCGCAAAGTAGCAGCAGCGCTAAATTTAGATGAGAACATCGAAGACATTCTTATCACTTTGAGTAAGCAGTATCATTTGCTACGTCCATTAGTACGTAATGACAGCTTATTTTTATACCTTGTACTTGACCGTCAAAAATCAAACCTTGCCATGGCGCGTCATATTCTAAAAGGTTTTGAGACTGAACTAGAATTTTCGTAAACCTGTTTATATTAAGTAATGAGTTATCTAAAGCATCTACCTGATAAGTAGATGTTTTTTTGTTTTCTAGGTATTTACTTTAAGCCATTAGATTTGGTTAATAACCGCGCGGAGCCGCCATCTTTACAAGTCAAATAACCGTTATTTGAGCGCCAGTGAAGCTTACTGTATTTGTAATTGTACGTGGTTTTTGGGGCGGCTTTGGGCTAAACTGACGTGATTCTATAACCCATTTTTGCGGTTGCACAGCGATTGCGTGGCGACCGACCATAACTAATAACAACAGATGACTATTATGAGTAATTTTGCGAGCAGCTTTGTCGATTTTAAAATTCCAAACTGGTTTGATAGCAAGCATTTAAGCGGCATGCTGCGCGGTATTGAAAAAGAAGGGCTGCGGGTTAAACCTGACGGCTACTTGGCGCAAACCCCACATCCAGCCAAGCTTGGCTCCAAGCTCACGCATCCATTTATCACCACCGATTACTCTGAAAGTCTGCTCGAACTTATTACTGACCCAAAGACTTCTCCAAAAGAAACACTAACCATGCTGCGCCAATTGCATTTATTGGTTTATCAAGGTATGCCTGACGGCGAGCTGATGTGGCCATTGTCAATGCCGTGTATGCTGTCATCAAAAGATGAAGATATTCCGCTAGCAGACTATGGCAGCTCTAATACGGGTAAGCTAAAAACCCTCTATCGTAGTGGACTTGGTATCCGTTATGGTCGCCGTATGCAGACGATTGCTGGTTTACATTATAACCTGTCATTTGGCGATGATTTATTTGCCGCGTGGCAAGCGCAAACGCCAAGCGCGCAAGATTTGACCCTAACCGAATTTAAAAATGACAAGTATCTGGGATTGATTCGTAACTTTAAACGTCTGACCAGTTTGGTGCTGTATTTATTAGGGGCAAGCCCTAGCGTTTGTCCGTGCTTTGTGTCAGGTATCGAGCATGACCTTGAGCTGCTCAATGACTCAACCTACTATAGACCGACGGCGACCAGCCTACGTATGGGCAAGCTTGGCTATACCAACAGCGTGCAAGAACATCTCGATATTCGTTATAATAATTTGCCCGAGTATATCAAAGGACTGCGCCGTGCGATTCAGACCCCGCATGCAAGCTTTGAGAAACTTGGCTTAGATGATGACGACGGTAATCCGATACAAATCAATGACCATATTCTACAAATAGAAAATGAATACTATAGTCCGATTCGCCCCAAACAAATCGCGAAGAGTGGCGAGAGCCCAACCGAAGCGCTTGAGCGCCGCGGTATTGCTTACGTTGAGTTTCGTGCTATTGACCTTGACCCTTATAGCGATATTGGCATTCGTTTATCTAGCGCCTGCTTTTTAGAAGTGATGGCATTGTACTGCCTGCTGAGTGATTCGCCAGAGCTCATGCCAGCAGAAGAAGAAGCGTTGGCGGTTAATGTCGAGCGCGTGGTCAACGAAGGTCGCCGCGAAAACTTGCAAATCATTAATAATGGTGATGAGCAAACCCTTGAAAGCTGGATGCTTATGCACTTAAGCCGTATGCAGCCATTGGCAGAGCTGCTTGACGCGCATTATGGGGGTAATGAATATCGGACAGCGGTTGCCTTGATGCAAGGTAAAGCGGGACATTCTGAATCAACCATCTCAGCACAAGTGAACTCGGATAGTGAACGTTTGGGTAGCTTATGGCAGCTTGGCTTTACTTTGGCGCAGCAGCATCGTGAGTCGATATTACAGCAGACGTTGAGCCCAAACACCCAAGCCAAATATGAAGTACTGGCGGAAAAATCTATCTTGCAGCAGGCAGAGCTTGAAGCCGCCGAAACCGAAGATTTTATGGAATTTTTACAACTATACCGTTAATGGTTGTTTAATTTGACCTTTTAACAGTCTACTTTTTGTTAGTTTTATCCTATATCAATGAGCACTTTATAAGAGTATTCGCCCCATGCGACAGCTGACCACTTACCGTAATTTGCAAGTGTTTTTAGTAATCATGGCCGTGATCGGCATGAGCTTTGCGCTATTTTTCTTACAGCGTTATATGGGTTTTTCGCCTTGTCCGCTATGTATCTTTCAGCGCATCGGTCTGATGATTATGGGCGGCTTTGCTTTGATTGCCGCTATATTTGACCCAAAATCAAAAATCGTCCGCTTACTATTATGGCTTGGCAGTTTGGCAGGTATTGGCTGGGCAGCAGTAGTTGCCGGTCGGCACGTATGGCTACAGCATTTGCCCGCCGACCAAGTGCCCTCATGTGGACCCGGCTTAGACTATTGGCTTGATACCCTACCGATGCAGCAAGTATTAAAAGAAGTATTTGCCGGCTCTGGTGAATGCGCGTCTATTGAGTGGACATTTATGGGTTTGAGTATCCCTGAGCAATCTTTGATTTTATTTAGCATTTTGATATTGGTACATGTATTAATTTTATGGCGTATCGTGCGCCCTGCCCGCTAACCTGCTTCTACTACCTTTATGAGTAGCCAATAACCGTCCTGCACAATGCATGGACGGTTATTTTTTTGGCTCATATTTCAGGCGTTTTTAGCACGGTTAAAGCCATAGGGTTTAATTAACGACACGCTCTAGTCACTTTTACACTTTGATATATCCAAGGTGTTTATTTACCCTAATGGAATAACGGTAGTCTTAATTGCACTTTAAACGTATATAGCTAGTGTTTGCAAAGCCAAATGGCGAAGTGTGTTATCAAAACCATGAGGTTTATCACATAATTTAACGAAGTTAGGGTCGCAAGCGCTGCCTGTTGGCGCTAAGATTGTCCCTTACAATTTCTTTAACTTTTACCAAGACTTTAATTAGTTATCCTACTGACAAGGCTTAAACCCACTATTAAAAAATGTTTTTTGGTAACATTATGATTACTCTCTTACCCTATTCCTCCGCTGCAATTACCGCTATGAGACGCTGTACGCGCCCCTTGCTAGCGCTGCCGCTCTGTTTGCTACTCATGAGCTGTGATAGCGCCTCATCTTCTACGACTGCCAATAACACAACAACGCAAGGTGCTCAGACTACCAATACGGTGGCACTTGCTGACTTGCAGGATATTGATGTTCAAAATAATCTGACCGACGCTGACGCTGCAGTGAATGAGACAAATAATGCAGAAGGCCAATCACTGATAGCAGCAGCAAATTCAAATGACAACAGTCGCCGCGCGCCGATGATTTCGGCCGCCAGTAACGACAGCAGCTTACAAGCCACCTTGATGGGCGATTATGGCGGTGTGGTACCGTGTGCTTCTTGCGATAATATCGAGATTACCTTAAATTTGTTCGCTGATGGCTCTGTGCTAAAAACCAGTGTTTTTAATGATGCGGCGCCGACCGTTCCGCCTTTGTTAGAATCAGGGGTTTATCGCCAAGATGACGATAAAATCACCATTGTTTATGAGAGAAAAAATATCGAAACCTATAAAATCAGTGACAACCATTTGATTATGATGGACGCTGATGCCAATCTTAACGATGACTACACCCTTTCTCGTAAATAAATAACTGCCTACCTCAGCCAAATTGAGAGTCCACACAACGCCTACCGACTAGGCGTTTTTTATTGGTCATCTTATGGTGTTTACTTTACAATGAGGCTTTGATTATTGGGCTGCCTACCGAACTGCTGGCTGTAGTAATCACTGTTGGCTGACATTCAAGCTCAATCCCCTCCTTTTTAAGCGTGTACGGAACGTCTATGCATATTCATATTCTTGGTATTTGCGGTACTTTTATGGGCTCGCTGGCGTTACTGGCGCGCAGCCTTGGGCATACAGTCACAGGCTCAGACGCCAATGTCTATCCGCCGATGTCCACCCAACTTGAAAATGCGGGCGTGACCATTGCCGAAGGTTATTTAGTCGAGCATTTGCAGCCAGCGCCTGATTTGGTAGTGGTTGGTAATGCCATGAAGCGTGGCATGGATGTTATCGAATATATGCTCGATAGCGGTCTGCGCTACACCTCAGGGCCGCAGTTCTTATCCGAGCAAGTGTTGCAATCGCGCCATGTCATCGCTGTGGCTGGTACGCATGGTAAAACCACCACGACCACCATGCTGGCATGGATATTACATTATGCGGGTATTGATACAGGATTTTTGATTGGCGGCGTACCATTGGTTAATACGAGCGACGAGCGTTTGCAACAAGTCTTCGCCCATAGCAGCTATTTGGGTGCTAAAAAAGTCGCTGATGGCAGTGGAGAAAAAACCGGCTACTTCGTTATTGAAGCCGATGAATACGATTCAGCGTTTTTTGATAAACGCTCAAAGTTCGTCCATTATCGCCCGCGTACCGCTATTTTAAACAATCTTGAATTTGACCATGCCGATATTTTCGCTGACCTAAACGCCATCCAAACCCAGTTTCACCATATGGTGCGCATGATTCCAAGTAGCGGCAAAATCATCATGCCAGCGGCGACCATTAGCTTAGAAGAGACTTTAGCAAAGGGTGTTTGGACGCCTGTTTGGCGGACAGCGGTTATTGATAAACAGTCAGTTGATCATAAAAAAGACGAGCAGAATTTACAGCACACTAACGACTGGCAAGCCGAACTTATCAGCGCTGATGGCGGTCAATTTAGCGTCAGCTTTGCAGGGAACGATGAGCATACAGCGATCGTCGATTGGTCGATGAGCGGTATTCATAACGTCAATAATGCGCTAGTTGCGGTTGCCGCCGCTTATAATGTTGGTGTCGATATTAAAACTGCCTGCGCGGCATTATCCGCCTTTGCTGGTATCAAACGTCGTATGGAGCTGATTGGCGATGTCAACGACATCTTGGTATTTGATGATTTCGCCCATCATCCAACCGCCATTACCACCACCTTAGATGGCGCTAAAAAGAAACTGGCAGACAGACGGATTTGGGCGATTATCGAGCCGCGCAGCAACACCATGAAAATGGGCATTCACCAAGACAGCTTGGCTGAGTCTGCCGTCTTGGCCGACCATACTTTATGGTATGAGCCAACCGGACTGGAATGGGGTCTAAAAGACGTCATCGACAATGCCAAAGCTAACAATCCCAATATCGCAAGCCAGCAAGTATTGTCTAGTACCGAGGCGATTATTGAGCATATTATTAATAACGCTCAAGCGGACGATGCGATTGTCATTATGTCGAATGGCGGCTTTGAAGGTATTCATCAGCGTCTATTGACCGCGCTGCGCAATAAATAAATCTCCACTTATATAGCAAGCGTATTAAAGCCTGATTGTTTCTAAAAGCATAGTTCGTTAAACGAGCTATGCTTTTTTTATGGTTACTTGCCGTTCTTTAGATGACTTTTCTAACGTTTATAAATCCATATAATTATTTGAATAATTTACACATTATAGTAATCAACGCTTTGTTACGTTAGCGACTTTACTACCTTTTTAACCTGCCGTTTACCTATTTCATCTGCTTGATAGCAAATATGGCTTTTTTCTCACATAGCCCGTACACAGATAACATTTCGTCGTTACTTTTTATAGTGGCTAATGATTACAATGAATTCATCAAATAAGTAACAGATTATAAATAACCGCATAAATTAAAAATATTAGGAGAATAACAATGAGCTTTATTTGGATGATTATCGTAGGTTTGGTCGCAGGTTTATTGGCACGCGCTATTAAACCGGGCAACGACCCAATGGGTTGGATTATGACCATCGTATTGGGTATCGTTGGTGCGATGCTGGGTGGTTTTGTCGCAGGTTTAATCGGTATCAATGCTGATGGCGGCTTTACCGGACTTATCTTCTCAGTAATCGGTGCTATTATCTTACTGTTTATCTATGAGATGATTATGAATAAACGCCGCGTATAACAAGCGCAAGCCATTACTCGTATTAAATTAGAGCATATGAAAAAGGTCTTACCCAGCGTAAGACCTTTTTTAATGACTGCATTTTCTATCTGAATTATTAATAGTCAGTTTTTCTTATGTTATTCCTTAAGCATAAAACACCTTATGTATTGATATGCATTACTTTTGCCCCCATTTATCTTATAATATCAGACCTATTTTATCTTTATCATTGAGGTGAGCCTTATGGCGTTACTCCCTATTTTAAGCTATCCTGACCCGCGCTTACGCACGATTGCTAAGCCTGTCAAGGAAGTTACGGCTGAAATCAAAACCTTAATCGCCGATATGATTGAGACGATGTATGATGCCCAAGGTATTGGTTTGGCGGCAAGCCAAGTCGACCGTCATATTCAGCTTATCGTCATGGATTTATCGGAAGATAAAAACAGCCCAAGAGTATTTATTAACCCGAAAGTCACGCCATTGGTAGAAGAAAAGCAGCCTTACGAAGAGGGCTGTTTGTCGGTGCCTGAAGTCTATGATAAGGTTGAACGTCCAACCAAAGTACGTATCGAGGCTTTGGATGAAAATGGCAATAAAATTGATGAAGAAGTCGAAGGCTTACTTGCCGTCTGTATCCAACATGAAATGGATCATTTGAATGGCGTCATCTTTGTCGATTATTTATCGCGTCTTAAACAAACGCGGGCGCGTGATAAAGTGCGTAAAGTGCTTAAAATACGCGAAAAACAGGGCGAGCAAATCGCGGATAAACAGCCACAAACCACCAACTCTTAATACATTTATATTTTAAGCCACGTTTGTTGTCCCATCATTATCGTTAAAAATAATGCCTTTATGATGATAAGATTGGCTTTTATATTCTAACGTTTTTATTCTCTGCTATTTTTATTCTCCGACATTCACTGTCTTCATTAAAGGTTTCCCACCATGACCATGATCAAAATTGACCAATATTTTGACCCTGCCGGCTGGCAGAAATTTACCAAAGCTGCCGAAGGTCGCGAAACCCCGTTTTTGGTGGTCGACTTAAGCCGCATTAAAACGAAATATGAGGAAATGGTTGGTTTTTTTCCAAAGGCGAAGATTCATTATGCTATGAAGGCAAGTCCTGCGGTTGAAGTCATTAACTTATTGGCTGAGCTTGGGTCAAACTTTGACTGTGCGTCTATCTATGAGCTGGATCGGGTGCTTGATTGCGGCGTTGAGCCATCGCGTATCTCTTATGGCAACACCATTAAAAAAGCGCAGCATGTCAAATATGCCTTTGAAAAAGGTATTGATTTGTATGCAACCGATTCTGAAGCGGATTTAAAAAATATCGCTAAGCACGCGCCTGGTTCAAAAGTATTTGTGCGTATCTTAGTACAAGGCTCTGCAACCGCTGAATGGCCGCTATCACGTAAATTTGGTTGCCATCCAAATATGGCAATTGACCTGTTGATTCAAGCGCGCGAATTGGGCTTGGTGCCGTATGGTATCTCGTTTCACGTCGGTAGCCAGCAAAAAGACGTGGCTGCTTGGGATGATGCGCTCGCCAAGGTCAAATATATGTTCGACTGGATGAAAAATGAGGAAGGTATTAAGCTGCAAATGATTAATTTGGGCGGCGGCTTTCCGGCGAACTATATCAGCGAAGTCAATCCGGTCAAAGTCTATGCAGAAGAGATTACCAGTTATTTGACTGATGACTACAATGAAGATGAGATGCCAGAGATTATCCTTGAGCCTGGTCGTTCATTGGTTGGCGGCTCGGGTGTCTTGGTCAGCGATGTGGTGCTGATTTCGCGTAAATCAGATACGGATTTGACGCGCTGGGTATATACCGATGTGGGCTTATTCCAAGGCTTAATCGAGACTCTAGGCGAAGCAATCAAGTATCCTGTCTACACGCCTAAAATGGAAACCTCAACCAGCGAAGGCACGGTCGTATTGGCAGGGCCAACGTGTGACTCAACCGACATCATGTATGAAGAAGCGGGTTACCAGTTGCCAGAAGAGCTAGAGATTGGCGATAAAATATTTTGGTTAACCACGGGTGCTTATACCAACTCGTATTCGTCGGTCGAGTTTAATGGTTTTCCGCCATTAGAGGTGGTTTATATTGATTAATTTTTAACCAATTAATATCAATAACAGTAACAAAGCGCGGTACTGCTTATCACAGTGCCGCGCTTTGTTATTTTTGCTTCGCGACAACATTAATAATCAGCTACTGTACCAATAATGAAATAGGTACGCTATTACTGCTATTTAGCGTCCTATTACTGGCATAACCTGAGCTTTGGCTTTGATTGTTTTGTGAGATTTGTCCAATATTGACCCACTGCCCGCGTGGCAAGATGATGGTGCTATGCAGTCTTTGCCCTTGCACGCTACTGCTATTATTATAGCCATAGCGTTGATAAGAAGAATTAGCGCGCACGAGCTGTTCTTCTACTTGGGATAATTGTACTTCGACCTGCCCGTTTGGTAGTAGCCTTGGCGTCACCGCAATCCCTTG
>Ga0114955_1001337_pt1 | contig 11269 bp, 7 predicted proteins | sample Porto_5metaG_FD_87302 | JGI IMG/M metagenome (GOLD analysis project Ga0114955, IMG submission 87302) | Marine algal microbial communities from Porto, Portugal - Porto_5 metaG | ecosystem: Host-associated > Algae > Red algae > Unclassified | place: Portugal: Porto | collected 2015-02-02 | reverse complement strand
TAACGATAGACAGCCATCTATTCCAGAGACATTTCTACCTACACCAAGTCCAATAATCGGATCTCTAAGGCTGAGATGCCAGATCCGACATTCACCAGCACCCGTACCTTCAAAATCAAATGAAGGCTCATTCATGACGAGAAGTATATTACCGCTCATATCCGTCACGATCCATGTGGATGAACCAGAATTTCCAGTCACCACGGCCGATACCATATCACTAATATTGTCATCTACACAGAGGGTCAACTCTGTCAAACCCGATGTAGTGGTAATGGATCCACCTTCTACATCACATGGCTGCACTCCACAATTTACTTCTCTTATAATAGTTATTGAATTAGAAAGACTGAAACATCCTGTGATATCGCTGGCATTATTACCCACTTCTGCGCCTTGAATAGTGCCTATAGAACTTAAGTGCCAAATCAGACATCTACCTGCACCTCTACCCTCGAAGTTAAACGTAGATCCTGACTGAAGAGCTAAGATTACGCCATTCTCATCTGTGGCTACCCATGTAGAATTACCCACATTATTTGTCAGTGAGACCTGTATATTGTCATTAATTCCGTCGTCCACGCAGACTATTGCATCACTTGCATCTATGGCTATCACGCCTCCTACAGCTTCACAAACCGCTGGCGCACAATCTATTTCTCTGGTGACGGTGATCGGATTACTTAACTCATGACAGCCTTGTAGGTCCGCTGCATTTTGTCCTACTACTACTCCAAAAACAGGATCAGTAAAACTAAGATTCCAGATTAAGCAGATACCTGCACCCTGGCCTTCGAAATCAAAAACGGCGGACTCGGTAGTAGCCAGTATAGTACCAGAAGCGTCGGTGATGAGAAATATCCTATCTCCTGATGCACCTTCAGTAAGTACTTGAATGGCATCTGAAATACCGTCGTCAGCGCAGATTGTAAGTTCTGATAGACCTTGATCAGTACTGATCATTCCGCCATCTACATCACACGGATTAATACCACAGTTGACTTCTCTGATAATTTGGATAGGATTAGATAGATCTGAACAACCTGACAGAGCAGAAGCGTTTTGTCCTATGGATAATGATGGTTGAACACCGATAGCGGCATAGTGCCAAATCAAACACACTCCAGCTCCAGAGCCTTCAAAATTAAAAGGTGGTCCGCTGGGAAGGTCTAAGATGATTCCATTCTGATCAGTGATCAGCCAGCCCTGAAATTCTCCTTCGGCAGATACTAATTTCACATCTATGAGATCATCGAATCCATCATCAGCACATATCGTGAGGCTCTGATCATGGGTAGTAGATATATATCCTCCATTAGCTGCGACTACGTTGACCACTAGTTTATTCGATAAGTCGAACCAGCCCCTGAGTTTCTTAATATTCTGTCCTTTGACGGGGCCGATGCTGAACTCATCATAGCCTATGTGTACAATATGATATCTTCCAATGTCTAAGCCTCCAAGGCTAAATCTGGAATCGTTCTGCACCCTCAGAATAACATTAAAGTGATTAGTCAATACCCATATTGATGAGTCACCAGCACTACCAGAGAGTGACGCATTAATCACATCCGGGATTCCATCGCCGATACATAATGTTGTGTTGTCCGAAGTAGTGATCGTACCGCCATCAGGCTGATCATCCGATGCAAACAATGTTCCTACTGAGAATAAAACGAGTGCTATTGTGGAGATCAAAGAACACAAATTAGATTCGTTGCCAAACCTGAGTCTCATAAAGTCTATAATTAATATTTGAAAAATCTAGTTGATAGGTCTAATTATCAGAGGATCACACAATAGACAGAATGCCATGTGTAAACTAGATCAGGTGGAGGTCTTCCCTCAAATGTACAAAACATATTATAATAATCTATAATATGTTATAATTTTTGGAATAAATTTTGCCTATGGTATCATAGATATTCTTTTTGCTGATTATCCAGCAAAGAGACAGTATAATATGTTATAAATAAAATAGTATGATCGTTATATCAATTGCAGTGTTAATCGTAGTAGTGTATGGTGAGAAATTGATCAAAGAATCAATGCAGTAATTACTTAACTATTTGACAGCATCAAACATGGTACGGACATTTTCTTCTGTCCAAGTACCTATTAGACCCGTCTGAAATATGTATTCTTTATCACCCTGAATCTTCACGCACCTAAAGTCGTAGTTCAGCTTATCGTCTATCTTTTTTTCATAGATAAAACCATCTTCATACTCTTCTAAGATCTTCGAGAAGAAGGTACTCGCTTTTACCGTTTTCAATTGTTCAGCTACGATGTCAGCCTTTTCAAAAGTGATGGCATCAGAAGCAATAATCTGCACATAATAATCATCGCCAGCCTTTACCGTCACATCAGTCCAGACGCCCATATCATCAGCGACAATCTCAGCTCCCTCTGGTGCCATAATGCTGATTGGAAGCCCGTAGGATAATAAGTCTAACTTAACTAAATTACTTTTTCCTTCAGTCTGGCAACTTTGGATACTTAAGCCCAGCACCAGAAATAATGCATAAATAATTCTCATACCTTAAAATTAAGAAATAAAAAGACCCAGCTACATTTAATAGGTGGGTCTTAAAAATTATATCTGAAGATAGTAGACTGTCTACACTTAGCTTTTCTTATACTTAATAGAGCATCCGATGGCCTTAGTACTGGCCGGATCAGGGTCTATACCTTTACCCAAGGATGATATAGCATTATCCACATAATTCATATCTACCATGTCTGCATCGCCTGCATTATCATCGATCGCTCCAATATATTTCACAATCATATCTTGATCTAATATATAGACGTGTGGAGTTTTAGTGGCTCCATACATTGGAAATACTTTCTGCCCATCATCGAATACGTAAGGAAATTTAAAGGCTTTGTCCTTGGCTCGTGTTTTCATCGCTTCGTAGCTATCTCCAGCTTTGATACTGGGATCATTAGGGTTGATAGCTATGACAGGATACCCAGCATCAGCATACTTGTGATGCATTTCATTGATTCGGTCTTCATATTTAACTGAGAATGGACACGTGTTACATGTGAAGACCACTATGTAACCTTTAGCATCTTCATAGTCACTTAGTGATACCATGCTGCCATCTACATTTTTAAGTGAGAAGTCAGATGCCTTATCACCTACCTTATAGCCCGTACCAGGATTAATCTCGGCACGTAGCTGTACTGAGAGAAAGCAACCTACTAAAAATGATAAGATGAAAAATTGTTTCATAATTTATATTTTTATTGAATTGATAATTAATTCTATTTCTTCGGTTGACTTAAAGTCTTCCTCCTTAAATGCAGAGGCGGCACCTTGATAAATGAATGTAGCTGGTATGGCTCCGCTCCAATCACGGTTGACCTTATCTAACCAGTCATTATATTTGGTGTCAGTCAAAACGACTACCTCAGATAGTAACTTTTGTCTCTCTAAGAAAGGTTTCAGCTTCGATTCTATTTGATTTTTGAAGTCTAATGAGACCAGAATCACCTCAATATTATTATCAGATGCATTTAGCTCTTCAAAGTAGGGCAGTTCTTCTATGCAGGGCTTGCACCAGGTGGCCCAAAAGTTTATTACATGTATCTTGTCATCTTCACTGTGCAGTAAGTGCTCAAACTCGTCAAATGACTCATATACTGTAAGATCATTCTGAGCAACATTAGGAGCACAGAAAACAATACAGATTAAGATAGAAAAGATAACATCTTTCATACTAGGTTCTTTAGATCTCTTAAAACGAAGTAACAGAGATATTGTTTTACTCAGGTTAATTCAGCTTATAGCTAAGTCCTATGTTTTTAAGCTCTTCAATAAACTTAGAATCTGCATTCACTTTCTTCTCCACAGAGACCAACTTGATGTCTAACTCATCCTCCATGTCATAGATTTCCATAGAAAGGGAGTGGCTGCCTTTGTTTTCATTAATCATTTGATTGATCTGGTTGATAACTAACTGGTCGATCTGAGTCAACCCCATCTGAATGGTGATAGACTTTGTTAAAGCCTTACCGACAGAGTCAAGCAGCCTGATGTCCTTGACCTTGAAGTAGGTATTATCATTATAACCCTGAGCGAACATACCCTCCAAATAAATGACTTGTCCAGAGACTAACAGCTGCTTATAATTCAAGTAGTCGTCTCGATATAGGCGAAACTCTAAGGCCCCATTAAAGTCTTGAATCGTGAATCTGCCATAGCCTAATCCCTTCTGATTCATCCCGTGAAATGCCTCTGTGACTAATCCAGCTAATTTCAGATTTCTACCTTCAGATTGATGTGCTTTCTCCAAATTGCAAGTGGTGAAATGCTCTAACTCCAATTTATAATCATCTAAGGGGTGCCCACTAATGTAGATGCCTGTCACTTCTTTCTCCTTTTCTAACTTAGTGATCAGTGGCCAGGACTTTAATTTGGGCATTTCAGGCGTATCGATAAATGAATCTGAAATATCACCAAAAAGTGAGTTCTGATTTTGCGATTTCTGATTCTGATAGGTGTTACCAAATCTAATAGCGTGCTCCAACAGCGTATCAAAATTGTCTGACTCTGCGAAGTAGGTTGCTCGCGTAAATCCAAAGGAATCAACGGCACCACTCAGCACCAAACTTTCGATACACTTTTTGTTCACTGCCCTGAGATTAGCGCGCTTAGTTACATCGAAGATATTCTTATAGTTACCGTTCGCCCTCTCTTGAAGCAGTGCTGTGACTGGGCCTTCTCCCACTCCTTTAATAGCTGATAAACCAAAGCGAATGTGTCCGCTTTCATTAACGTGAAATTTCATCCGGCTATCATTAATATCAGGACCTAATACTGTGAGCTTCATCCGCTTACACTCGCGTAAAAATTTATTGAGGCTGTCAATGTTATTTTTATTATGATTCAGCACTGATGCCATGAACTCTGCTGGGTAATGCGTTTTTAAATATGCTGTCTGAAAAGCAATGAAAGCATAACAAGTAGAGTGAGATTTATTGAACGCATACGAAGCAAAAGCTTCCCAATCCTTCCAAATTTTCTCTACTGTAGCTGGAGGGTAGCCATTCTCTGCACATCCCTCCTTGAATAGGGGAAACATCTTATCGATCAGCTTTTTCTTCTTCTTACCCATCGCCTTCCGCAACATATCTGCCTGCCCCTTGGAAAATCCTGCCAACTTTTGAGATAGCAGCATCACTTGCTCTTGGTATACAGTGATACCGTAAGTATCGGATAGATACTCTTGCATGTCATCTAAGTCATACTTAATCTCCTCCTTGCCATGCTTTCGTGCTACGAAGTTAGGAATGTACTGCATCGGGCCTGGGCGGTATAAGGCATTCATGGCAATTAAATCATCAGATTTATCGGGCTTCAGCTCCTTCAAGCTTTTCTGCATGCCTGTGGACTCATACTGGAAAATGCCTACTGTCTCTCCGCGCTGAAAAAGCTCATAAGTAGCTACATCCTCTAACGATATCGTCTCAATATCTATGTTTATGCCCTTTCCTGTGCTAATAATATCGACCGCATCCTTTATGATGGTTAAGGTCTTTAAGCCTAAGAAATCCATCTTGAGTAGACCCGCATCCTCTACGACGCTGTTATCAAACTGGCTGACGAGAAGATCAGAGTCTTTAGCTACAGATACCGGTACATAGTTAGTGATGTCATCTGGGGTAATAATTACTCCGCAGGCATGTATACCTGTATTGCGCACAGAGCCCTCTAATGCCTTGGCAGACCTGATCATCTCGCCGACTTGGTTTTGCTCTTGAGCCATAGCTCTAAACTTAATAGCCTTCTCCACGTCCTCAGGCATCATGTCCTTCTTCAGCTTAGGATCGATACCACCATCCGCCAGTACCTTTTTGAGCGAGGCACTGAGGTGAGTCGGAAACGTCTTGGCGACTTGATTCACCTCACTTAGTGGCACTTGCATCACACGGCCCACATCTCTCAGACTGGATTTAGCTGCCATCGTACCGTAGGTTATGATCTGAGCTACTTGATTCTTACCATACTTGTCGATCACATAATCTATGACTTTACTCCTCCCCTCGTCATCAAAATCAATATCAATATCTGGCATCGATACACGCTCAGGATTCAGAAATCTCTCGAATAGCAGATCGTATTTGATGGGGTCTATATTGGTAATACCCAGGCAATAAGCGACGGCGGAGCCCGCTGCGGAGCCCCTTCCAGGCCCCACTGAGACTCCCATCTGCCGGGCAGTCGTCGTGAAGTCTTGCACAATCAAGAAATATCCTGGATATCCAGAATTCTTAATGACTTCGAGCTCAAAGTTTAGTCTTTCCTCTATGACGGCAGTAATATCCCCATATCGCTGCTTGGCGCCCTGAAAGGTGAGATTCTTGAGGTATTCATCTTGAGTACTGAATCCATGAGGCAACGGATATGCAGGCAGCACTACATCCCTGGTCAGCTCCATATGATCTACCTTGCTGACGATATCCATGGTATTATCAATAGCCTCAGGTATATCTGAAAATATGGCATTCATCTCAGCTTGTGACTTAAAGTAGAAGTCGGAGCTGGGAAATTTAAATCGGGAAGTATCAATGATATTTGATCCAGTGTTCACACATAGCAGTATGTCATGTATGCCAGAGTCTTGCTCTTCTACGTAGTGAGAATCATTAGTCGCTATAACTTTGACGTTATATTTTTTAGCGAATCCAATCAAAATTTGGTTCACGTCCTCCTGGCTCATACCCGTATCATCAATCTTCTCTAAGCCTCGATGTCGCTGGAGCTCGATATAATAATCATCTCCGAAGACGTCTAACCACCATTTTAGTAAAGACTCAGCTTTATCTGGTGATCCTTTTAAAATCGTCTGAGGTACTTCCGCTCCAATACAGCAGCTGGTAGCGATGAGACCCTCACTGTACTGGACAAGCAGCTCTTTATCAATACGCGGAAATTTACCATATAGACCTTCCTTAAATCCAAATGAACAAAGCTTACTGAGGTTCTGATAGCCTAGCTTATTTTTAGCTAATAATAGCTGGTGGTAGCGAACATCCTTCTCGCCTGCTGACTTGGAAAACGATCGCTTATGACGATCATCGACCAAATAAAATTCGCAACCGACTATGGGCTTGATATTTCGTTTGTTAGCCTCAGCCACAAATTTGAAGGCGCCAAACATATTGCCATGATCTGTCAGAGCTACAGCAGCTTGACCATCAGCCTGAGCCTTATCCATCATCTTAGCGATATCGGAGGCTCCATCTAAAAGAGAATACTGGGTATGACAATGCAGGTGACTGAAATTCGGCATAGGCTATGAGTTACATAATAGATATACAAAAATAGCTTATATGTTGAATTAAGATCAATAGAAGTGAAAATTAAGTAAGGTGAACGATGCTTAAAGGCTCCTCCATAAGTGATAACGGCTATTATCACAGAAAGGTGCGACTGGAATGCAGCAGCTGTAAGCTACTACGGCGGCAATAAGCAGATTATGCTGTCTCCCAAATATTTCTAAGCACTTTAACTACCTCTCGTAACGCCTGTAATGATCGAATTTTGTTGAACCCCACTAACAATCATTGTTGTAGAATTGCTTAGTAATCTACTTATAGCCAGTTAGATTCTATTTGTTATTTTGTTAAATACAAGAAGCCAAGTACTGAAATGGTTATCTCACTAAAGTTATTTGAAATGACTTATAGGTAATACTAATCTTCACAAATTATAAAGTCAAAATAAGCCATATTAAGATAAGCATCCTAAAGGCGCCTCATTTCAAGTAGAGGCTTAATGTCAAACATCTGAGAGGTATCCAATGATCAAAGGAAATTCATCTCCTACAATTTAGTATGGAGACTAATAAACTACATCATGTGATGAGATAGTTAGGCTATAAGCAGATTTTCTTCCTTGATTTTAATGGTGCCGAAGATCAAGAATAAAAGACCTAAGGACATCAAACCCCATTCTCCCATGGTAGGGATGCCAGCAGCTGGAGCTACAGGAGCACTGACTCCAGGAGGAGTGAACGGCAAGATAGGATCGCCATCGGCATCGACTGGAAAGTCAGCTGGATCATATGCTAAAGAAGTCAGTATCACTCCTTCACAAGTAAGGAAGAACTCATCTGGGTTGTTCTCTGAGAGATCAAAATCTCCTGATATGATAACACATCCAAAGGCAGGTACTGAAATATTATTAATTTCTTCATCTTGTTCAGCTGGGTCATCAGAACCAAATGTCCCCGATATAGAGACGACACTGGCTGAATTATTACATATTTCTACGTCATCAGTCCCACCAGATGGATCAACTGATAGTACAAATAAAGTCCCTGCAGCTAATGTTGGATCGCAAGCCCCGATTGGCGGATCACAGGCATTAGGTAGTATCGCAAAACCTTCAGCATCAGTTTCAGAGTAGGAAACACTTAAAAACTCCGTTCCATTCATACATTTGATGGTAAAGCTATCTCCTCCGCCACTAAACTTAAAATCTAAAAAATCTTCATCCAGAGTAACACAGCTTAGCGCTGGAATCATGATATCGACTGTAGTTTCATTCGTTGGGTCGCTGTCCACTACCATAACACCTATTAAATTGTATGCGGTAGATGAATTATTACAGATGACTATATTGTCATTCCCAGGTCCGCTAGCATTGATCGATGATACGCATATAAAACTTGCATCTGCGGGATCACATTGACCGTATCCTAGCTGACAGATAATAATGACTAAGCATATGGTCGTAGTTTTTCTAAGTATTGAATACATCACTTGTAGTTTTAATAATAAGCTGACCTCTAAGATAAAAAGTTATCCAGATCATATCGACAAAAACAATATTAATAAATTAATATTTCGAATGCCGTTAAGAAAAATAGGTAACCCTTTGGCCTATTTAGTATACTATCATGTATCTGCTCATATTAATAGTTAGAACTAAATGACAAATTCCAAAATCAAAGTCGTCCTAGCAGATGATCACCAGATCGTGTTAGACGGACTTAAGACATTACTTAATCAAGAACATCAGATATGCATAGTGGAAACCTTCAATAATGGCTCAGAAACCGTGCAGTACTGCTCGCGAAATCAAGTCGATATCGTCTTATTGGACATAAATATGCCCATTCTCGACGGAATAGATGCTTGCGAAACCATTTCAGCTCTTCGCGGCACAAAAATTATTGCTCTTACGAATCATCAAGAACTCGCCTTCATATATAGGATGCTCAATGCTGGAGCAAATGGCTATCTTCTCAAAACTGTTGATAAGCCGACGCTGATCAGAGCGATCGAGACTGTGCATAGAGGAGGAACCTATTATTGCAGTCATGTCAGAAACGCCTTAATATCTATGGATTCAACCCATATGTCTCAGAAACGAGAAGTATTACCAAGCCTTTCTCGTAGGGAAAAAGAAATATTGAGACTGATCATTAATGAGAACACCACCAAGGAAATAGCTCACCATCTATATATTGGTCAATGCACTGTAGATACGCATCGAAAAAATCTTCTCCGAAAGCTTAACGTGAGGAATACTGCTGGCTTAGTCAGATTAGCCTATGAGAGGAATCTATTAGTATCTTAATTCAAATAAGGAAATGTAAACTTTCGAGTAGTAGGTAATGATCTGTCTAAAGTACCTTTTATTCACCACCTGTGGTACGTTATTAATGATGGTGCCCAGCAGTGTTGCCTTCAGCAATGGTCATATCTACGTAGATCAGTATTTTGATGAGTCCGCTATAGCTGATAACCTGAGATATTTCATCGATGAGTCGAAGGAGCTTAGCATTGATGATGTCGTTTCTGTAGAAGAAGATTGGCAGGTGCATGAAGGCCAAAGGTTGTTCTTTAAGCCCACAGTCGCTCATCACTGGATCTCATTCACGATTTATAATACCAATAATTGGTCTAAGCAACTATTTTTAAATATTGCATATGCGCATATTGCTGACTATCAAATGTACCTCATCTATGATGATGATAGCCGCGTCAGTCTGCCTCGACAGGGGGACAACTATCCATATAGCGAACGATTAATCAGCCATCCGCACTTTGTTCATTCGATCACTTTGGAATCAAGTCAAACTGTCAGAGTGATACTGATGTTCGATCAGGAAGGGCAGGATCTGCAGCTGCCCATTTTCCTTAGTTCAAGAAAGCACTTTTTTGAAAAAGAACAACAGACCAGCTTGATGATCGGATTTTGCCTTGGTCTTTGTACTATCATCATCATTGGACTACTGAGTCTCTACCATTTATATAGGACGAACTATATCCTACTTCAGGTCATCACTTCTATCTCCAGCGTATTCTACGTTATGGCAGAGGAGGGCTACGGTTTCGCCTATTTCTGGTCAGATTATCCTAAAATGAATGGAATTTCTCGACCGTTATTTTTGGCTGTAGTAGCTATCATGTCCCTGCTATTCACCTTTCAATTGTTAGGTATCAAGGATGGCGTACACAAAAAGTACTATAAAGCAGTGCTGTGCTATATCGGAGTATACTTAGTATATATGTTGCTCGTCCACCCATTTTTCCTACTACCAATCAATAATGAAAATAGTATTGAAGCATATATCACTATTTTTCTGTTGATGACCTTGATTTTATTCGTGTTAAATCTTGCGATATGTATGTATTACGCTATAAAGTTTCATAATCCTGATGCTAAGATGCTCTCAGCTATATTCGCTCTATTGGTGGTAGCACTATCTATGAGGACCTTATCATTCCATGGTCTCAGCGCCAGCCATTTTTTGATCAGTCATACAGGCCTATTTACCTTATCCCTTCAAACTGTGTTAATCGGTATTTATCTATTTAAGAAGAGCTACCAAATTATTAAGGAGAACCAACTTATAAAGTTACGGATCGCACATGAGAGACAGATTGCCTCCGATACAATCATCGACTCTCTCCACAATGAGAGAGAACGTATTTCGATGGACATTCACGACAGCTTGACGAGTTTAGTGACTGCTGCAAAAATGAATATAGAGTCACTTCAAGAGAAATATGCTAATCTAAAGGATGATCGCCAATATCATGTGTCCCTTAATTTACTAAAAGATATTAGTCAGGAAATGAGAACTATCTCACATAATCTGATGCCTAAAACGCTAAAAGCATTTGGGCTAATCGACGAGCTGAGTAAACGCATCAACTTAATCGAGGCTAACCACCACCTACAATTTCATTTGGAAGTCTTTGGGTTTGAACATAGGCTACCTGAAAAAATCGAAATAGAACT
>Ga0114955_1001335_pt1 | contig 11273 bp, 14 predicted proteins | sample Porto_5metaG_FD_87302 | JGI IMG/M metagenome (GOLD analysis project Ga0114955, IMG submission 87302) | Marine algal microbial communities from Porto, Portugal - Porto_5 metaG | ecosystem: Host-associated > Algae > Red algae > Unclassified | place: Portugal: Porto | collected 2015-02-02 | reverse complement strand
GGGTGCGATGCGCTGGGACCAATAGGTGGTCTGGGCCGGGGTGAATCAGGGAGAGTCCAAGGTGGGCGGGTTGGGGTGGGGAGAGTGTGGGCATAGTGGCGTGGGTGCGGTGTGCGGGTGGTGCAGTCGCCGTTGTTATGGTAGGGGGAGCTGCGCTGGGATAGTTATGTGGGCTGGGTTGGGGTGAAGCGGGGAGAGTACGGTACGATACTCTCTCGGAATTGGCACGTCGGAGGAGCAATCAGGGAGTGTGAATTAGAGCATATGAACAATCGTTTTCCATCAATAACATAGCTTGTTGACTGTTATTGGGAGGAACCTGGCCCACTGAAGTTGATTGGCTGCGACCAGACGTCACAGACACAAGCTGCGCTAGGGAGCCCTCGGGCCTCTAGTCTGTATATAGTTTGATGGTCTGGCTCGTCGCCAAAAAAATGATCGGATCCACGCTCACAGCAACTCACTGGAGTTCACAGCAGCTGACAGCAAAGAGTGCGAATCTTTCGTGAACGCCGTTCCCGCCCACAAAGCCGCTCAGCAGCCCCCGAGGCATCAATACAATTTCGCAGCAGTGTCACAGAATGCTTTGACTTTCTGTGAATTCCAGGCTCGTGCGTGCAGTATCCTATCCCTAAGGCACATCTATAGGATGGGTACAACCGCAATCGAGACTTTACCAGGCGACGTGCACGTCACGCGCGTCAAGCATCTCAGGTATACGAAGGTTAGAGACGCGTGTTGGCCACCTCCCGGTCTGAGGTTGTCATGCGCACCCAACTCGAAGGACAAGACGTACCACAACAGCATCATGAACCGATATTGCTAACCTCCAAGAAATGTCGGTTGCAGAGAGAAGGGAGGCAGAGCCGACAACAGGGTGTACAAAAGAATTCGGATTGGCTCTTCGACAAGCCACGATCCAACTATTGGCTGAGAGGTGCCGCCAGTAATCCTGCAAGCCAATTACCGCGTCTTCCAGGAGTCACACAGAGCCATTGCAACCCACAATGAGATATCCTGAGATTTTTGGGCCGCTTGCTTGGGCCTGAAGAAGGCATGGAGAGGGTTTTGGGCCAGACCTGTGATTTCTGATGAAATCAGCAAACTTCTACAGATTTCTTGAGATCCTGATGTGCGTTTCCAGTGCGCAGAGCTGAATGGGGAAACTGTGTAAAGAACTGAGATGATTCCTATCTTTCCCATTGGTCCACGTACGCTGTTGACTGATTGCAACCACACTGCAACCGCCATTTGGTCAGCAATATGTGGTACGAGCCGCTGGACCGAGAGTCAATGCACCTCCGCCTCTACGCCGATGCTTCGTTCCACTCCAAAGATGAGGTATCATCTCAGCAGGGAGAAGCGGCGGACCAGTGCCACGTGCTGACGTAGTACAGCACGAAGGCGCCACGGATCTTGCGTAGATACTTAGCGGGGGCGTTGCACAAGTTTTCTGCAACCGACGACGCCGCAAACTGCTGGAAGGTCACGCTCGTCGCCTATGAAGCCGTGTCGCTTCTGCTGCACACGAGGAATCAAGAAACCAGGTGTTTGCTGGGGTTCGAGCCTCCGACTCCCTCACGCGACCCGAACGTCACGCCTATTGAGCGTGGCGGCCATACTAACCCGTTGGCCACCCATGCGACTTCCTAGGGGTTTCATAACCGCTGGTTTGTTTGACATATGTACTCGTCCGATTTTGAGTCACTTTTTTGCGATTTCACATTTTCTTTTCTTGCGCTTCTCATGCTTCATTTTCCGTGCGCTTTGCCACGCTGCTTAATGCTTTGATTCGGTGATATTTTTAATTGTGAGTGTGGGCGGGCGTGTGCGCGTGGCGGGCTTGATTGCTCCGACTTGGAGTACTTGAGGAGTGAGTGCCCATGATGTGGAGAGGGGCGCTTGAGAAAGACAACCAACAAAGCACCTTCGCACACACGCACCAGCCCAAGCCACTCAACCACTTCACCGTGGTCCCTCATCCCCTATCCCCTCTTCTTAACAGCACGTACATCTTCAAGCACGACCTGGAACGCTTCTACAACAAACCCGTGCCTCTCGTGAGGCTGACGGACTCAAATCAAGAGTTTGACGTCATCAATCAGGAGACGCACTCTTCCAGGAAGCGAGAAATTATTGACGTTGAAGCGACACGCGAGGCATAAAACAGACACGATTCATCCAACATCGGCCCGTTCAAGTCATAGCACGACTTTTCAGTCTGGTTCACGAATCCGACTCTGTGCCTGGCACTTGACGCGGCGATGAAATCGTGGATCTACGGAAGTCCCGTGCAGCAGCGGATCATCCGCTCCAACCCCGCTTCGTCTGCGTCATTGGATGGGGCGTCGCTCGCCGGGGTGACGTCAAAGACAGTGACGCCGCTTGCGTCGTTTACTGGAAGGACGGAGCCGACGCGCTAGAATTGCGGAAAGCAGGGAATATGATTCTTCGGCTTGCGAGCTGCGGCGCCATGTGGCTGTGGAGACTGCGATTGACACATCCCAGAGCGCCAACGTCCATTCCGTGACCGGTGAACCAATCATTGGCCAGAACCCGGTTGCACGCGCCGCGAGTCGGCCGGCGGATGTGCGTGTTATGTCGGGCCCCGGGCCGACCCAGTGTGTGGCTGCGATTGGTTGTCGTTTCATGGCAACTGGCGAGCCGATTCTGGCCGGAGATTGTGTGCGGTGCCGGGCTTTTTCCAGGGGGTGCGGCCCCGCGGCGAAGCTTCCCTGAGGGCCGCTTCTGTAGTGGTGACTGCCCTCACAGTCGACGGAGTATAGCTCAGTTGGAAATTTCCTGCACAGGATACGCAATGGAGTAAAAGAGAAACTACACAAACTTCTGGATCACAGGGCGCGGAGAGCTCCAGAATGCCGAAAGTAACGCAAAGACAACGCTCGTGTATTCGAATACGCAGGATGACCCCGAAATATACGCTCTTATACCCTCAGAAGCAAGAAGCAAGACGTGCGCAATCCCGACCCCCGGGCGCTACCATGGGTGGACCGGTGCCCAACGGGCCACGGTCTCAGGCCCGGGCCTCTAGTGGCCCCTGCCCAGCATCCACGACTACCCTTCCGCTGGAAGAGGACCCCCGCCCGTCATGGGCGGAAGCAGGAAAGTCACCAAGACTTCCTAGATCTCAGGATTTACCCAAAATCAGTACCTCGGGACTTCTCGCAAAACTTTTCAATTTTCCTGGATAGACTTCCGGTGGGATTTTATCCCTGGTCGAGATCAGATCTTTGTCCGGATTACGCTCAGATTGTGGAAGCTTTCACGATCTTCCAGGTCCCTCCAAGGGTCCCGGATTCTAGGAGATGCGTGTATCTATCGGCTGTGATAGGCCCCTCGAAGAGGTCTGATGAGGTGCCTATCTCCCCGCACCCCGGTGTAGGGGTCGCTTCGCGAGTGGCCCTCGGGCTCCCTGGACGCCCACCCAAAATGGGCGTCACACGCTACCCCTCTAGGGGGAGTTACTTGGTTTTTCGCGACCCGTCCCCGGTTCATACCGGGGCCCGTCTCACCCACTGACGGGGGTTCTTACCACAGGTTTCGGTCGGCGAATTTGTGGGCGTACTGTGCGTTTAATGGGATGGGGGGCAGGAGCACATAGAGCGTGCACGCATATGAGGCCGACCCTCAGAGACTAGCTGGGGATTCGGTCGCCCGGTAGCCTTGTAACACCTGCTGCCGTCCTCCCTAAGGACTTGTCCACACGGCCGGCCTTCGCTCAAGTGATTGAGCGTGAATCCCAACGCGATTTCGTGGAACGGGAGTGAGAGGAGCACTGCTGTCTTCACGGCAGCACGAAATTTGCGAGCTCTACGAGCCCATTTAATGGCCACCCAAAAGAGCAGATCAGATCACACGCGCATCAGCAGAAGTCCACCAGGCACTTCGACCAATCAGAAGTGCGGAAACAGTCGTAAATTGAGGCTCAAGTTAACCTCCGAAATTGTTCACATGCGGGAGACAGAACAGAAAACTTTGCACATGCGAACGTGGTCGGCTCCAACGCGACGAAATGGCACGCTCGCTCTTGTATCTCCCTCATGTGCTCTTGCATCCGATAGGGCCCAGAAAAACTAATATGGCCAGTGTGATTTGCGTGAGATTGAGATACTGCGCTCTGATTGGGTGGCACTCGCCTATGCACGTCGTGCACGCGCCGTCCAGAGTAGGCCTGAGAGCGTCTCCACCAATGGAGCCAATTCTCGCACCCAACGGCCACGTGTGCGCAACGTGTATCACTTTCAGTGGCTCTCCAAACGTCAAGCCAAAACTACGAGGGTCATGTCTCAATATTTGGCTCGCTTGGGCGCTCCCAGCGGGTGGGCCTCTTTCGTGCCTGGCCAACCATCCAAAAGTACAAGAAAGAGAATCTTCCTTGTTTGAAGATCGTCACAGGACTGTCTGCTCTGCACAGGGCCGTCACTCCACTGGAAATTGATGTCCGAACAGGAAACCAAGGGTTGGCCGACCGCCTCGGGCTGTCTCCAAACTGGCCTGTTTTGAGTCACGCTTCCGACCAATTTCAAAAGGAGGACCGATCATGTGAGGCTCCCACGAGATGCACTCAGTGATAAACAAATGTGAGCAGGTCTACTTATGGGTCGTTACACCTCCGTCACACAATAGATTAGGAGCAAATCGAAACCACCAATGCTTCAGCCATCTAAATGGCCAAATCAAGCCACATTTGGCTTTTTTAACGGTTGGAGCCGTTGGTAGAGATGCTTTGAGAGGGAAACGTCGGTTGCCGGTAGCGGGGGCCCACGCGGTTACCCTGATATTTCTCTCATTCACGCTGTTTCTCCAAAAGTAGCCTCATTCGTGAATACGTTCGGGCAAATGGTGGTGCAGAGTATCCGGAACTGTGCGCTTGTCCGTTTCCTTTTAAAATAGACGCCAAAACCTGGCCTTCCTTGCTAAGGATGCGGTCTTTCTCTAGGGCTGTCCACCGGGCTTGTTGCCTGACAGACTCCCATGGAGCCCGCATTTTTCGTGCAGAAGACGGAAAATTTGCCTTTCCTGGCATTGCAGAGCTGTCTCATTCTTCTACAGGGGGGGATAGCAGAGGAATGTACAGGAATGGAGAAAGACTGTACGTGGATGCTTGACCTGCTTCATACAAAGTATGCGGACGCCATTTTGAGATTTGTACGCTTGAAAACGCTTAGTCTTGATGAAGCAGCTGGACATGGAGAGATGTCGAAGAATGATTGGGTCCGGGCAAAGTTCCATGTCCATCGGGACAGGGTGCTCTCAAGGTGAAGTGGTGCACACTGATGTTACAGACAGCCGACTTCTGGATGCTCCGAACACGAACTCAAGCACTCATGTGTTTTCAAACTTTCGTGATAACTCCGCACGTATCCCACACATAACGAGGCATGTTTCACCGCAGGTCGGTGTGAAGCGGGAGGAAAGTGGGTGGATGCGTTGCATTACTCGAGACCGGACTGAGGCGCGAGGCCAGCGGCCCCTTACCCCCCTCGTGTGCCCCTCTTTCAATGTCCTTCAGGCACACCCCCGCCAACGCAGTGACAGGGCCCACAAATCGCGACGCCCCTCACAGAGCTCACGACAATCTCCCCGAGCTCAGCTCCAGAATGAGCTCCCCTCGAGATACAAGTACATTCAATTTCATCACCATCATACAGCAATGCATGTCAAAGGCACAGACAAACAAGCTGATCACCGCATAAGTACTCCTGGAACTATCCAGGCAGTCCGCGGCAACTCCGACTTACCAGTGCGGGCTTGGGGGGCTGCATCAAGATTCGGAAAAAAAACTCAATTAGAACTGGAGGTGGCGCAAGACCCGGCGGTTGGCGACCGGGCCGCTGTCGTGCCGACCACTGCGCCGCACACCGCCCCCCCACCCCCCCCCCAGCGCACTCATTCCCGCTCCCGTAACTATCGCCGGCGCCCCCCTCGCACAGCCCATCGTGGGCTTCTGACCTCTTATGGCTCGCACAGACTGTTTCTTTGATGTATGTGGCGTCGGCGCACTCCAGGGGGTCGGCTTCTCTTTTCACGGGGGGCGAGGGGGGCGTCGGGCGAGGGCACGGAGGTGCTTATTGTATGGCGGTAGGCGCAATCCTTAATGCTGAGCTCTTTTTCACCGTGTCGCTTTGCTGTATCTTTTGTCCCTCTCCTGTTGGCGTGCATTTGCGCCGGTGAACACGGTATGGCATCAGCCTGTGTACTATGCTTGAGTCGACATTGTTAGACGCCCCTCTCGTTTTTGAGGCTACAGTCCGAATATGCGTGTTTGGAACACGTGGAGCCTTCTGGTTGCCGCTGAGTAGGGCGCTCGGTCGGGCAGCATGGAAGGTGGCGGTGGAGCGGGGAGGGCGTGAAAAGTCGGATCTGCTATTGGACCGCACTAAAGAGTAACCTAGGTAGAAGCGCCGTCTGTTTCATTCCTCTGTCGTCACTCTCCTCTTACGTGGACAGTCACTCCCCCTCTTCTTCTGCGGCGTGAGCAAGGAACCAAACTGTGGCGCCACATGGGAGGGGCGGGACAGCGGTGCCGCGAAGACGACGACATGAACGCGCAAGCAGCAACAGACAGCCAATCAGCACCCGAATCTTATGTCCAAGAACTTTGCGTTGCGGCCAATCAGGAGTAAAAGCGCCCTAAAGAGGGCCCCTTCCGACGAATGGTGTGTCCAGCGGCCCGACAAATGTCGTTCGAGACCTCCTGCTGTCCCGTCTGAAGGGGATCCTTCCTCTAAAGCCGACGGGGTATAGCCTCGTCGGAAAGCCCTGCACACGATGCGGAGCGCAACACTGGATGAACAAGACGGACACCGGGATCCCCGGGCGCGAAGCGCACCAGAACGAGGGAAGTAACGCGAACGCAGCGCTGATTGATTCGAATAGGCGCGATGACCCCAAAGCATACCCTCATGTACCGTCAGAAACCAGAAGCAAGACGTGCACAATCCCGACCCCCGGGCGCTACCATGGGTGGACCGGTGCCCAACGGGCCACGGTCTCAGGCCTGGGCCTCTAGTGGCCCCTGCCCAGCATCCACGACTACCCTTCCGCTGGAAGAGGACCCCCACCGGTCTTGGGCGGAAGCAGGAAAGTCACCAAGACTTCCTAGATCTCAGGATTTACCCAAAATCAGTACCTCGGGACTTCTCGCAAAACTTTTCAGTTTTCCTGGAAAGACTTCCGGTGAGATTTTATCCCTGGTCGAGATCAGATCTTTGTCCGGATTACGCTCAGATTGTGGAAGCTTCCAGGACTTTCCTGGTCCCTCCAAGGGTCCCGGATTCTAGGAGATGCGTGTATCTATCGGCTGTGATAGGCCCCTCGAAGAGGTCCGATGAGGTGCCTATCTCCCCGCACCCCGGTGGAGGGGTCTATTCGTGTGTGGCTTTACGCTCCCTGGAAACCAGCCCAAGGGGGCTTACCCACGCTACCCCCCTAGGCCGGTGTTATGTAAGTGGACAAGACCCATTTCCGGCTCATGCAGGGAGCCGTTTCACCCCGGACAGAGGGTTTTCCCCACACCGTCGTTCCCCATTGTTTCTCGTTGCTTCTTGTCGCTTCTCCGGCGATTTGTCTCGGATCCGCATAAGATGCGGTTCAGTGGCCTCGCAGTTGCGCAAGACAGGCCCCATTCAGGCAGATGTGTCTTGGAATCCTGCATCGCAACGAGAGTGCGGTGCATCCTATATGACTTCAAATCTTTTCAGGTCATGTTCGGACCAAATTGCTCATGGCAGGGCAGCCAGGGCAGCCCCCTGCTCATCAACTATCTGGCAGCACGATTCCCACTCAGATGTTCCAAAACACAGAGCCCCATATGTAGTGTGATTTGGTCCTTGAAAGCTGTCAGTCCGTATTTGGCACTCTCGTTCTCGTCCCCCTTGTGCTTTTGTTCCTGTTCGGATCGGACAAAAGTGGGCGGTCTGCAATACATGGATCCAGTGACTTGGTCACCGTTTCAGAGGTCGTATTCTGCATCCGTGTCAGCAGAGATCTGGAGGCGTGTCAGTGTTCGAGGGGTCGCGATGAAGATGAAAGCGAATGAAATTGCGTGGCAAAGAAGGACCGTCCCGTCGCAGGGGGCCGCAGGGCCCGGATGTCGCCTGTTGAAAGACACGCGAGGCTGTCTGTAGTGTGTTGAGAGGCCGGATTCTTGTGCGCTCTGTGCCTGCCGTGAAGGCAGTGATGCGCGAGCCTTTGCCGACGGTATTGTACGTGAGTGTAGCGGTGAGCGTGGCCACAGGCCGAGCCTCCGTCGTCGGTAAGAGGAACCGGGTAGCACTGTGCCGGGGCGAGCCGCCTTCGTGCGCTGACGCCGACTGGCCATGACCCATCATCGTCCGTGGAAGCAAACTGGCTTACGAGGCGGCCGGGATAGCCGACGACGTCCGTGGGGGCCGCCCGCGACGGCAACGCGCCGCGTTTTCGCCAGCGACGCTGTTGGCCCATCGCTTTCGAGAATGATAAGAGCCCACGCCGGGAGTGGTTCGGCTGAGATCGCGTCGAAGAAGCTGGTCTGTGGGTGTGCTGACTACTCTGTATTGCTGACCTCGGTTGCAGGGTGGTTTCTATCAGTCAACAGCGTACGTGGACCAATGGAAAGGCTAGGAATTATCTCAGTTCCTGAAAGAGTCTCCCCATTCAGCTCTGCGCACTGGAAACGCACATCAGGATCTCAAGAAATCTGTAGAAGTTTGTTGATCTCATCAGAAATTACAGGTCTGGCCCAGAACCCTCTCCATGCCTGCTTTAGGCCCAAGCAAGCGGCCCAAGATTCTCAGGAAATCGCCTTGCGGGTTGCAATGGCTCTGCGTGACTCCTGCACAACACGGTGATTGGCTTGCAAGATTTCTGGCGGCACCTCTCAGCCAATAGTTGGATCGTGGCTTGTCGAACAGCCAATCCGATTTCATTTCTACGCGCTCATGTCCGTTCTGCCTCCCTTCTCTCTGCAACTGCCATTTTTTGGCGGAGAGCAACAATGAGCGCTTTGTTATTCTTGCGCGATTGATCGCCTTGTTCTTCTCGTTGACGTGCTCTTCGCCAGCATAACCTCCATTATTTGGGAACGCGGTCGATGGCGCAGAAAACGTCCGGCGCGCCGCGCGTCATCTGGGAAAAACCGGCGCACGCCCGCATGTAGTCCGGATAGGTTATCGACATCGGGAACCGCGACAGGATGTCAATGTAGACCTTACGGTAACTAGTGAATTGCCTTTCTGTCTGCACAACGTCCACACGGAAACACGGATGAACAGAAAATCGTCCCAGACGCGTGGTTTGCATTCTGTTGTACTACGCCAGAGGCGCTGAACTCGTGGCTGTGGGCGCTGGTGCGCAGAGGCCGGGTGGCAGGAGGTGTGTAGCCTTTGCGGCGTTCCGCTGCGGCTTGTGAGCGCCTGCGGCGCACGTGTCCGGGTGAGCTCGTCGTCTTGACATGTGCTGACAGCGGAGCCGGTCAATCCCGATCGGGTAGTTTCACGCATTGGAGGGAATTATCTGCATCGTAGGTATTTGGGAGCGCGGGACCGGGCCAACAAGTGGCCCAGGTCCCTGCCCAGCGGTTTCCGCCCTTTTTAAACAAAGGGCGACGACGGTGGAAGGCACCGTTCTCGCTGGAAAGTAAAACGTGCCTGATGGCCGACATGGGTATCTAACAAACCCCTGGAATCAAGACTCGCCGGGCTACGCAGCGTCGGCCACTTCCTTTTGGGGAGCGGGGGACGTCAAGCGGTGCTTGGCCGGAGAGCTGTGTCGGTTGAGGCGATGGCTCTAACAAGTGCATCCCAATCGCGCCGCCGTATGACTGAGGTAGGGTCCTTGGCGCTGAGCTACGTTACCGTGCCGGATTGGCGACCCGGAAGGCGGCGGTGCTCAGCGGTGGAGAGCTCTCCCATGAACTCTCGGCGGGGTAATCGTATGAGGAGTGTGAGGCGAATGGAGACCAAGATTCTTGGCTGGATCGTCACCATCGGTGTCGTCCCCCGGCGTCGCTGGAGCTGTGGGTGGGGCTCTGAATATGGCAGCCCACCCCGGTGATGGGGCCATGTCAATTTTCTCGGAGAACATCCGGCCCCACGCGGGGTAATTAGGCAAACAGCGCTACTGAGTTGCGAAAAACACCGGGCACGATAAGATGCAACTGTTATCGCGCAACGCGAGAAACAGAAGAAGCAGGTAGGGCGGCGACAGCAAGACACAAGCCAGGCAGCTGCGATATCGACGACGAGGCGTCGGGAACCGTAACACCGAACGCGATGATACGGAGCGTGGTCACCGGCGGCGAAGCCACTGTCGGATCGGCCGCCGGAGTCAGCGGTCACCGGCGTTTCCTTCCTCTTCACTCGACCCGAGATCGAACCGACGGAACCGGCCCTGCCGGCACGCATGCTTACGAGATGCTCTTTTGGGGCTGGCGCTGACTGGTCACCAGCGCTCCGCCACAGAGGGGGTGAGACGGCTCGCAGGGATGCGTGCCCGGGGCGGCAGAGCCGCCACGGTCAGCCCCGTGGAGGAGGGGGAAGGGCGACGCCCGTGCCGGGCGTCGGCGCACGCTGCGCGTCCGTCCACGTGTCGTGGGGACGAACGCGCGGGAAGAGTCCCAGCGGCGGGTGACGCCTCTGAGAGGGATTGTCGCTCGCTGTCAACGCAGGGCATCCCCGAGGACGAATGGTCGTCGACGACGGCGGCGGCGCGTTGGCGGCGTCGACGACTGACTCGTTGACGGCGACCGATCAAGGGCGTCGTCGACGCGATCGGACTCGGCGGCGCAACGGGCGTACATTGGCGTCCCCTTCCTCTTCTCCCGACCCGACATCGCGCAGACGGAACCGTCCCCGCCGGCACGCATTGCGACGAACCGGCCCTGTGGGGAGCGCGCTGATTGGCTGACAGCGCCCAGCCCTGGAGGGGGCGTGGACGGGTCGACGCGATGCGCGCTGGGGGAGGCGGAACCGCGACGGTTGGCGAAAGTGAGGAGGGGGAGCGGTGACACCCTCGAGCGGCGTCTGGGCAGACATACGGGCAGTCCGCGCATTGTGCGCCGCAGATTGCGTCGAGCTGTCATCGTCGCTCCGAAGCATGGTGAGCTCACGGTCGGTCGCCGAAATCAACCTCAGCCTACCATGTTCTTCGCCGTCCACGCGACATTTCTCGTCTACTCTGTGTGAAGCGGGCAGTACAGTGGGTGGGTGCGTTAAGGTTCTATCATGGAGGTGGCGCGAGCCGTAAGGGGGCAGCCTGATAAGACCCAGGCG
>Ga0114955_1001329_pt1 | contig 11295 bp, 12 predicted proteins | sample Porto_5metaG_FD_87302 | JGI IMG/M metagenome (GOLD analysis project Ga0114955, IMG submission 87302) | Marine algal microbial communities from Porto, Portugal - Porto_5 metaG | ecosystem: Host-associated > Algae > Red algae > Unclassified | place: Portugal: Porto | collected 2015-02-02 | reverse complement strand
CTCATATTATTCCGAATCTCCTTTCAATGACTTATCTATATTTTACATCAAAACGAGCTTATTGGTACACTACTTCTTCAATTACACCAACCTCATTTATCGTTACTAACTCTGAAATACAATGCGACATTTCATTCTTTAACGTTCTTACTATTTCACCACTGTATTCCCTTGGACTCAAAGTTAGTACAGTCGGTCCAGCTCCACTAATTACCGTTGCATATGCATGGTGTGCTTTAGAAATATTTCTAATCTTTTCAAATTCTGGAATTAAATGCTGCCGATATGGTTCATGAAAACCATCTTGTTCCATCATTTTTCCAGCTAATTCATATTTGTGTTGTATCAACGCACAAATCATTGTATTACTTATCGCACTATTTTTGACAGCATTAGCATGGGAAAATGTATCTGGTAATGCCTTACGTGATTCTTCAGTTTTAAGTTCATAAGGAGGAATCGTTAATATAACATCTACCTTAGGTACATCTATTCGAGCTACATCTGTAACTTTTGATTCTGAGTTGTAATAACCAGATATTAAACCTCCATAAATTGTAGGCGCAACATTATCAGGATGACCTTCTATTTCAGTCGCTAATTGAAGTAATTCATATTGTGATAGTTGAATATTGCCAAAATGATTAGCAATATATAGCGCACCAACTAATGCTGAAGCTGAAGAACCTAAACCTCTTGCTAAAGGTATATCACTTCTCATATCAATATTTAAAGCTGGCAATTCAACTTGATATTTTTTAGCAACTAATTGTGCAACTTTATAGATGTAATTTGAATTATCTTTAGGTAAAGTCTCTAATTCTTCATTAAAGTAGTTAAATTCCCATTGATCACCTTGAATCTCTTTTATATCCATATACAGATACTTATCTAAAGCCATACCAATTGAGTCAAAACCAACGCCTAAATTTGCTGTTGAAGCGGGAATTTTCAACTTTAATATTGCTTCCATTTTAAAGAGCCCCTTTAATATATTTAATGATACTTTCTTTATCGTTTGGAAGTGGTTGAATAGGATTATCTAATAAAGAAATGGCAGTATCAGGATCTTTTAATCCATTTCCAGTTAGAACAGCGACTACTTTTTTACCTTTAGGCAACCGTCCAGCACGGTGAAGTTTAATAAGTCCTGCTATAGATGCATTACTTGCTGGTTCACTAAACACACCTTCTTTAGAAGTCATCATTTGATATGCCTCTAATATCTCTTCATCTGTAACACTGTCAATTAAACCTTGAGATTCTTGTAATGCATTAGTAGCTTTATCCCAACTAGCAGGGTTACCGATACGAATGGCAGTCGCTACTGTTTCTGGATTTTTAATCACTTTATTTTGAACAATTGGTGATGCACCTTCAGCTTGGAAACCAAATAATTGTGGAAGTTGACTCCCCTTTTTATCATGATATTCTTTGAAACCTTTCCAATAAGCTGTAATATTTCCTGCATTACCTACTGGAATGGCTAAAATATCTGGTGCTTGACCGTCTAATTGTTCTACTAATTCAAAGGCACCTGTTTTTTGACCTTCAATTCTGAATGGATTCACAGAATTAACTAGTTCAATATCTCCATTTTTAGCGATTTCTTTAACAATTTCTAAGGCTTCATCAAAGTTGCCTTCTATAGAAACAATTTCTGCACCATACATAACAGCTTGAGATAATTTCCCTAAAGCAATTTTACCTTCTGGAATTACAACAATTGCTTTTAAACCAGCTCTTGCTGCATAAGCCGCTGCAGATGCAGATGTATTACCTGTTGAAGCACAAATCACGATTTTTTTACCTTGTTCTTTGGCTTTAGTTACAGCCATTACCATTCCTCTATCTTTAAAAGAACCAGTAGGATTTGCACCTTCATATTTTACATATAATTCTATACCTAACATTTCAGACATGTTTTCACAATAAATTAAAGGTGTGTTTCCTTCGTTCAATGTTAAATGAGGTGTGTTTTCATTTACCGGTAAATACGTATCGAATTCTTTAACTAATCCTTGCCATCTTTTCATAAAAATTAAACCCCTTCTACAGGATAAATTTTACTTACTTCAAATCCTGCGTCATTTAATAGTTGTTCTGGTGATTGATCTAACCCTATAATAACCGTTGCAAATGTATCTCCGTCTCTTTTAGTTATTTTCAATGATTTATGGAACGGTAAATGTGCTTTGAGTTCATTTTCTAACTTTTCTTCAGAATTGTGTTGTGCTTTAAGAACAACATAGAAGTTAAGTTTTTCTTGTTTTAACACTGCTTTATCATTATCCATCATTTCTCTAGTTTCTTCTGTTTTCAATTCAAAATGAGGCGGTAGTGTATGTAAATTCGACTCAAAGAATAATGCTACATTTAGTAAATCACTAACAACTGCGCTACCTGTAGCTAAACTTCCAGCACCTTTACCATAAAACATTGTGTCCCCTACAGCATCACCGATAACGTATATTGCATTATATTCATTTTCAACTGCAGCAAGTTGATGATTTTCATCGATCAACGTCGGTTCGACTGATGCATTAACCTTTCCATTACTATATGTACCTTTACCAATTAATTTGATTTTATATCCTAAAGATTTAGCTGCATTAATATCAGATAATGTTGTTTCTCTAATACCTTTTAATTTAACCTCATTTAACTTAATTACCTGATTAAATGATAAATAAGATGTAATAACAACTTTTCTAGCGGCATCAATACCATCAACGTCATCAGTAGGATCCGCTTCTGCAAAACCGAGACGCTTTGCTTCTTCAAGAGCATCTTCAAATGATGTTTGGTCTTGAGTCATTTTTGAAAGAATGAAATTTGATGTTCCATTCAGAATACCCATAAATTTTGAAATGTTATTAGCATTTAATCCATTATTGATTGCATTCACAATCGGAATTCCACCTGCTACACTTGCTTCGAATTTTAATGCAACGCCATTAGTTTCGGCTAAATCTTCCAACAATTTTAAATGTACAGCCAATAAATCTTTATTTGCCGTAATAACATGCTTTTTATTTTTCAATGCAGTACGAAGCCAATCAACTGTTGGTTCGATACCACCCATTACTTCAACGACAATATCAATAGAATCATCTTCTAAAATTTCATTAACATCGTCAGTTAAGTGATATTGGCTAATATTTAGCGGTCGCTTTTTTGACTTATCCCTAACAAGTATATGTTTGATAACAATATCTTTATTAAGTGTATCCTTAATTTGTTGCCTATTCTCTTCGATAATTTTAACAACACCTGATCCGACCGTACCTAAACCAAGTAATGCTATATTTAATTCTTTCATTTAGCTGTACCTCCTTGTTCACTTGAGAAAAACAAATGTATCGTTGAAAAATACTATATGATGGTATAGTATAGAATTATTCTTAATTTTTGTAAAGTTCGCAATAATAGAAATATAATTTTATATTACCATTCTCTAGACAAAAACTGAATGAAATTTTCTGATTTTTTAGAAAGGTTGTTTTATTTATGAAAGTAGCTAAATTTGGAGGCAGTTCTGTTTCCAATGCCAAACAAATAAAAAAAGTATTAAAGATAGTTAATGAAGATCCGGAAAGAAAAATTATTATCGTTTCTGCACCAGGTAAAAGATCAAAAGACGATATTAAAACAACAGATTTATTAATTCGTTTGTATGAAAAAGCGATAAATAACATTGATTATCAACATAAAAAACAAGAAATCATTCAAAGATACGCTGATATCGTTGATGAGCTCGATATGGATCGTGATATTCTCGATACAATCTATCATACTCTTGAACATTATATTCATGAACTTAAAGATAAACCCTCTCGACTATACGATGCGATTGTGTCATGTGGTGAAGACTTTAACGCTCAACTCATTGCCACATATAATAATAGTCAAGGTATCCCAACAAGGTATATTTCACCTAAAGAAGCAGGTATTTGGGTAACAGATTTACCAAAACAAGCTCAAATATTGGATTCTTCATATGAACAGATTTATAAATTAAATGACTATAAGGAAAAATTAATTATTCCTGGCTTCTTTGGCGTTTCAAAACATAATTTTATAGTTACTTTCCCAAGAGGTGGTTCAGACATAACTGGCGCTATTATTGCTCGTGGTGTTAGAGCCTCACTTTATGAGAACTTTACTGATGTTTCTGGTATTTATAAAGCTAATCCAAATATCATCAAAGATCCTGAAATTATTGAAGAAATTACTTATAGAGAAATGCGTGAGTTATCTTATGCTGGTTTCAGTGTATTTCACGATGAAGCGCTTCAACCATTACATAAAGACCGTATTCCTGTAGTTATTAAAAATACTAATCGACCAGAAGATAAAGGGACATATATATTACATGACCGAGAAATTAATTCTAAAAATGTCATTAGTGGTATTAGTTGTGATAAAGACTTTACTGTAATCAATATCAAAAAATATTTAATGAATAGACAAGTAGGTTTTACTAGAAAGGTTCTAGGTGTATTTGAAGACTACAATATTTCATTCGATCATATGCCATCTGGAATTGATAATATCAGTATAGTAATGCGTTCTAATCAAATTAAAAATATTGAAAGTCGGGTATTAAACGATATTCAAAAACATTGTGATGTCGATGAATTAAGTATCGACCATGATCTAGCTATCCTTATGATTGTTGGAGAGGGTATGAACAGAGTTGTAGGTACAGCTAGCAAGATTACACATGCTCTAGCTGAATCTAATATTAATTTAAAAATGATAAACCAAGGTGCTTCAGAAATATCTATGATGTTTGGAATTAAAGTGGAAGATGCAGAAAAAGCGGTTAGATCAACTTATGAATTCTGTTACCATGGCGTGTGTATTAAAGAATAGCTAAAAATAAAGCAACTTTCTATTATGGAACGGATAAGATTCCAAATAGAAAGTTGCTTTTTATGATTCTAATATCTTTTTATTATTAATAATTGCCTCTTTTATCCTTTTCTCGCCTACTACAAGTTTGAGAATAAAGAATTGGTAATAACTTAATGAATCAATCACTCGTTTATAGTTTGAAAATTGATGATAATTTTGATTGTCTAATAAATCATACATTAGAACAATTTCGGGTTTAATATAATCCACACCATTATTTAATGAGTGGAAATATATATTATCCTTTGGTAAACGAATTTTATTATCTAATCTAAATACCCATTCATCATTTACAACATCATAAACAAAAATTTCCATGATATGTTGTTGGTCATCATATACATTTACATGGGTAATATCCTTTAAAGCTATGTTACGATTTTTAAAACATTCCCCTGCTTTATTATATAAACAAACTGTGAATGTCTTAGGAATTGCTTTTACAATTTCTATTAATTTTTTACGTTCTACACAAATATCTACTTTTGAAGGTAGTTCAAAATCATCACTTAAAAACAATTGCATGGCAACTACACCATGAAATTTGAATGATTGAGATGAAGTTTGAATTAATTCTTCAACTAATGTTTTAGTGTTTAAATGTTCTTCCATGTATAAGCACACCACCTTCTTAGTAAACGCTTTCATAAGATTGATTATACCTATATACTTAAAATTTTTCAATTGGTTATTTGTGAACAATTAGTAAAATCTATATTTAATGCTATAAAATTTTATTATATCCACAGTTTTAATTGAGTGTCGTAAAATATTACACCCATCATATTAAATTATAGGAAGTTTTAGATTAAAAGTTCATACAATATTCTTAATTTCACCTGCTATAGATTGAACATCATTAACCGGAAGTTTATAATTTATATTGTGTTATCAAGTGTGTAATTACGATAATATTTATGTTTGCGTTACTTTAAAATTAAATATATTTATCGTAATCATTCATTTGTATTTTTTATTTAAAAATTAAAGAGATTCGGGTGAAAATTATGTCAACATTATCGATAATTCTAATAATTATCATCATTGTTTTGATTATTGTATTTTTCTTGAATCAACAGTATTTAAAAAGTAGAGTTGAAACAGAAGAATACGCTAAAAATCAAATCGTTGCAAAAAATTCAGCTTTAAGTGAAGAAAATCTTTCTTTAAAAAATCAAATGCTTAGTACTAACAAAGACATTAGTCCTCACGCTTTAAAAAATGCTAAACGTGATTTAAGAGGTATTTTGGACAAATTTATCGAGGATGATCAACTAAAATTCTATAACATCATTACTACAAGTAATTTGGCAACAAAACATCCTTTATTTGAATATGTGAGATCTTTCGATTTCATTATTGTAACAGACGTTGGTTTAATCAATGTCGATGTTAAACATTGGAACCAAAAAACGTTCTATCATTTCGATGTTCCAGATAAACATATCGATAAGGATCAACAACCTTTAGATAGAGACAAAATAGTAGGTCATTACATTAGTGAACAATATCATGAACAATTTAATACAACTCGTGAAGGCGTATATACATTTATCGAAACCCTTCAAGATAACCGTGTTATTTTTGAATTTTATGATTATGATCCATATCAACAAGCTGCTAATAACGCTAAAGCGCTTAAAGACCAAATTGAAGGACAATTTAACTTTAAGATTCAAAGTATTGGTGTCATCTACTTTAACGATGGATCAGTAAATATTATCGAAGGTTCTGGAGAAAGCGATAAATATGTAGACACTGTATCAACAAAATCTTCTTTAGAAAAAGTAATCAAAGATGCAGTTCATTTATCAAAACATCCATTGACCGAAGATCAAGTGAATCAAATTACCGAACAATTCAATTAAAGTGGACATACCAAAAGACCAGTTCAAAACATTTAATCATTTTGAACTGGTCTTTTATTTATTATTTTATCTATTTAACTCCAAAGATTAACTTTCTTTTTCTTAGCTTCATTTTGAGCTTTAATAAACATATCTCTATACTTACCATTCGGTGCAAAGTATTTCTCTCTTGCTAATCCTTTATCAACTAACTCCTTGTTAAACATATGGTCTTTATCTAACCATACGTATGCTAAGGTTCTACCGTATCTATCATTCTTTTCTTTATCATATTCTAGATATACATCTTTATCAGATAATGTTTTCTTACTATAATTAGACGCTTCTTTTCCATAAGGTTGAACTGGCGTATTAGGTTTGACAGTTTCAGGTGTATCTACACCGATTAATCTCACTTTAATACTTTTATTACCTTGTTTGGCGACAAAGGTATCTCCGTCAACGACTCTTTCTACATGAACTTTTTCTTTTCCTTTTAAATCCGTACTAGAAACTTCAGATTGATTACCACTAAATGGTCCTGAATGATTAATATATTGAAACAATAATACAAAGATAGCTATAATTACCAACGCGAGTGTTGATAGAGATTTTTTTGATTTCATTGATGTCACCCATTCTTACTTTTTTATCCTGACTAATCATAATGAAAAATAAACATAGCGTCAATATTAATTATGAATTTTTAATTAATGATTACCGTGATATAATACTGTATGTTAGGAGTGAATAACCCGTATGTCTAGTGAAAATAGAGTTACACTTATAGCTGTTATTGTAGCAGTGATTGTAGGTATTGTGATGCAAGTTGCATTTAAATTTCCAACTATTGTATCTGCAGTAGTTTCAATCTTTTTAGGTATCTTTGTAGGGTTTATTGTTTATTTAATAACTAATTTTATGAACAAAAGAAAAAGATAACCTAATAGTAATGAAAGAACCTTATAACACACGTATTTTAAAGCAGACAATTGATGTTTAATTCAATTGTCTGTTTTTAATTTATTTAACTGTACAAATTTAATATTTAAATAAAGAATTAGTGAATAATTTTAAATTTTAGTGGTATATATACATTAATAAACCGCTTAATTCCAATTCTTAAGACTTTAAAAGGAGGAAAAATGGAAATTATTGATTGTATCATTGATAGCCACCAAGTAACCTATCGCGTTAAAACTGCTCAAAACCACACCTTTGAACATACTTTAAGTATAGAAACACCTACTTACAGAGCCATTGAAATATTAAAATTGCTATCTACACACGTAGATAAGAAAAATGAACCATCTAAATCCATCCTTTACTCTTAAAACTCTTATATTATACTTAACATAATATTAATATCGTAAAATAAAAAATCTGCCACTTTATGTGACAGATTCTAAGGTTATAATATTGGTGAAATTAATTTCGCCAAATCTTCTTTAATCTTAATTTTTAGAGAACGATTTTTATATCCTTCTAGTGTAAGTTCATTTGACTTTTTAATGTCTTCTTTATATGCATGCTTGATCTTTTTAGCCATTTTTTCATCATAAACAAATCCATTAACTTCAAAGTTAAGTTCGAAACTTCTATAGTCCATATTAGCAGACCCTACAGAAACAACTTCATCATCAATTAAACATACTTTAGAATGTAAGAATCCATTTTCGTAAGTGTAGATATGTACTCCACTTTCTAATAACTGTGCTGCATTAGCAAATGTAGCCCAGTATACGAATGGATGGTCAGGCTTACTAGGAATCATCATATGTACTTCGATACCAGTAGCTGCAGCCATTTTGATGGCATTAATATAAGAATTATCTGGTATAAAATAAGGTGTTTGAATATAAATAGATTTCTTAGCACTCATAATCATTTTAGTATAACCAAATTCAATTTGATGCCAATCTTCCGCTGGACTACTTGCCACAATTTGCATTGGTACATGTCCATCTTGTACTTGTTTCTTCGGAAAATACTTATCATTATATTCAAATTGAGGTCTATGTGCTTGAGAATTCCAATCCATCATAAATCGTGTTTGCAATCCATCTACAGCATTCCCTTTAATTCTAAAATGAGTATCTCTCCAGTAACCTAATTTACCTAAACCTAAATAGTCATCACCTACATTAAACCCACCAATATAACCAACTTGGCCATCGATAACAACAATTTTACGGTGATTACGGTTATTCATTCTAAAGTTAATGATAGGTAATTTAGAGGCAAAGAATGCTTCCACTTCTCCACCTAGCTCATTGAAATGTTTAAAGTTAGCTCTACTAATCTTTTTAGATCCAACATCGTCATATAGTAACTTAACTTCTAATCCTTCTTTAAGTTTTTCTTCCAAGGCTTTGATGATACGTTTTCCTAAACCATCTAACTCAAATCCAAAATATTCTAAATGTATGTAATCTTTCGCATTGCGAATATCTTCAAGCATTTGATCATAAAGTTCATGTCCATCAGTAAATAAATCTAGATGGTTATTTTCAGTAATAAAACCATCTTGGTTCATTAATAACATTCGAACTAAATCATGATGTTTCTTTACTAATTGATTGTCGGTATCATAAGTTTTTTCATCAAATTCTTTGATTTGTTTATCTATAAGTTCATTAAATGCATCTAATTCATTACCGTTATTTTTATCTAATTTTCTTTTAGACACTGTGCGTCCGAAGAATAAATATAGAATAAAACCAATTAATGGTAATACAAATAATACAAATAGCCATGCCCAAGTTGAACTAGCACTACGACGATTTCTTTCTAAAAATATAATTATAAACGCTAAAATAATATTAATTACAAAACCTATAACTAATAATATTGTAAATAGCATACCCAAATCATGAGAAAACCTTAGTTCCATAAACATAATCTCCTAACAACATTTTATCTTTTAATTTTTATCATTTTTAACTAAAGTCACAACCGCATTAAAATCTTCTTCAATATTCGGAAATCTGTGTTCTTCAGTCTCTTTAATCGTAATATTTAATAACTTATAACTTGCACCTTCATCTGATTGTAAATATTGATTCACACTATTTTCTAATTTATCTAAGCTACTTTCTATAAAAGTTTTAAATTTAATTTGTTCCATATTCAATTCCCCTTTTCACTTTGATGATTAAATGATAAGTCTTTTTCATTAATAATTCAATTAATATTGAAGTTTAACCATGTCAATACGATTTGCATTAAAATTATATTGTTCGGAATATATTTGAAATAAATTTAAAATAAGATATAATATATTCATTCGTGTAAGTAATAAGAAAAATATCGCTTATTTGAAAAAGTATTTCACTGATTTATTGGAGGGAAAGTAAATGCTATCTTTTGAAAATGATTATTTAGAAGGTGCACATGAAAAAGTATTAAATCGTTTAGTAGAAACAAATAGAGTCCAAGCAGCAGGATATGGATTCGATCATTTTACAGAACAAGCAATCCAACAAATTAAAAATAGAATCAATTGTCCTAAAGCGACCGTTCGATTTCTTGTCGGTGGGACACAAACAAATCAAGTTGTCATTAATTCAGTACTTGAAAGTTATGAAGGTGTAATTTCAGCAGACACAGGACACGTCGCCGTACATGAAGGTGGCGCTATCGAATATAGTGGGCATAAAGTTTTAGCAATACCTTCGTCTGAAGGAAAAATAACTGCAAAAGGTGTTGAGGACTATTTAGACACTTTCAATAGTGATTTCAAACGTGATCACATGGTATTTCCAGGAATGGTCTATATTTCACATCCAACCGAGTATGGTACTTTATATACAAAACCAGAATTAGAATCTTTATCTAAAGTATGTCAAAAACACAATCTCCCTCTATTTATGGATGGCGCAAGATTAGGATATGGATTAATGAGCGATCAATCAGACTTAACTATTGAAGACGTAGCTAAGTATTGCGATATATTTTATATTGGTGGTACAAAAATTGGTGCACTTTGCGGAGAAGCAATAGTATTTACAAAACAAAATGAACCAAAACAATTTACAACCCGCATTAAACATCATGGCGCCCTATTAGCTAAAGGTAGATTAACAGGTATACAATTTCTTGAATTATTTACTGATGATTTATATTTCAAAATTAGCCGTCATGCAATTGAAATGGCAAATAAAATGAAAGCCGGGTTCCTAGAAAAAGGTTATCAATTATATTTTGATTCACCTACAAATCAACAATTCTTTATATTAAATAATGATAAAATTGTTGAACTAGAGCAAAAAGTGAAATTCGCAGTTTGGGAAAAATACGATGATCAGCATCGAGTTGTGAGATTTGCGACAAGCTGGGCAACTACTGAGGAAAATGTAGATCAATTGTTAGCGTTGATATAGTAGTTATATGGAAGTTTTATTTTGAGCATCATTCTATTATAGGGTGATGCTTTTTTATTTGAATTAATGGTTAGGAAGTTTAGTAAGTATATATGTTTGAGAAAGTTGATATCTATTTTGTATTTTATTGTCATCAGTATGTTTTG
>Ga0114955_1001327_pt1 | contig 11314 bp, 13 predicted proteins | sample Porto_5metaG_FD_87302 | JGI IMG/M metagenome (GOLD analysis project Ga0114955, IMG submission 87302) | Marine algal microbial communities from Porto, Portugal - Porto_5 metaG | ecosystem: Host-associated > Algae > Red algae > Unclassified | place: Portugal: Porto | collected 2015-02-02 | reverse complement strand
TCAATCGAGATCCCACCCAGCACCGACAGCGCCACCTGTCCGAACCGGGGCGTGACACGTCATTCGCGTCACCCGGTGTACCAACGACCTCCTGGCCAGCCAAGGGGCGTGGGCTGGGACGCGGAATGCGACAGTGGCGAGTGGACTCGTGGCTTCGTCTTTTTAGTGGTGCGGCTCTATTGGCAGCACGACAAATCGCTGAACAAGTGCAGGGATGTGTCATGCGCCACCTTTTGGAACACAGGCTCCATCGAGAGGCCCGTTCCGGTGCGCCCTCATCGGACGGCACTCAGGGTGACGGTTGACGGCACCAGCCGTGTCAACTCTGTTTCGGAAAACTACATTGTATTTGTTACAGAAGAAGTGATTTGCATGCTTGGTGCCGCACACAGGCGCCTGGAAAGCCTACTTGTGCCAGACACAGAGTCGCCGGTTGTGCCTCTACGCAATTGACAGCTTCTGTGTCCGATGAAAGTCGCCGCCGGTCTGAAATGCGGTCAGGCACCGTTACTCCGCGGTCTGTAAAACGCCTGGGGCCTGACACAGTAAATTAGCGCCTGGTTGACTGACACTGCTCGCACAGTGACCTCGTCAGGTCTCATAGCTTTCGGCGCCAGAAGTCGCCGTGGAACAGACGTCTTAGTGCGCCTCCACCAGGGGGGCGCAGATAGCAGCAACATGGCAGACGCAGCGCTCGCACCAGCTGAGCAATCTCGTTTTTGCCGTGACGTAGACTGACTTTACGGCCTTCTTCCTCCCATCCACTCCGCTTTCACGCACAGGTACTATCTGCTGCACGTTCAGCTTACCGCCCAAGTCTGGATGTCTGGGCTTGGCGACACACAAGACAAATTATGCCTTCGTGCCGTCCGTAGGATGTGCGAAAGTTGTTCCAATAGGTGACTGCTTCGCCAATCGCAGAACTTGCGCGCTGGTGGCGTCAGGCCCCAACTGATATGGGGAGCGCAAGCGTCCTAAATGCCGCCACACATGGTATGGGTGCACCTCGGCGGACCGAGTCGCTTGTCCTGGCGCCGTGGGTCGGTGGTGACGGAGAAAGAGGTGCAGTGGCGGCCACAGGGGCACATGTTGTTGCCTCCGCTGTCGTGACTGTATACTAGCACTCCTCACTTCCTGTATTGGGCTGGCATGCCGCCCAAGTTGCATACAGCTCTGATTGGCACGGCACCGGCGGGCTCCTATGGCCGAGAACCGCGGAGCCTGTGGCAGCGTGTCATCTATCATGACTGACAGAGGCAGCGCGAGATGCAACAGGAGAGGTGATGATGTGCCTTGCCTATCGGCCCCGCCCCGGTGCAGTGGGCAGTGCTCACTGCAAAGCGACAAAGTGCTTGTGATTCTTGGGAGGCTCTTAAGCTACCGTGGAAGACGTACGACACAGTGTGCGCATCTTTTCTGCTCACTGAAGTTCCAGGATGTGAGAGCACTAAACGTACTTCAGACTGGTCGTATAGGCCTGCAAATGCAATCGGCGCATATTTGCCGCTGCTTGGACCGGCACCAACTGAACCATGGGCGCCGCGTACGACACGGGCGTCGCACTTGAGGCCCGAGCAAACGCCAAGTGGGGCGCGGCCGCCGGGTTTGATGTTGCTATGGCGCTAGGCGCAACCGCGTCCAAAGTTGAATAAAGGTCGGGTGCCGCCTTGGTGTCGATCACTCTTGACATGTAAGGCTCCAATCGCCAACTTGAGCGCTGCCGCAGAATCCAGCATCACTGTCATTGCTGCTGGCGCCGGCTGGCGGCCAGGCGAGCGCCAAAGACTATCTGTGATGAAAAGGCCGTGAGAGAGGCGCATTGAACACTGCGCGGGGTGATGGACGAGTAAGACGTACAAGCCAGTTGTTGACGAAGCTCCACTACGAGCCAGATGGTAAACATTGGTGTCTGGCATCGTCTTCGCTCTGCCGCACACCTCTGCACGCATGCTTTGTTTAGGAACCGTGTCCGGACCATACTGAGCCGGGAGTACTCGCTATCAGGGCCGCCTCTCGGCATCAACGTCGTCCCTGTGTACATCAGGTCGATTATTCCAAATCGGTGGGCGTGACGGGGACGCTGAGCACGGCAATGATCAGGCCCTACCATGGGTATCGATTTTCGTCGTGAGTTTTGGCCTCCGAACATCTTGGGACTTAGTATTTCCGCACTTTCGGAGTCGCGACGCGAGCATTGGCATGTTAAATATCCAAGAATGTGGGTACTTGTTACACACTCATCACATATAACCTTGATGCGGGGCTACTTTGCGAAATGGGAGACCACTTCTTGTTGAGATCTGACCGGGGCGATCTCTCTTATGGTTGATATTATCGCAGGCGCTCGGCGACCACGGGGGTGGCTCGGGCGGACAGTCTCGAGAGACAACCGGGTACCGCGGAGCCTTCGTGACGTGGCCCAATCTCTTTTGCCCTGACCATGTCGAGGCAGCAAGACCCTGTTCAAGGGTGGCTGGGGGCGCCGAACGGGAGCATTGGGTGGGGCTGTGTATCAATCGTGAGCCGCAGCGTCCAAGGAAAAGTCTCGCAGCGCGTCCAGGGGTGATGCAGCCTCTATCATATGCCGGGATGGTGGGTCTCCGAGAGGGGGGGTCGGGGTATGCCGACGTCAGGACCGGAGGTAAGTCTCTATTTCGACCGCCGCGCGCTGTGCGCTTTTGTATACTTGGCCGCGGAGCGGGCACGCCGTGGCCCGGAAACTGCGTGATGGGGGGAAGCGGCAGGGCGTGAGCGTTTCCCAATGGGTCCTTCGTGGGCCCATCGCACAGCACACGGGGAGAGGCGTGTGGGGACGCTTTTTCAGAGCTTTTTATCGGCCGTGAACAAGCCGGAGGAAAGGTGAGCCGTCTGCTGCACGAGAGAGTGGAGGGGTCGACCGCTCCAATGACGGTGGTCAGAGCTGCTGGCCAGGCGTGGCAGCCAGAGGCCACAAAGACGGGGAAGACAATGAAAAGGACGCAAGAACGAAGGATCAACACGGAGTTTGGGTAAGAGGCCACTGCGGAGGCGCGAAGGAAAGCGGCGGGGAGGTCGGCTGCTGGTGAGTGGCCCGCGGGCGGGCCAGCCGCGGCAACAAGTGCGACAGGCACCACCCGAGGACCAGCAACCAGCAGTGCGGATGGTCCATTCAAGCGTCAGTGCTGTGTGGACTTCTTGCAGTCCTTCGCGCCGACGTCTCAGGCGTACCTGTTCAAACTTATGGTGGAGAGTGCCCACGGAGGGAGCCGAAAGAGTGATCCGAGCTCTGATTGGCCGAACTAAGCGTCTCACCGGATTGTTCTCTGATGTGGCCGCTTCAGAGCTCCAGCCTCGAGCGATTTGCTTGACCAGACAGCGAGGATGGTCGCAGCTCCGCGGCGCCTTGATTTGCAGGTTTGTAAGCTTCCGCTTCCACTTTCGATACTATTTTCTGGCTGTCGCATGAGTATTCTCTTATATATCTTCCCGAGCTTGGGTGGAATCGCCCACCTTCTAATGGCTCTCGAGTATGGGTGCCGACATCTAGGTACTCATGGGTATACTCAATCAACAAATACCCATGGTAGGGCCTGGCAATGACGCCGAGCACGAGGAGGACGACAAACGCGCACCCTAAAGAACCGCATGCCCCTCTTTGGCTGCCGACGAAAGTGATTCAATCCTGACGGAGACGGGTCACTCATCTCCGTGCGCGACGTTTGACTTTTTCGGTGCCCTTCTTTGCGCCCTAGTTCCAAGCAGTCTAGTATAAGCCATAGAATTTCTCCCATTCCAATCATCGTGCACAATAAGGCGCCGCTAGGTGCTCTTCCGCTGTCTCCAAGCCGTGTTCATGGAATTTCAGGAAACACACGCACTGGTAGTATCCCTAGATGGAATGGGTCCCTTCTTTCAGGCTGCATGAGCAGCTTTCGCGGGCTTTCCTATCGCATTCCTTTGCGAAGATAGAGATGTGTCAGTCGGAGAGGTCATATTGACAAATGACAGTGACCGACAACAGAAGTGTGCCCCGGCTCCTATTGCTCCCCACCGTCCGGGAAGCACCCTCGTCACCTCGGTTGATCGTGTCCTGGTCCCGCTGACTACCTGCATCGTCGCTGTCGCCTTCGTCGTTCCTTCCGGCCACCTCCACAGGGCTCTTCTTCTTTCCCCACGCAGCGCCACCTTCTCACATGCCGTCGCTACCGGTGGGGGGCTCAAGAGGGCAATGGCTCGCGCTCGGGAGCACCGCGTCGACGCCTCTGACAGCTCACGGGGGGGCAGTGGCGCCGGCGGCCGCTGCCGCCTCTACGGCCGTTTCTACGACCGGCGGTCCCCTCGCGCTGCGGACCGCTCCCGCGCCGGTGGCCGCCTGGAGACACTGCGAATGGAGCCGGCGGCCTATCGCCGAAGGTCACTGTCGCGGAGTCGGAGGCCGCTACCGTCCGCTCTATGGGAGATGGCGAAGGCAGTGTCGGCATCCGCAGCTGCAGCCAGCACTACGGCCGGTGGCCACCACGCTTCTCTTTTAGCTGCCGGGGCGGTGGCCGATTGGCAGCCCCGCGAAGAACGCCGAACGTGTATGGAGAACACTATACGGAGTGGCGTCTGTGGCGCCCACCGGCCGCTGTGGGGAGGTGGCGGTGGTCGCAGCAGCGGCCGCCTCTGTCACCGCTGCTGGTCCACCAGCGGCTACCGTGTGTTTTCTACCGCCTCCCCACCTCTCGCTGAACAGCAGCCCAGTGCGCGGCAGTGGTGGCCGATGGCAGTCGCCTCCGCGTGTGTGCTCGCCTTGAGCCATGCGCAGTCGGTGATGGCCGATGAGTTTGGGACGGGAATGAAGCGCAAGACCTTGCGTTTGCTGGTACCCCCAGATAATAACTCTTCGTGTTGCTACCTCGCACCCCCACGGGTGCGGCGCCGACCCCGGCCATGCGGCTAGCGCGCACTGGTTGCGTCTGGGCTGCTCGTTACGCTGTTTTTTTTTCCGCCGCGGCCAGAAGTCACCGACAGGCAAGGAGCAAACGATGGGTCAACGAGGGCGATGCGTTTTACATCGACTAGACCGGGGGCGGCCTTCTGGGTACGGTAGCTGTCGGCACCACCGAGCTGTAGGGTGTTGCGTAGGTGCCAAGCCGTGGCGCATGTGAGCCTGTAGCTTGTCCATCAGTTTGTAGAGAAGACTGAAAAGTACATACGTCAGACAGAACTGCGACACTTTGACGTTTTTTGGAGCCTGCACGAACGAGCTGGGAGCCCACGCGATCCGCTAGACTGCTGCAAAGCGCAAGCAAGATGAACTCCACAACAACATCCGCTAGACCGTTTCAAAGCGCAAGCAAGATGTACTCGACAACGACATCTAGCCGCATGCTTTTTTTGACCGCCGTTGCCCCCTGGGCCTGGTTGCGCGAACTCTACTCAGAAAACATAATCAAAGTTTCCGAGGGCCTCTTCGTGCGGAGCTATGCTGTGTTTGTCACAGCTCATGGCCACTCTATTGCATGGGCATGTCGACGTGCTGCAGCCGACCTCGTACGCCACTTGCGCGGGTGTTGCCTCACACGGAATATCTTCCACCACATTTTTCTTTCGTGAACGCCACAATAAGGTGCTACAAACACGTCACTTTTTTCTTGCTCTATTCGGAATGGAAAGCTCTCCTACCTCGCGAGGTTTTCCCGCCGTTCAGTGCGAGTCTTCCGGATCCATAAACGATACGAACGGTGCACACTACGAAAACGTTCCAGGCCAGCCATCAGGCAGTCACAGTCCACGTCGACGACAGCCAGAGGAGAGAAGGCTATGGCGGCAGTGGCGGCGACAATGCAAGCCGCTCTGCTGACATTGTAGGGGCCTCGCTCCAGCCTCGGCGGCATCCAATGTGGTGCAGCTTACGTTGGAGCCGACGGTGAAGCAGATGGCGGAGCCGACGATAGCACTGACCTCTGTGGCACAAATGACGGAGTTGATGACTGGGCCAGGTGCGCAACCCAAAGTCGGGACGGAAGTGGAACTGATCGTGTAGCTCGCAGTTGCGACGTACGTGGAACTGTCGCTGTATACGACAATGAAGACGACGGTGTCCGCGACGGCGGCGGCCATTGCGGCCGAGAGGGGGCGGAGGACGCAGTTACAAAAGAACTCAGGAGACGGCGCCCAGAACTGCGGCCGAATGTTGGAAGACGCGACGACGAGAGAGATGACGACAGAACAACAACCTCATCGCGGTGGAGACCGGATCGACGTTGACGATCGTGGAGGTGCCTCGATTGCCGCCAGTGGAGACCGCAGTCCAAGTCGCCAGCAGCCCGACATCGTTGAGAAGCGCGGCGAGTGAGTGAGGAGAACGGAGGGGGGTGGGGGGGCGGAGGTCGGCCATCGGGCCGTCGCGGCCTCGCTTCGGGGCCGTCAACAGAGCAGCACCGGAGCGGTTTCTTTCATTCGGCTGCGTGGCGTGCATGTTCCGCCGGTCAGTTCAGAAACGGTTGACTAGGACATGTCCACGATTCCAATAGCTCTAAAGTCATTCTCGAACAGAAGCACTCATCAGCCCTCCGGCTCAAAAGGACTAAAAGAGCTCTGAAAATATGACACTTAGGCTCCCGCTGGCACTCGGCAACGAGTAACCTTCCAATTCGAGCGGCAATAGCAATTCTGTTGCCTAAAAGGCTCATTAGACAGCCTCGAACAGAACTACTAGCATTCTCGTACATGGAAATATGTCGCGCTCGTTTAACTGCGTGCTGCGCACGGCACCCACGGTGACAGAGTCAGAGGTCAGAGAGTTTTTCAAGCAAGACAGCGACTTGCATCCCGCATCGCGCACACCCCAGGAGGCATCTGCATCTCCACAGTTCTCCCGCTGTGGCATTCGCTACCACTGGTACGTGCTTCACCCCATCGAGACTGATGGGAGCCTTCGGGTCATGTCGAGGCACTTGTTGCGCAGTCATCATGCACTCGTTGCGAATTACTGCGTTCTGGGTAGATCCATTATGCGAACTGTACGCACCGGTCGTGGCTCAAGCGCCTCTCGATGCCACCGTCTCCAGCGAAGCGACGCGGCGCCAGCTGTGCGCCGGGTGCGCGTGGGCGTTGCAGCGGGCCAGCATGCTTTCTTGGTTCGCGGCCGCAGCGCTAGCTTCGGCTGCGACGCGACCACTTTGTCGGGAGACGCGTGACTGCGTTCTTTCGAGAGTGACAGAGCAGCCAGCGAGCTGCCGGCGGGGCATTCACACAGCTACACTTTTGCTCCTGTCTTTTTGCGTTCCGGCGCGTTGCCGCCGTTGCCGCAAGCTGATGAGGGCGCTCCGAGGATGACCCGCTCCCCGGTGCCTCCACAGGCCAGACAGCGGTTTTAACTTGGCAGAGCAACAGCCGCACTTGAGAGGAGCTCAGCACGCGGGCGCTCTGCTGCTTGTCATGATGAAGGCTCAGCATGGGCGTCCATCGTTGGCGGCGCGGAGGCGGGATCGGCAAAACGTGTCTCAACGTCGGACTCTACAGGAACCTTGGAGGCCCGAGGGAGAGCGGCCAGTGGCAGATCGAAGGACGGCTCAGCCGGAGGCAGCTCAGTGGCGGCCGCCATGGTCGCCATCGTGGGGCAGACCACGGCAAATACGCGGTCGGGGGTGCGTTTGGCGGCCGGCGTGGCGGCCGCGGGGACGTCGGCTGGCAGTGGGCTGACGGCGGGATTTGCTGGTGGCCACTTGGCGGTTGGCTTGGTGAGCGACAGGGGGCCGGCTACAGGCCCATCGGGTGGCCATCTTGCGGCGAGCTCCGCCGGTGCCAGCTCGCCGGCCGCATTGTCCAGTGGTACGGCAGCAACGGTCTCGGCCTGTGGAATTCCCGCGGCTTTCAATGCCGGCGATGCCGCTTCGGCTGGCTCGACCGTCGTCGGCAAGGCGGCCGACAACGAGGTCGTGCCTGGAGAGTGAGTATGCAACATCAAAGTGCTGCTCCGCTGTCTGATAACTCGAATCAGAACGACGACTTCGTCTTTTTGGGGTACACCTCTGCACGTGGCCGCGGTTGTTCAGTGAACGGCGGCAGCGGCTACTACTTTTCTTGACCCTGCGTCTTCTTCACCGCCAACTGCCCCATGCTCTAACAGCGGCAAACCTTCAGTGAATGACATGCCGGGTTTGTTCCCCAGTCGCCGTGCTTTTTTGCGCGGGGCGCATTCCGGGATCCGTTCTCTTTTTTTGTTGGCCAATTCCGGATGTATGTTTGGAAACCGCTTTTGCAGTTGCTATAGGGAAGGGGGTACATGCCTTGTTCGGCTTGACTTGATGCTGAGAGTATGCGCTCATCATCGGGCCGGGACGTGTGGGGTCGCGCACCACAGAGGACGTTCGAGTGCATGGCTCCCATGTACTGCTTCAATATCGGCTGGTATGTCCATGTCAGTCTTCCTCTGTGACGCCTACCTGCAGCCGTGCGTGAACCACTTCATCCCGTTGGTTGTTACGAGAGCCAGACGCAAGAGTCTAGCCCTTCGCCACTCTGCCCGCCACACACCCACGGCGTTCCGGTCATCGTCCTCTGCAGCATAGCGGAAGCGTACTTGTGTGGAAACGAACGCCGTCCCCTGGCGTCTAGTTCTGTCCATGGACACTGATAGCTGTTCTGGGCATAGACAGCCCCCATCTCTTTCGTTCTTTCATCAGCCTTCCAGCGCGTGTTGGGTGTGCTCGATGAATTGAAGCCCGCTACGAGACCACCTTTATCCAGTCCACGCACCCGGTAACTGCCGCTGACACCGCGGTGGTGTTCGACACCGAGCTACTTGAGAACGTGGTACAGCGCCAGCGCTGCGCTCGGCATGCGTCTTTGGACAGAGAGCGACGCAAGGACGTGTGCAATGATCTGTCCGAATTCACCAGTCCGAGGCTTTCTACCACATGTACTTGTTTCAAAGAAGAACGGTGCCTCCCCACGGGCCCGCTATGGTGGCAGTGATAGCATTGCCGGCTGCTGCAAGTCAGTATTGCCGACAGCGGGGTTCAAATTCGTTCCCATTGCCGCACACGACACGACTCCAATTCATTGCCAGTGGGGGCACGGTGCGCCAGCTCAAGCGTTGGCCCAGCCGTCATCCGTCAGGTACTGCGTGACGGCTCGCAACTCCACGACGTCATCGGTACAGCAGCAGTTTCTGAGGCCGTGCCGCTGCACGAAGTCGACTTGTTCTTATTGGGCGGCCACTCGCAACGCTTGGCGCGCTGTCTGAGCCCGTTACAACCAGGTGGACCGACGATCGTGCCACTGACTCGAACAGTACGTTTAAGAGAGCACCTCGCCGAGAGGGAGATATGAGACTCCTCGTGCTCGGAAGGAAGAACACTCTTCCGTGGCGGGCCCGGAGTTGCCCAGCTGCTCGAGAAGGGGCTGCAGCCAATGGCCGACATGACTCCTGCGGAGGCGTTTTCGCTCATCCTCCGCCTCATAGTGGTTGTGATGCCGATTGACGGTACCAATGGATGCCACATGCCCTTTCTTCTCATTGTACATCTTGTCATGAACTTCCGCAACTTGGCTTTTGAGCACAACGAGCAGCAGACCGCGGCGCTAGCGGCGTACTTGAGCACATCAATGCAGTCGAGTGGTATCGATGCCATGGGGTCGTTCCTATGCGCGGCGCTTAAGGTGACAGACGGCACCCTGGACGTCGTCCGTCGTGTCGTGGTACGTATATCGTTGCTGCCACTCGGAGATGCCACTTGGACAGCGCTTGCAGGTGATGGGTCTACAGTGGGGATTTTTATCGATTGGTGGGCGCGCGTGAGCATGCACGAGAAAGATGGGTATGCCCATGCTTGGACCTATCTAATTCGTCTACTGCTTCTATCCTGTGGCTGCCTTGTTTCTCGTGTAGTCGTCAAAGCACATCATCAACCAGCCTCTGCCCCTTATCCCGGCCACGACGCTGAAAATGCTCAAACCCCGCTCCGCCTTGTACTCCTGGCTCTGCCGCAACCTGCGCGTGCGGATGGAGTTCATCTTTTTTTCCGATATCCATCCCGCACCGGGCTCTGGTGGCGTCCTTCGGGACGAGGCTGACCTCGTCGAAAGAGCTGTTAGAGACCAACTGCAGACGAGAAAGGCGCTGCCGGCGTGCTCCTCCGCTCGCCTATCTCCTCGGCCGGATGGCGATGCAGGTAGCGAGGAGGACGTTGTCGTGCTCAAACTTGTCTTCAATTGGCGGTTGGCGGAGAATGCCGACCCTTCATCTGCGCCGGGACTCGAGGTGCTGCGCCCCCACTTTTTGTGCGGGCGCGAGTCTGGTCAGGAGGCCAGCGCCCCATCGCTGCGCGGTGGGCGCAGCCGGCCGCCTACAGCTCCAGCTGCTGTTGGGTCTCCAATACAGCGTGGAGGAGTGGCTCGAAGTGGACAGGGCGCTGCACGTCGGGGCGGCCGTGCCCGCGGCGGCGGCACAGCACGTGGTGGCGGACGCGCTGGACATGGCGAAGGAAGGCGTAGCGGTGCAATTGTCGGCCAACAATTTGATGCCGACAACATGGATGCTGAGTGCGACACCGAGTTGCCTGTGGAGCGGACTTTCCGCACTGTGCGCACGCCGCGGTTGACCAGCGCCCTACGGCGCTCCAACAAGGCGGCTGTCACTGCCGTCTTGGTAGATCAGGCGGCTTCCACGCTCTTCAAGACGTACTACCAAGTTCGGGCCTTGCAGCAGTGCGCGCTGTGGCCGGCCGGGGGCGTTGCCGTGTTCGTCATGCTGCCCATCGTCATGGACGGTACCGCTTTGAACGGTTAAGGATGGAAGGCGGTCTGCCGTCATCTCACGTGCTCGCCGACAAAAGTTACAGCCGGCGGAACGTACGAGTTTTACATTGACCCAGTGGATCCCAAGGAGATGCTGGCGTTGCCAGCCTCTGCAGCGGGCTCGGACTTGGAAGCGGATGGTGGAGGGTGCGCGTGCGGGTTTGTGTGTGACCGCGCCCGGGCCGGTTCGGGGTCACACTTGGGAGCGGCCGCGCGGTCGGATACGGGTCTGGGACGTGCCCCTGGCTTGAGCACTGGTACGGGCTTGGGCGCGAACTCGGTGGGATCCACGGGCGCCCGCGTGGGATCAGTGGATGGCGTGGCCGCGCTGACAGGCATCGGCTCGGGCTCGGGCTTGGGCTCAGGTTCCGTGTCGGGCGCCCGCTCGAGGGCCGGCTCTGCCCCAAGCTTGGGAGTGGGTACGGGGACGGGTTCCGGCTCCTTTTCAGCGGCGTCTGGGGCTGCAGTGACGGCGGAGATGAGCGAGTCTCTCTTCTGCAACGAGGCAACCGCGGTGGCTGCCTCGGCCGCTGCCGCCGCCGCAATG
>Ga0114955_1001321_pt1 | contig 11346 bp, 19 predicted proteins | sample Porto_5metaG_FD_87302 | JGI IMG/M metagenome (GOLD analysis project Ga0114955, IMG submission 87302) | Marine algal microbial communities from Porto, Portugal - Porto_5 metaG | ecosystem: Host-associated > Algae > Red algae > Unclassified | place: Portugal: Porto | collected 2015-02-02 | reverse complement strand
GTGAGAAGGAGGGGGGAGTGGGGGGGTGAGGAGGAGTGGCGTTTTGGTGTCGGCAGTAAGTGCAGTATTCTCTCTGTCAGCCGGTCGTAGCGGCACTCTCCAGTAGCCGGCCGTATAGTCTTTTGCTAACCTCCTAAAATGGGCGGTTGCAGAGAGAAGGGAGTCAGAGCCGACGACAGGGTGAAGAAATGGAGGCGACGTGGCTGTTAGACAAGGCACGATCGAACCATTGGCTGATAGTTGCCGCCAGTAATCTTGCAAGCCAATCACCGTATATTGCAGGAGTCACTCAGAGCCATCGCAACCCACAATGAGATTCTCTGAGATTTTTGGGCTCCTTGCTCGGGCCTAAACAGTTCCTGAAGAAGGTTCTGGGCCGGACCTGTGCCTTCCCATGAGATCGACAAATGTTTTCGGATATCTTGAGATCCTGATGCGCGTTTCCAGTGCGCAGAGCTGCATGGGGAGACTCTGTAAGGAACTCAGATGATTCCTAGTCTTTCCATTGGTCCACGTACGCTGTGGAATGATTGCAACCACTCTGCAAACGCCATGTTTTGGAGGTCAGCAATACTGAGGTGAAGACCTTCACCACTCTTTTGGAGTCCAGTCAATTCTCCATTTGGGGAAGGGGGTTGGCATCCTTCTTTGTGATGTTGTTGAGTCGTCGATAATCGACAAAGCAGCGAGGGTTGCCATTCCTCTTTGGTACGATGACGACGGGACTTTCCCATGCACTATGGATATGTTCAATAACCTTGAGCTTTAACATCTTGTTCATTTGATTTGCAATGATCTGGCGCTTGAAGGGACCCGTGCGATACGGTTGTTCCGGGATGGGTACGGCATCCGTTCGGGTGACGATGGCATGCTCTGTGGCATGTACAGTACCGAGGGTACCGTCCCACATCGCGGAATGCGTGCGTAGGATCTCCCGGATTTGCTTGTGCAAATGCTCCGGTGCTCCACTGAGGTCCACATCCTCGACAGGGTCGTCGGGCAACAATGTGTCCTCACCGGTTGGTTTGTCTTGGGTTTTTGTTTTCCTCTGTTTTGGCGGCCAACATTAGCTCTTGGAATGGTTCGGCGAACCCGAGGATGCTGTTCGTACGAGTTATGGCCTGTTCCGGCCCGAAGTTGCAGACCTTAACCAAAAATGGTTCAGCGGGCTTGAAGAGCGCAACGCCACGGGCAGCTGCCACTTGCTTGTTCCGGCATAGGCAACTGATGTGCGAGATGGCGACGAGGCCAGGGGTGGCCCAGGTTGCCATCATGCATTCTTTCATTCGTCCTGTGACTCGAACTTGGCCACATGCTCTGACCTTAGCACGTTCGTCTTCCCACGACCGTTCTTCATTATTGGCACGTAGGGTGGCGAGGATAGACGCTCGCCTTAGGTTCCTCGTAACATCACCGACGTCGTTTTGCCACAGAACCTTCTTTAGGAGGGTGAATATGGCTTCGACATGTTTGTCCAAGAACTCGGTACCGAAGGTACATGGCACCGATATGTGCTCGGCGACAAAGAATCGGTCGAGGACCCTGCCGCATCCAGCATCAGTAGACAGATGTATAGCATAGTCTGCTATGAGGCGGTTGTTGTTTGCATCCTCGATTCGTAGTGTGCCCTCGAGATTTTCAGCATAAGTCTGCTAGTCGGCAAGTAACACACTAGGTCGCACCAAGCTAATGCCGGCCCCAGTGTCCGTTACCCGGCGACGGCTGTGCATTGCCCATTGGAAAGAGCCAGTGCTGGCTACGATGTCATAGTGCCGATGTGCCGGGCTTAGAATCCTTGTGACTTGGCGTCTTTCACCTGCTGTTAATGTTGCGCCGGGAAACCCGCCGAGGGGCACCAGGCTCATTCGTTTTTCGAGTCGGTGGACTCCCTGCTATCGCTTTCAGCGGTCGGTTTAGTATCCTCCGTTAAGGCTTTCATGGAAATAACAGGGCTGCGGCGTTAACGTGGCCGACACGGATCAGCGCAGTGATCAGGGAAGCTACCGGGCTTGTTACAGTTGTTAAAAATATCGGGGTCCGCCTGTGGCGACTCCTTCGGAGGAGGGGAACGGGACCGGGCCCGCGGTTGGATGACCGGGAAGAGACGGGCGACATTGGGGTGCCGGGTTGGAATGGGCGAGGCATACGCCACCTTAGTCGTCAGAAGACGAGGCAGCTTAAGCGATAAGCGAAGCTTGTTTATCCCGTCTCTATATATCTGCGCAGCAGAAATAGTATCCGCCAGTGCGCGCTTGGGTGACTGCCCGTCCAATACCCGGACATGAGCTTGGATATTCTCGGATAAGCCATTCATGAATACATCCTTCACGTCTTCGGCGTGGAAGAGGCCATCTAGGCGGTCACACTGCGTTTCAGAACGGAGCCCAAAGGCTGTAGGCGACCCATTATCGGGTTGACGCATTGTGATAATGTCTTGGTGGGCAGAGGCCATTACGGCGTGGGTGGTATACTTGGCTAGAAGAAAGTTAATAGCGGCACCATAGGCGCGGATCGCATAAGTGAAGTGTCCGGCTCTTGAGTTCAGGGCTCTGGAGAAGGCTGGACTAGCAGCGCCTGACAGGCGAAAGGCCAAGAGCGGAAGGGCTTGCCCATGCTCTAAGCCGGCTGCGTCACCTGCGCGCGGAAAGGTTGTCCAGAAGGTGAATACACAGAGTGGGCTAATGCCCTTGGATGGCTCTTGCCCTGGAAATGCGCCATCTAAGCGGCGATTCACCTAATGTGCTTTCTCCACTCGGGAGGAGGACAGGGACAGATCAAGTTGGGTCACGAAGTAGGTGCAATAGTCCGATAGGGACTTGGAGCGACTGCTGGAGGGTGGAATGACATTTTTCCGATCGGCTTTTTCCGACCGCTTCTTAGAGTCGGGACGACCCTTGTACGGACCCGGGCGGTATCTTCGAGACGCGGCGTCCGCTGACGTGTCCGAGGACTCGGGGCTTGAGCTCGATGACGGAGAAGACGGGGAACCCGGGGACTCTCCGGAGTCGGATCACGAAGAGGAAGTCCTCTCACTGGAAGAGCTTGCCTCATTCGCTGCCGACATGTTGGCGTTCTCAACTGGGGATGTTGAGCGGGCCAGCTTGGTCTCATTGCGGATCATACGCAACTGCTGGCGAAGCTTACGCTCGCGATCCCGACGCTCGGTCGCTTGGCCAACAGACCCTGGACGGGAGGAAAACGACTCTCCCCCCTTGGGGTCGATCTTAACATTGGACTTTCTCTTTGTATTGCGACGCGAAGTTTCGACCCGGGACTCGCACTCAATGTCCTCCGGGCACATAGCCTCCCCGTTTGCGAGCAGTCAGTCGTTTTCTTCCGCTCACGAGCTGTTAGCCGCTTGTTGGGCCGTCAGACGGAGACGAAGTATCTCCACCTCCGCCTTGAGGCTCCCCACTTCGAGCGGTTGGCCAGAGGCCTCCGCATTCAACGCAAGTGATTCTGAAAGGAAGCCACCGAGGGCGTTGGCGTCGTGCATGTTCGTACGAACGCCTCCCGGCGGGACGTAGTCGGAAGGCAGGGTGTTCCCAATACCCTTTCCATTGCCACGTTGCCCATCGGCACCACCAGGGGTCACTTCCCAACCGGCACAGTGCCAACAGAAGCACCCCGTTCTCCAATTGGAGATTACCACCAACGACTACCAGCGTGGTGGCACACACAAGTGCGAGACGCGCCCTGCGCGTCAAGCCAGTTGTTGAAATACCCGTCACCGTGCCACTCGGCAACAAGAGACAGCTCTTGGGCACCGCGTGCAGATTCACGCGGCAGAAAAGAGTATCCCCTGCTGCTACACCAAATGTGGTATTTCGGACGCTGATTAACGAACCAGTCAGTAGCGACCGACCGTAGACGCACGATAAAGCGCACGCTATCGCCCAAGAGGAGAAGAAGAAGAACCTTTGTTCGTGCAACATCCGACGGGAAGCCGGGGGGGGCGATGACGGCGAGCCCCAGTCCCATGGTGCTTTTATTATCAGACGGTAAAGGGGCGGGGTCGATCGACCGAGCGATCATAAAGACGAAATAACCATAAAAATAGAGACGATAAAAGAAAATACAGATATACAAGACAGAAGATACCTCTCAAGCGGCATGCCACAAGTCAGTTCAATCCTCCACTTGAACACTGACCAGTCGTGGGGTATACCGGGCCCATTATCCCAATAATAAGGAGATATGCTCCAGATTTGGCTGTTTGCGGCCAAGTCGGGGGCTCGCCTGTATCAGAGCTTCTCCACCAATGGAGCCAACCGTCCAACCCAGAGGCTACGTGTGCGCAACGTGTATTGCTGGCACTGGCTCTCGAAACGGAAAGCCAGAACTGAGAAAGTCACGTCTGAATGTTTCGCTCGGCTGATCGCTCTCTACGGGTGTGCCTCTTTTGTGGCAGGCCAACTGTCCAAAAGTGCCCGGCAGAGAATCTTCATGGATGGCAGATCGTCACGCGATTCTCTGAGCGCCACGGGGCCTGCATTTTATTGGTGATCGTGGTTCGGACAAGGAATTAGGGGTTGGCCAAAGGACTGCGGGCGTCTCCAAACCAGCATGTTTCGAGTAGCTCTTCCATTCAAGCTCCAAAGCAGGGGCGCTCCCGCGAGGCGTTCACGAGATGCGTTGGTGGATGAGGAAATGTGAACAGATCCATTTATGGGTCGTCACACCCCCGTCACGCCTTAGTTTTGGAGAAGATCCCAGCCACCAATGCTCCAACCGTCGCAACGGCCAAACTGTGCCACGTTTCGCAGTTTGGACGGTCGGAGCTATTGGTGGAGACGCTCTCAGCACAGCCCTTCTCGGCATCAGGCCCATGCATCATGATTCGATTTACGGTGGGCTGTACTGATACATCCCGAGTCGAACTCGTGCGGGACTTTGCCGATATACTCAAAGATCGCGGATCGAGTCTAGGGGAGACGGTCGAATCGATGTCTACCGATCGCTTCGACGAATTATCCAATCAACATTCGACAACCGCTTCACTTCAATTTTGGGCTGAGCGGAAGCCATTACGGCTGTTCTGATACAGCTCAGGCCTTTTCCATTGCTTTGAAGACAGCAGTTGGCGTCGCCTTCACGTCGACTGGGTGGCCTGCGGCGGTCGGGCGGTCTGCAGCGGGCGTGCTCGATGCTGTCCGCGTCGACTGGGGCTGACTTCGTGGACATTGTTTGTTGAGCGGGAAGCTGTACTATTACATCCCATCTCCCGTTTCTACGAAGTCGGGGGCTTTCATCGACATTACGTCAATTGGACAGCTTCTGAGGTCCGGGCGGTCGGCTGGGGAACTTTCCGACGCTGTCCCCTCTGGCTGGGAATATCTTGGCGGACATATTCTCTGTTCTTACATGGCGGGGAGGCTGAACTGATACAACCCAGCTGTGTGAACCTCTACCAAGCCGGCGTTTTGCGTCGACTTTGCGGCGGTTGGCCGGCTTGCGTCGGCCCGACTGTCGGCTGGCGGCTGAATTGATGCTGTTCGAGCCGGTTGTTGTCTACTTGCCGGTGGGCGATTCTTCTGGCCCACATCGCGTTTGGCGGCCACGTCGGGGGGTGGGGTTGGGCTCTGTATCAGTACAGCGCTCCACCGGATCCGGCTTCCCGAGGTGGGCTGTACTCTTACAGAACGGTCCCGAGCACCGGCGTTCTAGAAGTCGAGTCTTGCCGTACGCCGGAATCCGGGCCATCCTGTATCTGCGTCGGGAATCGCTCAGGCCCTGTTTCACGTGGGCTAGCACTTCCGGTCGATACGCTTTCAGCATGGACCGTAGATGAGTGGGCATCAGGGACGACCCAGCACGACAATGTGGGAAAAACCCCGTGTCAGAGGTGACAGCGACCCCGACATGGTCCAGGGACGGGCTGCGAACAACCACGTACCGCCCCTCTAGGGGAGGCAGCGTCGGACACCCCCCTGGGGCGGGTGGCCAGGGATCCCGAGCGCCACACACAAAAAGAAACCTTCGCAGGAGCGTGGGGTGATGAGTACCCGACAGGGGCCCCTGAAGAGGCCTGGCGCAGATGAGTCAGACACGTGTCTTCCCGAGTCCGGGCCCTTAGGAGAGACCGGGTGGCTTTTGGAATCTTCCGCCATCAGAGCGTAAGACGGACCGAGATCGGCTCTCAGAGCGGGACAATATCCCACCAAAATTCTATCCGGAGCGATTAAAACATCTTGGGATATGTCATGAGGTCCCTCCCTTGGATGAATCCTGAGATCTGGGAGGCCTTCGTGAATTTTTTTCTTTCTGACCCGAGAAGGACGGGAGTCCGCTTTCTGTGTAAAGGTATTCGAGAAAGCTGGTCAGCGGCCACTAGAGGCCCGTTCCTGAGACCGTGGACTGTAGGGAACAGGTCCCCCCATCGTGGCGTTCGGGGGTCGGGATTGTGCGCGTCTTGCTTTCTGCTTTTGATGGTGTATGAGTGTATGCTGTGGGGTCATCCTTCGTCTTCAAATAAATCAGCGTTGCGTTTGAGTTACTCCCGTCGTTCTCGTGCGCTCCGCACCGTGTGTTCCAGGAGTTTGTGTTGTTTCTCCTTTTCTCCTCTCCGCATCCTCAACTGGGCTTTCCGACGGGGCTATGCTCCGTCTGCTTTGAGAGAAGAATCCACCACAGTTTATGGATCAGCTAGGTACAGTGTCAAGCCCTTCCTGATTACTCAGGCTAACCCGGTTGTCGCTCTCAGGTTTCCTGCTCATTTCGTCTTACCTTTGGGTGTGAATGTTTTAGTGGTTGATGAACTGAATTGTCCCACGGGGGAGTAGGACTTTAACCGTTATGACCAGCTTGAGAAGGATAAAAGTTCGCGCTGGAGGCGCAGGCTCCTCGTCTTGAGGCATCCGTGCCGGAGCTTTTGAGGGCTCAGAACCGGGCGGCCTTTTCCGAGATCGTCCTCAAGTGGAGGGCTGCGAGCGCGTGAACACGATAGTGCGTGGCACGGTGAACGACGGAGGAGAGGACCGAAGAGAGCTCCCGTTCCCCCCTCATTTTGCAACAGACACGATGGGTCCAGAAGATGGCTCCCCCGGAGTGCAGGGGCTTTCGCGTGGTCTGGAACGAGCAGTCCCGACCCAAGCACAGGGTCTCTATGACGGTCGGTTCTGGCGGGTCAGGCCTGCGCGTCTACCCCATACACCATGGCAAGTCAGTGGGGTTGGGGCTCCGCCAAGGGCCCCCGAGGAGCATGTCTTCTCTGCAGCCTACAATATTCGCTGGATTCTTTCATTAGCCCGTTACGTGAACGGCGGTCCCTCTTAGAGACAGCCCTTGGGGCCTCCCGACGGTCGAGGTGCAGTCGTCAGCGATTGAGCTCTTCCTTCTCTGATGGGGAGTAGTCCGGCGGGGACGGCGGTCTTCGTGTCCCCCGGCTTGCGCAAGCACGACCTATGACGCCTATTGGAGGGAAACCCTCTTCGTCGGCTCCCCGAGAAGATCATCTTTGTGAATTATTGATAGGCAGGGATTTTGGACTAGGTGTCAAACGCATTGGCAAATAGGGCCTTCCAGTATACCCGGACGACGGCGGACGGCCTCGGCCGTCTGCATAAGAACTTCTTGGCCACCTTCGGTCGTGACGCACAGTGGTGTGGGACGCCAGCGTCAGGCGTCATCGAGTTTCTGAACCGTCTTGTGAAAGCGGGGAATGACAGTGATGTGTCCGACGGCAGAGCCCTCTCCTTCCTCCCGGAGGTCACTGAAGGTGGCCTCAAACGGGAGCCGTATACCATCATGCCGTCCTTTCTGGGGGGGCGGAGTACAGAGGCCATTTCAGAGCGGGAACTGGTCAGGTGGCGCCTCCGCAGATATGCGGACGAGCAGTCGCTGAGCGACCAGGATGCTCTGTTTCACGGAGCCTCCCAAGTGGAGGATGAAACAGTGAATGAGCTGCACGTCGACCTTCGCGGGCTGCATCGCCTCTGAGGGTATATCCACACAGGGGATCAGATGAAGAGCCACTATGTGCAGGGACTGGGTTGGGAGATTCGCGCAAATGTGCGCGAACACAACACAGGCATTATGCTGATGGACCGTCCGGTGCAGTACGCCCAGAGGAAGTGTGACATCTGTCGCAATCGACAAGAAGAGAAAATGGCTGAAGAGGCCCGACGGGCCGAGGCCTGTCGAGAGCGTCGAGCCGCGCGGCCTGCACCACGCAAGTATGTTGAGGCCGCGGTGACAGTCCCAATTAAGGTCGGGTAAGTCCTTGCGGGTCCTTCCCCATGAGATGAAAGTCTCTTTTGGCGACCGAGGACATTTCTTCCGTGTGTGCCCCCGCCTTCATAAGGCAACAAAAGTCCTGTTGAACAACACCTACAAGGAGCGTATGGCGGAGCGTCCTTAAGAGGACCAGCCCCGCCCTAAGCTGGCAGTGCCAGCCTTAGGCGAAGGCCTGGGCCCGCCTTGTCCATCTTCTGATGACACACCACCCCCAGAATTGGAAGCCGAGTAGCTCGCCGAGGAGGCCAAATCCACCTCGGGAAATGAGTAACGAGGGCGGTGGTCCCGCCGCCCACAACAACTCCACGGGAAAAACAGAAGTACCAGTCCGCCCGGCGAGCCGGGTCGAGTTGGCCCAGGCGTCCACCGGGGGTACCCCCAGGGAAGCCCCCCGAGGCCATGGAATGTGGACGCACGCCCTCATTCAGCCATAAGCTTGTCGTCAGGCTATTCCTAGCGAAGAGTTCCGACCTTTCTACCTGGGCCATCCTGGATTCAGGGAGTGGCCCAAAGCCTACAAGCCGTCAGAAAGGGCCGGATGACACCCGATTACAACAGCTGGATGAGTTGGCATTCATGTTCCATTATTTGAATGGGGGCTGGCTACCCATTGTTGATTCGGTATGCCTCGGGGTGACCCTTGGGGGTCAGAACTCGTGAATCTCCTTTGGAGTCACAATCAAGATGAGTGTCCCGGCTATACTAGGCACCTCTTTTACGTATGTTGCAACAAGGAATATTGGGACCCACGAGCAACATGTTGAGCTCCTCAACCGTACCACTGTACCAATTCTAAGAGACGGTGCCCGCAAGGGGCACCCTGTCGCGTCAATCAGTGCGGTCTGCGCGTCCTCACACGGGGGCACAGCTAAGCCAAGGCTGGAACGAAATACCTAGGTACAACCCGAAACTGTGTCTCACATCCCCGTAACGAGTACATTCATGGGGCATGGAAATGTGACGGAGAGACCCCGTCTTTACCTCAAGAATGGGGCACAATTCGCTCAAGGTCCCGCCATCATGGTATCGTGCGAGCTATTGACCGTGTCAGTGATGCGAGTGGGGGCCACGGCGTTCAGGCTGACGAACAAAAAGACCGTGGGCTATATGGACCCCTATGACGGGCCGACCTATTGCAGTCTGCTTAATGTTTTTGGTCTGAGTCCGAGCAAAATGCAGTCAGCACGGAATCCTGCTGGCCAGCAGCACGTATCCGGCTGAATGGATGGCGGACAGTCAGTCGAATTGGCGTCCTGTTCCGACCGGGACCAGCAAAATTGAGCAAACTGCGAAACGAGATGTCCAAGAACGACAGGAAAGAGCTCGACGGAACAACCAAAGAGAAGGAATAATCCGCATTCCCAGGGATGGACAGTTCGTCCTTACCAGGAAAATGTTCAGGGGCCCTCAAGGCCCTCGTGAAAAAACCTTCCCCCCTCTGGAGGGGTAACCTGTGGTTGATGCGTGGTGTAGAACACAGCATTAGGATGAGGCCCGGCGCTGTCCCACCAAGGCAACACCCCTAAAAGGCCGGGCCTTTGGCCCGGGAGAGAGAGAAAGCCGAAGTCGAGCTCATGCTTTCCATGGAGGTCATCGAACCCTCTACTGGAGATCGAGCGAGCCCAGTCAATTTGGTGCCGAGGACTGATGGCTCGGTACGCTTCTGTATTGATAACAGAAAGCTGAACTTTATGACAGTAAAAGATGCGTACCGCATTCTTAGGATGGACGAGTGCAAAGATTCCCCAGACTCCATTCCACTGCTCCCGAAGCTCAAATGAGAGTCATACGAGGCGTAAAATGAGGCTCCTTCTCATATGGCCTGGAAATGAGGCCTTTTCGGGGTGTCTGGGGCATACCCCACGAGTTTTCATCACACGCAGCCGCTGAGTTGGACCACAGATATGTGGACTGCGCTGAGTCCAGAGCTAATCTCAGAAAGAGCATCCGCGGCCGGGAACATGGTCACAGAGAGGCATCGAAAATAGGCTCAAAGGAGTCAGAGAGGCTCGAATGATGCGGTCAGAAGAATGGACACTAGGGGATGCCAGGGTACTCTTCACCCTCGACAGCAACGCATGCTACTGGAAGATACCCGTAGCCGAGGTGGATACGCAGGTCACGGAGTTCACGTGCCACTCCGGCACGTGGCAGTGCGTGTGCCCCCCCATAAGGTTGTCAAACGCGCCCGCAACTGTTCGAACGGCAATGAATATGATCCTAGCCAGCCTCAAGTGGCCGATACGCTTAGTATATCTGGACGACGTTATTGTCTTCTCATGTTCCCCAAAAGAACACTTACAGCACCTCGATGAGGTGTTGACACGCCTAAGCAATGCAGGGGTCACCTGGAAGGCGGCCAAATGCCACTTCTTCGAAGAAGGAGTGAAGTATCTCGGACATGTTGTAATACCGGTAAGAGTACATGTCCTGGAGAAGAAGCACTGGGCACTAACAGGGCTTCGGTATCCGGTGACCCAAATCTGGATAACCCGCTCTCTGGGATTGTGCGACATGTATCGTCGCTTCGTGGCAGACTTGCTAAGATAGCGAGGCCCCTGACAGTCTTTACGAGCACCGAGCTCCCCAAGAGGCTACCTTTACCTACGGAGAAGGAGACGCAGTACCTTTTTCTACAGAGAACGAGATGAAAGCTTTCATGGAGCAAACGGGACGGCTCTCAGCTGCCCCCATCCTCGCTCTGCTAAGGAGAGACGGGAACTGCATCGTAGATGTAGACGCCAGCTATGAACCGCTGGGTTGCGTCTTACAGCAACAGCAACCCGATGGGGAATATCACCCCATCGGCTAATACAGCCGTGATTTTCTTCCTGCGGAGAAGAGCTTCTTCGCCAACGAAATTGAGGCGCTCGGCGTAGTCTGGGCGGTGACCTTCTCGAGGTGACACCCCGAGGGGGAAGAGGTCTTTGACCGGTGTGATTTCCGGGCCCGATTATCGGTACTCACCAACATGAGTCCGAACGCACGGACAAACAGCTGGCGACTCCGATTATTCGGAGTACAGATGTCAGATTCAGAATAATCCGGGTGAAGAGTACAAAGTCTCAGACGCATTATCTTGCCTGCCCACAGAGGGACTCGACTCTACTT
>Ga0114955_1001319_pt1 | contig 11355 bp, 14 predicted proteins | sample Porto_5metaG_FD_87302 | JGI IMG/M metagenome (GOLD analysis project Ga0114955, IMG submission 87302) | Marine algal microbial communities from Porto, Portugal - Porto_5 metaG | ecosystem: Host-associated > Algae > Red algae > Unclassified | place: Portugal: Porto | collected 2015-02-02 | reverse complement strand
GGGGGCCCCCCCCCCCCCCCCCCGCCGCCCCTGTCAGGGGCACCCCCAGCACCGCGCCGTGGCGCGCGTGGCCCGACGCGGCGCGCCGCGGCGTCGACATGTCCACGGCGGCGAGGCGGCAGGCGGCGGCGACGGCGTCGGGGTCCTCCTCGGCCGCGCGGCGGCGGGCGGCGGCCAGGGCGTCCGGCAGAACCTGCGGGGCGGGGGGGAGGAGGGGCGAGAGAGGGCGAGGATCGCAGGCGGCGGCGCCCGCCGGGGTCTGCCCTGCCCCCGCCGTCGCCGTTGCGGTCGCACCACGCGCGGCGGCGGTCGACGCGCTGCCGGCGCGCGGCGGCGGGGACGGCGGCCCGCCGTCGACGCGCGGGGTGGGTGGCGGCGGGGAGGCGGACCGAACCGCTGCCGCTGCCGCTGCCGCCACGGCTAGCGGGCGGTCGGGCGGCGGCGAGGACGGTGGGCGGTGGCGGCGCCCCCCCCCCAGTAACTCGAGCCGCCGCAGGGAGCCCGACGATGGCGGCGACGACGGCCGCGGCGGCGGAGGCGGCGGCTGCGACGACACCGCCCCCCGCTTCCGCTCGCGCGGCGGCCGCCGCCACGGGGCGGCGTCGCGGCGCAGGCACTGCTGCCGCCGCCGGCTCCTCGACGGCCCGCGCAGCGGCCGACGCCGCGACGGGCGTCGTGGTGCCCGTCGCGTCTGGCGCCGTGGCGGCCGCCGCCGCGGGTGGCTCACCGGCGACCGCCGGCGCCGCGAGGGGCACGCGGGCGACCGCCGCCGCTGCAGCCGCCGCAGGCGCCCACTCGTCCAACGAGCGGCGCGGCGGCGGGGCCGCAGTCCCCCCCCACGGACCGGGCGGCGGCGCCCCCTCCTCGGACGGGAGCCCTCCCGCGGACGAGGAGGCAGACGCCCCCCGCCGCAGATGCCGCGCAGCGCCGCGCGATCGACCTGACCTTCGCCGTCGCAGGTAGGACGAGCGGGAGGAGGACCCCCGCCCGACCGCCGCCGCCGCCGTTGCCGCTGCCGTCGCTGCTGCTGCCGTCGTGTCCGCCCGGGGCCGACGCGTGGCCGAGCGGCACACCAGACGGTCGCGTCGCCGCGCCGCTCCGCTGCCGCCCCGACGCGGACCGCCTCTTCATTCGCGACGGCGGCGGGGCGGCCTGGGGGCTACGCGAAAAATGGGACATTGGCGGCTGGGGAGCGGGGGGAGGCTCGAAAAGATGGCCGCTCTCGGTGGCCGCGGTCGGCGGCGCAAGCGGGTGGTCCGGCCGCGGCAGCGGTTGTGGGGCAGGTCGTGGTGATTGGTGCGGGTGGGAGCGGGTGGGGGGGATCTGTCTGACACCGCCCTCTGTCAATCATGCTTGTCTTTGATTTTTCGAAGAGGGAAAGCACAGAAAAGAATTGATGCATAATCGCAAAGACACACTCTGCAAACAGCAAGCAATAGAGAAAAAAATCATGCGGTCATCCCAGTTTGCGCAAGAAAACCTCAAGAAGGCGTCGCTGCTCCGACCTCTCCCGCCGGTCCTCTGCATCCTGCCGGTCCCGACGGGCCAACTCGGCCTGGTGGAACTCGCGGTCCTGCTCAAGGCGTCTCTCCTCGAGCTCCAGGTGCTTTTTCTCCTTCTCGCTGCGGCCCTTCTCGCTCTCAACCAAGAGGGCCACCACGTCCTCATCGTCCAAGTCCTCGTGCTTGCGGCGCCGAGACGACCGCGTCGGGTCCGCCGAAGAGGCCGCCCGAGATAAGGACCTCTCACCCGCCGCCTGAGGGCTGACCTCGGCCGCGTGGCTGGAGGGAAGGTTGCGGCGCCGCTGCATGTCCAGTGTGCGAATGACCTCCCCGCTGTGCACCTAACGCTGCTCTCGCTGGTCGGCTTCGTCCCGCTCCTGCGCCACCCGCCGCTCTTAATCGACGGCCTCGTCCACAACGTCCACCAAAATCCTGTCACGCTCCGTGACCGTCTCCTCCACGCCCAACCGCGATTCGTCCTTCTTGTCCTTCACTTCAAACTTGCGCTTCACCAGCTGGAATCGGTCGTGCAATGTTTTGCCGTTGACAGAAAAGGGCGCCTGCGGGTGCGCGTTGAGTATGGAAGCCGCCTCGTCAAATCTCTTGGTTCGCTTCCCGCGAGGAGCCAAGTGGGACTTAACCGACCTGAAGGCGTGGACGGCTCGGACGTCGTCGGCCTCCTCCGAGAAACGCCGTTTCTGCTTGCACTTCTTCAGCTTAGCCACCTGTTGCCCCACGGGGTCTGTGCCTGTGGCTGCCTCCCTCACAGCATCCCCCGCACCCTTCTCGGCCGTAGTCGGCGCGCGCGCGTTGGCAAACGCGCCGTCACCTTGCCCCTCAGACTGCGAGGCGCCCGCGACACACGATTCCATTTGAAAAATAGCAAGCCCGTAGGTGCGAGGTGGGTGTGGAAGGGGGGAGGGAGAGGGCACGGCCGGGAACAAGAAAATGAACGCAAGGGATGGGGGCGGGTCGGTGCCGGGGTGGACTGGGCTACACTGGCACGATAGGCGCACACGGTCGTGTTGGGGGGGCGAGAGTGCCTTAAGGGCGCCTCCCACAGGACTGTAAAAAAAACTTCGTCTGGGCACCCGTCGGGGCAGTCTCGACATCCCACAGAGCCTTCCGTTCTTGTGGGATCTTTGCCCGAACATCCCACGAAGCTGCATGTCTGTGGGATCGTCTGTGGGATCCCGCGCACATTCGACGCCGCATCCGTCCCCTTACAGCGACCATTTCCGGTCAAGGATCCCACAGACGTCCCACCATCGTCCAACAAACGGCTTGCTAAAACTCTCTATTGGTGGCTCCCGATGGGGAGGTTGAGGGCGCCCTGGGGCGCTCATGTCGCGCGCTTTCTGGGCGCTTTCTGGGCGCTCTTTGGTCGCTCGAGCGCCCAACTCCCCCGCATTTCGGGGGGCTTTCGGGGCCCTCTCGATGAGTGTAGGGGGCCTGTCATGTTTATAGACGTAGCTGAGGCGCTGGCTGTCAGCGTTGGTGCCTGTGTTATGTATCTCTTTCATGACGCAGGCACGCACCGCTCCCCACCCATACTTCAATGAGCCCTTGGGGACAGACGGTGACTCCTCTGGGCGCACCTCAGGATAAATCGTCCGCGCCCGCGCGAAATGGAATGTGGCTTCAACTGCTTTCAAGACCGTGGGCTAGTGTTTTGTTTGATGGGTGCTACAAAGGGCGCTTTGGGGGCGCTCAGGGGGCTCAGGAACGCCTATTTAGCACTGGGTGCCTCGACTCTTCTCGGCTGCCAAGAGAATTCTGGCTCCTGGTTGGGTTGCTCCTCAAATACGGCGATGAAATTGACGGTACGTGCGATCACATGCGCGCAAGGGCGTGGGCAATACTCTCGCTTGGTCCTCACCTGCGCAAAAAACATTGGGGTCTTAAACAAGCAGATCATGACAACTCAAAGACGACGTACCTCAGGAGGCGCACAACAATGAACGAGAACAAAAAACGGGCAGGTTTGACCGCCGCATCCTTGGCACATACGGGCCCGCAGGAGGCACGGTTGTCAACAGAACGACGTTTTGACTTCAGATTCGCGCTCAGTGCACCCTGTTTTCCTCCTATAGTGTAGGGGGAACGTCTCTCAACATGCACCGCACAGTGCATTCGCGCTTCACCGTTAGTGTAGCCTGGGGCACCATGTGATCACCATATGGATCTGGGAGCTGGATGTGGTTGTATTCAGGATTTAGGGCCGTTTTTGAACTCATTCTGCGCGGTTTGGAGCTGCACAGTTGGGCGCCTGCTCTCAGCTCTTGTGTCACTCTGTATTTTCGGACTCGATTGCTGTCATCGTACTCACTCGAGGTGCTGTGTCGACAGGGGTGCCCGCTGGACCGCCGAGCGCATCGCGGGCAGGGTCTACGGCCGCATCGCCTGCTCGGTCGGCTGCCGCGTCACGGACTGCACGGTCGGCTGCGGGGGTGCTCGATGCATCGCCGACAGGTTCACTCGCGGCCAAGCCCGTTGACTCCCCTGATGATTTGTCTGACCCCGACGAGCCGACCACGCAGCCCCGCCACATGGCTGCGATCTGGGGACTCTCGGATGAGGACGGCGACGCTCCACCTACTGGGTGCGTAGCCGCCAAGTCCGATGACTCTCCCCCAAACCCGCCCCTTAACGCGCCGACGACCTCTCGTGTGGAGCGCGGTGGCAGGTCGTCCGATCGCCGCTCCCCCCCCCTCTCTGCACCACACACGTCGACACAGCTCGTGGTTCCGGCGTGTGCCCTCAAGCGCAAGAAGCCAAAAACCTCGACGGGCGCCGCCCTGGCCGAGGGCGTGCAACAGATTGAGGCGCAGCGGGAGTCTATTGCAAAGGATTGGGAAAGCGCGCGGATGGTGTGCGCCGGGGCGACCGAGAGAAGCATGACCAAGCGCCTGGAGTTGGCCAAGAAGCGTTTGGAATTGGAGCAGAGCTGCATCGAGGAGAAGAGGAAAGAAAAGGACAAAGAGCGCAGGAGCCGGCAAGAGAAGAGCCTGCTGTCGATGATCATCGACCTGGACACGACCAATATTCGTATGGAGAGGGATTTGAAACAGCGTGAGACCCTGCTCAATGCTGGCGCCGGCGGCGCCGCTCTGACTGCTGGATCCGGGGGTTGGGGCTCTAGCAAGGGCACCCTCGGGTACCAACCGATGAGCTTGACTGTGGCGATACAATGGAGCTGGACGACCCCTACCCCCCACCCAAGCCCACGCAACCGCTGGGCACTGGTGATGAGAGTGGAGATGGTGAGTGAGTCGACGAGACTGTACCACTGTTTGTGCAGTCGTGCTTCTGAGAGGAATTTGGAATGAAACGTCGATGCAGTCGTACTTATCTGTGTAGGCCAGCTGTTTCTGTGCAGTTCTTGTGATTTACATCTCAGTCCCAAGCTTGACGACTCGTGCACGCGTGCACCACAGCTTGCTAGCCAATGGGAACACGTCAATCGAATCACGTGATTGGAACGGCGCGCGCTCATTGGTTAGACACGCTAACATACGCGTTTGGAGTCTGTCATCTCGACTGGGCCTCATCCCGGCTGATATTCCCACACTCTAATGATATTCAGCCAAGAGATGCTCAACAAACGCATCGCGCAGGCGGAGCGCCATCGGATAGGCGCGTGTCACGCCAACATCTGGATGTACGTCTCTCGGTTCGCCGTCAGTCGGATCCACCACATCCGCCCACTCGTCCTCCTCGTCTATCAGAAAGTTGCGGAGCAGCGCGCAGGACTCGACAGTGGCAGGCACAAGCTCAGTCTCCGCCGACACCGTTTCACGGAGCACCCTTCAGCGCCCCTTCGGCAAACCGAACGAGTTCTACACTACGGCGCGTGGGGAAAAGATGCAGTAGTTGTAGAACGTGCGCTCGGGGGTCAGCTGCTGCGCGGGGTACGGTTTCAACAGCCAATACTCTGACGCGAAACGGCCCTCCGACAGGATGACGTGACCAGGATGGAGCCTGCGGCCGCCAGTCGTTTGCTGCCGCTCGTACCACCCGCATTCTTTGAGCGCTCGGCTGTCCCCCAACGAGCCCGGCAAGCCCAACCGAATCCAAATACACCGCTTTCTGGCGTCTACGATGCCGAGCAGCAGCAGCCCGTAAAAGCACTTTCAGGGGGTATAGGCTTCCTTCCAGGCAGCCGGAGGCGTCTGGACGCCGATAAGCGTCCCGTCAATCACGCCGACGACACCAGCAATGCGGCACTCCATCCGGGAGACATAGTTCGCGGCGCTCTCCCGCTCTGAGGTCAGCCACATGGGGAAGCAAAACGGCGGAAACCCTCTGATGATAGCTGGGAGCACGTCTCGCAGGATGGCACAGAAGGTTGACTCAGCCAGGTCGGCCACCTCGCACGCGACAAACTGCGACCCGCCAGGCGGCAGCCAAAAGAGAGCGACAAGGAGTGGGACACGTAGCGGAATAGTCGGCGGCCGGCCCATCTTTCCGTATCCTGCACGGCGCAAGAGTGGGCGTACGTGCCCGTAGAGGTGCTCAAAGGACGCGACGGACATGCGGATGCGCTTGTTGAAGGTCTTTTCCGATCGGAGCAGGCGCTCAACCCAAGCCTGCCCGTTGTCGCGCCCGTGGTTGGGGCGCGATTCGCCGCCGCCAAAACGAGAGCGCCCAAGAAAGTGAGCACAAAAACCAACTAATAGGTCCAGCTCCGGGTCCGCGCTCCCGCTGCCGCTGCTCGATGATGACTCCGACGTTGTCGGCGCCGACGCCGGAGTAGAAATTGCACTGATAGATCTATCCAACGTTGTTGTACCAGACCGACCGCCGTCGTGCAGCTCGGCAGATGATATCTCCATGGCGGCGCACGCCAAAGTGGCACCGTGACGGGGCACGATGGGATGTGGGAAGGGTGGCGGGAGCGCGAGTGACGGTCACCCGCGACGGGGGGAGGGCCAGTGGGTGGCGCCCACTGTTGGCTGAGCGCCTGTGGCCTGGTGACTGGGATTGACAGTGCTGACAAGATTACGTGATGACTGGCGCACCGCTGGCACAGCCATGACAGTTTCAAATTTGTGGGCCGAAATTAATGTTCCAATAGACATAAATCCTTGTTACGAGTAGGAGTTGCACGACCGATACGACCGTTGTCGCTGCTTCGCGTGACTTTTGCACTGCTTCTCGCAGCCTGAAAAGCACGGGAAGCTGCGGATTTGGATTCACCTCCTGGTGGGGTTGAAAAACCCGGCAGCCAGCGTGCGGATCGAAGACGACCTGGATTACCGAATTGCCTCCAAGGAACTCCACGTTGATATGGCGTGGTTGCGTCTTGATAATCTTCTGTAGGCCGTAGTTTCACAGACAGCGGGCGTTGGCTCCAAGAGGACGTGTTCTGAAGCAGCCTGCCCGGCCAACGGGCGGTCCGCGAGAAAATTGACCGATGGCACCAGCACACGCGCGTCAAGCGTACAGATCCAATCATTTTGCGGCGGTTTTCGGGCCCACCGAGTAGGAAGGGCGGCTGAGGGGCGCTGGGCGAAGTACTTGTATGCGTTCAGAAGTAGTCTGTCAGGCGAGAGAATACCTGCCCCACAGGTGTGATTAGCCGCGTTACATTGGCCATTTTTTCCATGAGGTGTCTCTTGAGGTGCTGCGAGACGCTCAGGTGTTTGGAATTTGTTCTTGCCTCTGTACTCTATTGGCGTTCATCCTACATTGGATTTCCCTTTTTGTTGGGAGTAGTTGGCTGCGTCCGTGTTCCGCATCAGCGCAGTTGCATGCGTGGCCGATGATCACTATCGACACAATATTGCTACACGATACAGGAGGGATGTGCCAAGGGTTCCTTCAAGCAGTTCTCGGTCGCTACAACCTGTAAATTACCTGAAAGATAAACAACGCGCGAGCTGGAATTTTTCTTTGTCAGTCTACAGAATACATACCTGCGCGGAGGCTTTCCGTCGTCCTCCGCCGCTACGGGGGTCTTGAACCACCCGCGACGGATTCCGCACCCGTGCCGCTACCCTCTCCTGCGCGAAAGGGGGGTTAGTGTAAAAATATCCAGATCGCAAAGTTTTGGGGGGGGTGCGGGGCTCGTCAATCTCGAGCATGAGGTGGTCGTCAGGACCGTCGCGGCAGGAGAGGTACCTGGCACCTGCGCGGTGTTTTCGGCCCTCACCGAGGTTTTCGAGAGGAACGAAGGAAAATAAACGACAATACCAAGGGGGTTGGGGCCTCAAAAATGTCACCATGATGGGGTCGGCGCGTGCGAATTGGCGTCCAGATACTTAAAAACCCGACACTTGTCTTCATCTCCCGCGCGCATCTGAACGATAATCTGCTGCATAGATGCAAGCACGGCAGGCATGGTCAGATGTCCACTCTTGGCGCACGCCTAAAGCTCTCCGCACACGATTTCATGCGACAGAGTCTTGTTGGTCACAGAAGCACCCGTGTACCTCTTTCCCGGACCAAGAAGCGCAGCGAAGGCATCTTTTTCCGTCAATTAATCGGCCGTCGCGTGCTTCAATCTCACGTAGCTCACAGAAGCGCGCTTCAACTTCTTACCGTTGACCTTGACAATGGGATTGGCTCATTCAGGCTCTTCGGCGTCCTCCCCCGTACCCGTCGCTACAACTCCTACCCCCTTCTCACGTTTGTGCATCCCTCCCCGTGGGGCAGGTGCGCACGTGGGCAGCTTCTTCAAATTCTCTTGGAGGTCTGCGACCGCACTCTTCCGATAACCCGACACGTCCACTGCTGCGAATGCGCCCGGAAGGGGCACTGCGAGCCGCCCTCTGCTGTGACAGGCCAAATCAGCCGGACCGGCCCAGAATGCACGGGATGCCGGTCCCGATTCCCCATCGTCCTGAAACGCTGCAGCAACACCGTTCGACGAGCGAGGTACAGGAGGAGCCGCCGCCCGACCAAAACCGGTCAGGTTCACATTTTTGGCCTACGAATTTTGCGTCCCATAACGTGTTCCTTCCAAGAGAGCGAGCGCCACCAATCGCCACCTACTCCTGTCAGTCGCCTGCTTTAGTGCGCGCAGAGTCAGGCTCACGTTTTTGAGGTCCGGGGCCATGCGCACATGCATAGCACATCATAGCACGCGCACGAAGTATGTGCTGCATGTCCGCCGCTAAGGCGGGCATGCGTACGTCTGGAAGTTGCGGTGTCTGCTGCACACGGGCCCCGAGCCGGAGAGATCTGAAGGATCGCCAGTCGTTTGAGAGTCTGCAGCGCAATTTCGGGACCATCAGCACCCACTTATCCGGAGAAGCAAAAGAGTCCTGCTTCAGCTAGACAATAAATGTGCTACATTGGGTCATGTGCTGTACTACCAGAGAAACAGATGTCCAGCATCATTCAAGAGAAAAGGACGCGTTCCGCCCACCCATCCACCGGCATTCCGGGATACCTTTTCTCATCAGCAAGCGCCAGCAACTCTGTATCGCTCTCGTGCGCGGTAGGCAGGGGGCACGGCTTTCCAGCGTAGTTGGAAACAGGTGTCGGCACCCAAAACTCTGACTGTGCCTGCCACAGACGCTAGGGAACGAAAGCCAATCCGGTAGTCCTTTTCACATTCACGTATCGCCAGAAGAGATCGCTCATCATTACGACGTGCAGGTCTCGCACGTCCTGGAGCGCGTCAGCGGCTGCGGTGACGCCCAGATTTTCGGAGCCAACTTGTGCAGCCGGTCATACGTCCGCTTCTCGCGGCCCTCGTGAACCCGGCACATACACCTTCATGAAGACAGCGCAAGTCCCTAGAAGGCCCCGACATCCCCCTCAAAACCAGGTGGCATTCGTAGGAACACTTCATGGCGCAGAGTCACTGCTTGGTTTCAGGGTTGTACTACAGCATGATGTCGACAGCAGTCATCATCCGGACCATTATCCTACCGCGTCCCCATTCAGAGCCCTGAGCGCCAACGTCCTTCCATTGGTAAGCCGACTTTGTCACCGAAAGTCCGCTTGCCTTTGGCGACCCGCAGGGAGCTAACATGACGCTCTCTACCCCAGCAGCGGCAGCCAAGTGCTCTACTTCGCGATGGGCAGGAACCGACGACAGCGCGCAGGAGCGAGCCACTGAGGCACGCATGACGCGTGGGCTGCCATCAGGAAGCCCCACAGAGATCTCAAACGGTAGGGCGTTGACGGAATCGGCAAGACAGAGTCCGTATTCGGCGCGGGCTGCTGTGATATACTTGAGGACGTGTGCTCTGCGCAGGTGGCACAGCGGTGGCGCCATCGCCACAAGAACTCTTTGTGCAGCCGCCATGCGAAGGCAGGAAGATCATTTCTTCACACCATTGCACATAGCTGGGGCATCACGCGTCACCTTGGGCAACGCTTACTAGATGAGGTTTGAAGGAAAGATGTCCCTACCACATATGGGCAGTTACACCACCACATTTTGGACGTCACACTCCCAAGACTCTCTCCACTGGGATAAGCGTGCGTGTCAGACGAGGCGCTACGCCACGCGCATGCGTTTCCGAGCGTAGTCGTCCACTGGCGTAAAACGGAGCGTGGCGTCCACAGGAACTTCTCCGACAGCCCCGAGCTCCATAGAAGCAGCTGAACCACCACCACCAGGTTCCGGCCGGAAGACAAGCGCATCTTCGCCACCTCCCGCAGATTTGTCGTCGAAGAACTCTGCTCCAGGGAACAGAGAACCATCTCGCCCTCACGCGTCATCTCGAGACTCGCCGAAAGAGTAGCTTGGCGTGCGTGACGGGCAAAGTGGACGGTCGTGCCGTTGCACCAGTTGCGTGTGCAGAAACGGAGTTTTTAGTGACTGCGGCCGCCGCTGCTTCTTCCTTCAGCGGAAAAAACCCAAGCTCAGAATCCCTGACCGCCTCAAGCTCTGCTGAAAAAGCAGTCGCAGTAGCTTTATGATTTTCATCGTCCGTAGTGCCGTGCCCAAATGCGCCCGCGTCGCACGGAAACCATGCAATCGTTGCGGCTGGCGTCGACGCTGTTAGAGCCAAAGACGCATCAGGCGCGGACGATTGCTATTCCCCGTCCTTCCCCGGCCGTCATTGCCGCCGTCGGACGTTCTAATAGTCCGCACGGTCGAAGCGCGTGGAGACGACGCGCGCGGCTAAGAGATGGGCGCCTTGGCCACGGTTTTGCGGCTGACGTTACCTCCGCTCGACGGGCCGCCATGTCCGCGCGGCCGCCACGAGCGGCGGAGTGGCTAGCAGCTACGAGGCGGGCTCCTTGGCCGCGGTGTCAAGACCGACGATGCATCCGCAAAACGCATCGCCACTGCGTAGCGATAGCCGCTAGCGACGGAGTTGCGCGCGCTGACGAGGGGAGCGCCGCTGCCGAGATTTCGCGCCGGCAGTTTTACCTCCGGATGTGCCGCAACGCGCGCATCTTCGGCGCAGGTGTCGCGTTGTTGTTTGCGTTAACACCGGCATGGTGTCTCTCTTTCCTGGTGTTCTCGCTTGGGTTGTGTGTGACGCCTTTGTCCTCAATGTTGCCATCATCGCTTCCGACCTCGGTGCCAAACACGGTCTCCGCGTGTTGCCGCCGGTGCAGACGAACCCCCGCGCTTCCAAAGTTTACGAGGCTCATCCTCGTTGGGATTTGTCGTCAAGTTCCTCTTCTGTGCGGCTGGGGCTCGTATGTTGGCTGCAGCACTTGAAGCTTTGACCTATGGTCTAGCCAGCTTGGCCTTCTTGTTTTTGGGCGCGGCACCATCCGCGCCGGCAGCAGCAGCCTCAGGAGCATCACCAGCCGGCGTCTTCTGGAGTGCAACATTCAACGCACATACAATAGAAGAAGATTCAGCAGCGAAGTACAGTTTTATGATAAGCGCCTCATACTTGGAGTTTCATGAGGGGCCCCTCATCCGCAGGCCTAT
>Ga0114955_1001318_pt1 | contig 11364 bp, 14 predicted proteins | sample Porto_5metaG_FD_87302 | JGI IMG/M metagenome (GOLD analysis project Ga0114955, IMG submission 87302) | Marine algal microbial communities from Porto, Portugal - Porto_5 metaG | ecosystem: Host-associated > Algae > Red algae > Unclassified | place: Portugal: Porto | collected 2015-02-02 | reverse complement strand
GGGGGGTGGGTGATGGAGGAGGGGGGGGTGGGCTGGGGCCGTGGGGGTGGCACGAGGGTGGCGCGGGGGCGGCGGGTGCACGGCGCCAGGAGAGGGGGATGGGGCAGCGCGGCGGGCGCAGCTCGACTTTGCGTGTGGCGCGCGAACGCGTGCCGCGCGTGCGGCTTGGAGAGAGGCGGTTCTCACCGGCTGCTCTATTCGGGGCGCAAGGCGCTGTCGCGTGATCGGCCGTGTCCCGTGACACCGACGATCTCGCGATGAGCGTCGCGCTCCCTGGAATAAATCGACCAATTTGGCACGGCCCCTAAGATGAACAATAAAATTCAAGTTGATCATTGAATATGGCGAGCAAAAAAATGCGCACCGTGGCAGCGTATTTGTTTGGCCAGGTGCTTCTTTGGCGCGCTCGTCTGATTTTCACAGTAGCCCTCGTTGGCGACTTCGTGGCGACACACGCTGTGTGGGTGTCGCCACGAAATCGCCAAGAAGTAACCAAAAAACGCTGGCGGGCGTATCCGCCGACGAACTCGCTGACAGCGGTCGCGGCGGCAGCCCTTGGGCGTTCAATGCCCCCCCCACCCCCCCGCTGGCACTCCGTCTGCCCAATCTTCCGTGACTCGATCAATGGGGGCACCAGTTCGTCGTCTGGCGCCACCGGCGCGACCCCAAGGTGCGCCTTGAGGGGGTGGAGTGAGCCCCTCTCTGCGCAAGCTGCCGCCGTTGTTCGTGGCGCCGTCGCGCGCGGCGACGCTAGATTTCGGACCGCCGCCGGTCGCAATCTGGGTAGTCTGCCCCCCCCCGACCGCAGACCGCGCCGCCGACCGCCCGCCTTGCCGCCGTGACCGACGGCCGTCCCCTCTGCGGCTCACGCGCGCTCCCCCCCCAGGCGCCCGCCATGACCGCCGCTGACAACCGCGGCGGTCGCGCTGCGCCGCCCGCGGCCGCCGTGGCCGACGCTCCACGCCGCCTCACGTACAGGTGCGCGTGGGCGGGGTGCGGAAAGACCTTGACGCGTCGAACCAACAGGCGTGCCCACAGGCGGGTGCACACGGGCGTGCAGCCAGTCTTGTGTGCTGTGGTCGGGTGTGGTATGTGGGATTTCGCTTCGTCTGAGGGAGGGTAAGTCTCGGCGGGTGGCCAGCGTCGAGACGCTGGGTGGGTCTCTGCTCGCCCTTGTCTTCTTGGCCTGCGACGCTTGTTCTGCTCTGGAAATGCCTGGCGGTGACGGTGCCATCAGCGTTCACCCCGCGCGAAGCCGCGCGTGCGCCCGTGTCCAGCTTGACAGGCCGACTGCCGGCCCGCCCCCCACTCTGTCTCTGCACAGCGCGGCCGTTTGACCGATCGGATGCGACGCCTCAACGCCCTGTGTTGACTCCCCCCTCCCCCCATGCTCGTTCCAACCCTCCCCCACAGGCCGGCGCTTCCGCTGGCAGTCGTGCGTGGCCGCCCATCGCCGCATGCACCAGCGACGCGCCGACGCTGCCGCCCGCGGTGACGCCCTCACGCGCGCCGACACGCTGCTGCTCGTCGGAGCGCCCCTCATCGGCCGCCCGACAGACGGCGGCCGGGCGGCGCCGCGGGCGAGGGCACGACATGTCCCGCCACCGCCGCCGCCACCCTTCGCGTGGACCGCGTGCCGCCCGGCGCCGGGGCTCTTCCTAATCCCGACGGCCCCGACCGAGGGCGCGTAGCGCCCTCTGAGAGCGCCCCGCCCTGCCGGCGGGCCGGTGACCGCGTCAACGGGTCCGCCGCCGCTCGGCGGGCCGCACCTGCGGATTCAGGCCGCGGTTGCGGCGGCGGCAGTGCCACCACTGACGCTCTAGCTGCGCATGGCCGCCGGCGCCCCGCCCGTCGCGGCGCCCGTTGCGCGCCCGCCCGCCGCCTACTGGGCGGGCAGCCGCCGCGAGTGGTTTGGGCCGCCGACTGCGGTCCTCGCCGGCGCGGTCGCCGGCCCCACCAACGGCTGCTGGCCGCGGCCGGAAAAGGGCAGGCTGCTCACCCCTCCGCAGCCGCGGGTCGACACGCGTACGTCCCTGCCCCACGCGGAATGGCCACAGGCTGCGGTTTCCGCGTCATGAGTGACAGACTCCGCTTTCGTCGTCCCCGCCAGCAACGGGGCGGGGGCCCGCGCGATGGGCGGCCACCTGTCGATCGGTGGAGCGGCGTGGCCGTCGAAGGTGTCGGTTGGGGAGTGGCGGGCGGCCACGACGGCGGCGGCGACCGCCCTGCTGCCTCCACAGCCGCCGCCGCCTCGGGCTCTGCCGCTTCCGACAGCCGGCGGGTGGCTGAGGGCGGATCGGCCGCCTGCCGAAGCGCGTGGCCGCACGCTCAGCTCGAGAGCGGAGGCGGGAAAGGGGAGGCAGCGTGGGCCCATGCACGACGAGAGCTGTAGGGCTTCTTGCATCTGGTCCCCTTTCTTTTTCGCGGGGTGCGTCTTCGCAGCGTGAACCAGCGCCCAATATGAGCAGTGCGTTCTTAGGGTTCGGGTTTAGGGTGAGGGTTAAGGGTTTAGGGTTAGGGTTAACCCTGGACCACCTGCCAACGTTTGCGCGGCCGGAGCCAGCGCCCCACCTCGCACAATAGTGTCAGGGATCTCCCAAGTCGCCTGTGCAGGCGCCGGCCAAGGCGTAGCGCCCTCACGTCCTTTCGCTCGACACTACGCGACGCGTTCATGGGCTGCCACCTGTGGCGTACGTGGTTGCGGATCCATCGATCTGGGCTGACTCTCCCGGACGGCTCAAATCTCGTTACAGGGGCAAATAGCATAGCTCCTTATTATTGAGATATTTGGCCCGGTAGCCCCCCTTACTAGTCAGTATTCAAGTGGGGTATTGAGCTGAGTTGTGGCGTACTTTTTGGGAGGTTACTTCCGTCTTGTATATCTGTCCTTTCTTTTACCATCTCTACTTCGGTTGTTGTTCGATCTTTATGATCGCTCGCTCGATCGACCCCGCACCTTTACCTTCTGATAATAAATGCACCTTGGGACCGGGGCGCGCCGTCGTTGGCACCCCCGGCTCCCCATTGGATGTTGCACGAACACAGGTTGTTCTTCCTCGCCCCTTGGGCCATAGTGTTCGCTTTATCGTGCGTCTGCGGTCGGTCGCTACTGACTGGTTAGTTAACCAACGTAATTAATACCACACAGTCGTCCTGCGTCATCCTTTGATCAGTTACGGAGATAGGAAGGCAATGCATTGAAAAAGAAATATTACGGGAGAGAAACTCTCGCGTGGCGACAGAGAAGAACGAAAGATGATGGTTTACTGTAATGTCCCGTCCGGCTGGAGAGTAGATGACGGGTTCAATGACGCTAAAGAGAGCGTCGGATCACAAAGATACTGATGAGCGAAGCGGTAACAGGCCGGAAGCGCAGCAAAAAGCCTCACGAAGCACTCGTTGCCGCTCGTAGAGACCTCACTGTAAGCGACCAGGCGTGCTGATCAGAGACAGACCGTGAAATGATCTGTGCTAACCTCAACACCTGGTATGGAGCCGCCGCCGCAATTCTGCACCACGTCCCAGGAGGGGCGAAGAGTCAGAAGGATTGGAGAGCCAGAAGGAATGGTGCACCGTCTGTTTCGCACAGGCGATGCGGGACGGCTAGAGAAAGTCCAAAGTGCTAAGAAAAAGCGAGCAGATGCGGAGGAAGGACGTCGTCGTCGATCGGGTCAGGAAGGGTGGGGGTGAGGACGTCGCTCCGTCAGAGCGGGGGATGGGGATGTCCATCGTGTGTGTCCACGCAACGACGTCGAGTAGTGACCACCGTGGAAGTGAGTTTCGAAGCCTCCCGAGAATTGGATGAGAAAACCAGGCCTACAACAGGTACTGTGGACGGCAGTAGATAAGCTACAAGGGTCTCCGGCGAGAAGGGACAGCTTTTGCGGACACTGGGCTGTAAACCACCTAATGAGCCAAGATAAAGGCTCCATTCCCATTGCTGAGCTCCAAAAAATGGCAGTTGCGGAGAGAAGGGAGGCAGTGGCGACGACAGGGCGTAGAAATGAAGTCGGATTGCCTGTTCGACAAGCAACAATCGAACTATTGGCTGAGAGTTGCCGCCAGAAGTCTTTCATGCCAATCACGGTGTCTTGCAGGAGGCACGCAGAGCCAGTGCAACCCACAATGAGATTTTCTGAGATATTTTGGCCCCTTGCTTGGGCCTGAAAAGGGCATGGAGAGGGTTCTGGGTCAGAACTGTGATTTCTCATGAGATGAACAAATTTCTTCAGATTTCTTGAAATCCTGATGTGCGTCACGAGTGCGCAGAGCTGCATGGGGACACTCCGTAAGAACCTCAGATGATTCCTAGCCTTTCTATTGGTCCCCGCACGCTGTTGAAGTTTTGAAACCATTCTGTGACCGCCATGTTTTGGAGGGCAGCAATAACGATGACCAATGAATATCTCATGTTGCGGATCCCAGAAGTGTGTCCTGGGGGACAGAGATAGAGACTGATTGTGACAAAGAGCTTTCTATTGGTCTATAACGACAGCAAGAGGGCATTGAAGCCAATAGAAAGCCCACATTCGGTGCCAGGACCTTTCGTCCAGCAGAACTCACTGTTGGTTGCCGCTTGATCTGCTTTTCTCGACACGGAGCAAGCTGCCCAGGCGAGATCCTGAGATTTTCTAGAGTTTCCTTGCCAGAAGTGCAGAATAAAAGAGGAGCTGATATTGATTTCCAGGCCGTATGTGCACATGTAAGCAATCAGAAGCTCCAAGTCAGTCCCAGGGGCACACCTGATTGGTGAAGAGAGTCTGGCCGCAACTCAGTCTCGGTGCACCAGGACAAAATTCGGCGATCAGCAATACGTACTGGCAGACCCAGAATACGTTTTTCGGGCCACATTAACTGGCCGTGAGGAGGTGGCAATTCGAAACGGTTGCATCTATTTATTCGGACCGCGAGGTCAATGTGTTTGCAACATGAAGATATTGCAGAAAACACATTCTCCGTGCTATTGAAGCCTCCCTTTTTAAGTGTGACAGTTTTATTCAGGCATAAAATTGAACTAAGTTGGCAAGAGTGTCTCTCAGATATTGTTCTCGTGTACTGTACGTCCTAAAGCAGCGGACACCGCTGCGCCGGCTCAACTCCCCAGACGAAACAACCCCCGTCGCCAGCGGACAACGGCCGGAACGTCCCTCCATGCCCATGAAGTCATCCAAGGCGATCGTTACAAGACGAGGGAGAGTACTCTACCAAAGAGGCGCGGAACCCGCGGCCGGAGAGAGTTTTCCACGCAATCGGCGTGCGTTGTGCCCGCGGCGCCGCTTCCGTCACCGGTCGCCCGCGCGCGGGCGATGCTTCTCCTTCGCTGATGGAGCGGCCTGGGTGCCCGACGCTTCCGGCTAATCTCCCGGGGTAGCCTCGTAGGTGCCGCTTGTTGCGACCGCGCCCAGTGCCGTCAAGCCCAGTTTCACAGTCTTAATTGCGTCTCGGACTTACACCTTTCGTCAAAACTGTTTTGTCAATGTGGAGACTTCTGAATTTGGCGAAGGGTTGGGACCGGATACCCTAGAACCGCTCGTTCTCACGCAGTATGAGAGGGGCGCGACCCTATCCCTCTTGGGCATCCTCGGACAGGGAAAGTCACGCTGCATTTGGGGCTGAGTGACAGCGTCCATGTCGTCTAGTGTGTGTCCGCGCCTGGGACGTGTGATTGGCTAGACTCCTGTACGCTGTGGGCCTCAAATGGGTTTCAGGAACAAATGGTTTGAGATCACAACCTGAACCTAACTCCGCAAATACGCTAGCACCAGGCGCAAGCGATGGGGCCGGCGGGCCTTTCTGTGGCTTCGCCTCCGCCTGCTGCTAAGTCCGTACAGATCACATTTGGGCTGGATAACGGGAGGGGCCCAGGCTCTGTTGATGTTATAGTGGGGCTGTGCAACCAAGAGCGTCAAAAATAGCTCAAGAGAACCATCCTGGTCACTGCCTTCTCCGCTGCGAAGTACTCTTACGACCAGGTGCCGGACAAGCTCCGAGAGCCCCTAGCGCAAGTGAGAGAGCTAGTACGCGATGGCTTCTACACGAATGGCGCGGACGTCGCGCTGTGCGGCTGTTTCTCCGTCGCAAATAAGATGCTCTCTTCATGCTCCATGGCCACAAAGAGTAGAGTGCGACAATTTCTTGCCTGATGTGCTTCAGCGCGAAGGCTTCCTTCGCGGAGTGTGACAACCAATTTGACACACTACAAGACGTGGAGTTGCCCCCTCCAAACAATGTTCGAATGCTTTCTAATTTGGAGGCAATGGCGACGGCCTGCTCTTCCGATGCACTACGTCATGAGACCTTGGCCGCAAAGTCTCAAGACGGTCTCCGGCCGATCTAGAGGTCTCCGCTGATCTCCATACATCCACAGCAAATGGTCTCGTTTCCGTTGCACATCACGACCGGCAGTACCTCGCGATTGTCACGAATTGCATTCGAGCTACTTTTATCATGCGTTGGACAAGTATGCGTGCTGAGTTGCGCCTGTGAGATAGAAGAGGGCTGCGCGCTACCATGAGGGTGCGTCCAGCGCCCTGTCACGGGGGGCTTCCAATTGGCCGTGCGTGCCACGATATCTTCCGGAGCAGTGATGAAGTCGGCTTCACGCTGTCCTGTCTCGTACCGGAGAGTGAAAACGCTGCCTGGAAGCGGTCGTGAACTCTGTAGCAAGCGCTGGTGCGCATGCTGAACCGGTCCGCTGAAATTTTCCCCGTCGAGGTCAGGGAGTATTGCCGACATGCAAGTCTGTTCGTGGGTCATTAAGCTTCGATTCCCGTGATGACCACGTCGCCAAAGCTGCGCAGCCAATATCGACACGCGAAGGGCTTTTTGGAGCTCTTTGGAAGCATTGGCCGCTACCGTGATCAGTCTATTGAAACGTGGCACGGATTCTACAACCAACGTGCAGCCAAGCATTCCACAGGGACGGACGAGGACGGGTGCGCCATTATTGTGCGAGCGATGGCAGTCGCCCGCGACGCAGTTGACTCCAATCTCTTCTTAATCGCTAGACGTCCGACCAAGGCTGGAGCACGAAAGGCTGTTAAGAAGGTCTATAGGCGCTTACGCGCGAATAAGGGTGGGTTCATTGAGAACCAATCATCTCTGAAAACAATCGTCAAGGAAGGCCGTCTGTGACGGCCGTAGAAATCTGTCGAGGGTGATCAGATGCTCGAGACATTGCTGGCTCGATTGGCGAGGGGGGACGCATACAGGCGGCACGCTCGGGGGACCTGTATTCCCAGACCAGGCGTCCGTGTGACGGGTTACGACATAATCCCTACTTCATCTGAGCAGGACGCAACCGATCCAGGGGCCTTTGCAATTCGTGCCTCTGAACAATCCCAGATGTAGCCCCCGTTCCAGGGTCTGGGACGGGGAGCTCTAGCTTTGCGACCACACCCTCACGGTCTCAACAGCAAATGACTTGCGACCGGCCTGGCCAATTGTACGTCGAGAGGAATCTGAAAAACTATGGCTCAGCGCCGTGTCCCCTGTCCGTCTGTACATGGAGCCTCTAACCTCCTGTCGGCGTCGCTTGGACTCAGCGGCCGACACGAAGCTGCCACCCACACGTGTGAGAATGACATCATGCATAAGAATCGGCAATGCCTCCTGACTGCATCACCGGGTGACACTCGACTCCACCAAGGACCCTCTCGGCCGTGTTGCATTGGGTCGCCACTCTGTCTGTTTTGCGGCTCGCACAGCCGCCGGCGGAAATCCTGGGCCAACACACAGCCACACAATAGCGCAAAAGATGCGATCTCCCCTCCCAGCTTGTCGCTAGATCTGAATCTCACAGACGGTTATTCGACCAGCCCAGTCCGGCCTGTGCTTTCAGATGCCCTCCCCCACTGTCAAACAGTTTCTGCAAGTTGCCCATCAAGCTGATAAAATGGTGTGCCCATGTTCTTTGGCCCCGTCCACAGCGCACAGGACCCAGACTGTTTCGTCTGATCAATTGTCACTATGAAATATCCAAATACAACGATCAGACAACGTCACCATCGACAGCGCTTTGCGTAACATGTGCAGCTGCGGCCTACCACAATCCAACTCAAAGTGGCATATAATGGGGACTCTATCGTCACTCGTCACCCTTACTGATCCTACCCTCCATCCCTGCCCGTTTGCGACGGCATGTTTCCTTCCAGGCGATGTCGAGAGCTGAGAGAAACGATGAGAGAGCCCATTCATTTCCCAGCTCTTTACGATTCTTCGCCACGTCATTTTTCAGCAGGCACTCTCTCAGCTGCTTTCTGTAGCCTGGCTCTTGTATTTCATATAAACCAGAGAAAGCCTGCTTCTAGTATACGCACAGAAACTGAACGACCTAGTTGTAGCAAATGGATGATGAGTAATGGAAGCCAACATGACGCAAGGATGTGCAGGGAAACCCTTATCTGACAGGCGACCGCGTCTTATCTGCGCGTGCCCTCCTCTCCAGAACACCCGCTTCACCCTCGGACTCGCGTCCACCGTTTGTGCCCGGGATCTCCGCCACGAGCTGCCACCGCCATCCTCCCACCCTCCACCGGCACGGGGGCTGTCCGTCGCCTCCTGTCGCTCCTTCCACCGCATGGCTCGCGTAGCGAGACAGGTACGAAGGCGGACACAAGAATAAAAACGAGGTAGCATGGGAGGTGGCGTGGTGCCCCAAACCCCCACAGCTTAAGCTTCTGCATGCACAGAGGAAGAGGGGAGAAGGAACGGGTTAAGAGGAGGGCACGGGGATAAATTATGCTGGAAGAAGAGCGGGGGGGGAAGGAGGCTGCGAAAGTGGTTCTAAGACTCAGGATTGAGTAACAAACGGGCGCACTCACTGCGTGAATGACGCACCAGAAGTGTATCGCGGAGGCCCGGCGGCGGAAGAGCCACACCAATGGGCGGATCCGGTTTGAGCTTGAGAACGACCCAAACTCCGCCCGCCGCACCATGGCGTTCACGGGCGGCTCTATCAATCGCATGCGGATTTTTGACAGCCCACCTGTGGGCATCTCGTTCGTCGAGAAGACGGAGCTACAGATCCTAGCACTCCAGGCGGTGAGGTGTTTTGACCCTGAGGTGACGTTCTGCCAGCAGACGCGCGCGGACCTGACCACCGCGATCGCCTTTCTCGAGCTCAAGGAGCCACGGTTGGGAGTGTGCGAGCGCAGTAGGGGCGCATGCTCTCTTCTCTCCGAGGTGAAAAACAACCGCGTCGCCTACATTGCCGCAAAGGCGGCGTGTGCTGTGGCCAAGGACGCGGGCGTGTCCAGGGAGGCCGGCGCAGCCATGGCGGCCGCCGCGACCTAAGGAGCTGACGCGAACAGCGCAGCACCCGCGGCAGCGCTTGTGGTGGTCCCGCAGTCGCTTCAGCTCCCGGCACAATCTTCGTTCCCGGCGCCGCTAGCTCCACAGGCCGGGCGCGATTGGTCGGGCGACAGTCGAGCTGCTGATACTGGCGCTACCGCCCAGTCGCCCGCCGATTTCTTTTCAATGGCAATGGAAGGTGTTGCTGATGGATGAATGTAAGGCGCATGCGTCAGCCACTTTCCCCACCGTAGTTAAGGAGGCGAAGGTGGTCGTTCCAATGTTTCCTTCCCATCTCCCACACTCAGCAGCCGTTGGACAGTGACCCCTTTGTCAAGACGAAAGGGCACGCTCGGTCTACTCTTCGCTTCATGCTGCCCACAATCCCGCGCGGCTCCAAGTCTCATTTGCTTCACCTGATGAAGGTCATCCGGGCCGGGGTCTTCCACGTTTTGTCATCTGTCAACATTGCGTCGGGCTTCCGCAAGACGGGGACCTGGCCGATTCAGCGGTCGGAGATCTACGTGACGCGCCTCTTCTTGGGAAAGGACATCGTCAACTCCCGCCGACAGATTGACATAGGGCAGCTTTCGGTCCGTCTGGGTCCAGAGGCACGCCCTGACATGCGTGAGCCGGTCGTTTTGTTTGGGTCCGTGAGCACGCGTGGGATAGCCCTAGAGGCCGCCAGCCCCGCTGTGCTGCAAGCCCTGACAGCGCTAGACGCGGAAGCCTATCGAAAGCAAGCCGCCAAGAACGCGCTACAAGCAGCCCGGGACGCAAAGGCGGTGGCCGCCATCGCGCAGGACGCCCCTCTTGAGGCTGAGGCGGTAGCGCGCCGTAGTAGCTGGGATTTTGGCACCCGAAAGGCCAGCCTGCAGCTGCACGCGGAGCGCACAAGGGCGACGAAGGGCCCTGTCGACCCGTACCTCAATGTGTGCGGTGCAGTTGTGAAGCAAGAGCCGCGTAGGGAGCTCAAGGCGTAGCGGAAGTGGTGTTGAGGTCGGTGGCATTGTGTGCGGGGGGTGACTTGAGTGGGAGCTCTTGGCCGGGAGGCGGAGGGGTGGAGATGTTCATCGACTCTGGAAGGCGGCTTTATTGCTCGCTCCTACCCTGCTCTGACAGCTCGCACGAATGGGAAATTGCTTGGGAACATTCTGTCATGTCAAGACAGTGCCAATGAAGTGTACAGTGGCGAGACATTATGTAGGGAATTTTTGGATGATCGACATCGGAACAACAGGATGTACACTTCTTTCTTCTGTTTAGCTCGTCCACGGCAGAGAACAACTCAAGCAGAGTCATCACTTAGTGGAAACAAAGTAAAACATGCCCTGCGCTTCATTCTCATATCTCATGCGTCCTGTAGGAGTGACGATGAGCAAAACGGGCTCGAGAAATGGTCGGGATTAGACTCAGACTGGCTGTCTAAGATGGCGCAGATCCTGCGCAACATTCCCACTCTATACTGGGAGTGTACGCAATCATGGAGAGTGTGACAAATCACGGGCCCCCCTTACAGCGGCGATTCCGATGTGTTCGAGCGAGATTTCGTGGACTTCAGGGTCTCAGCGCCGGCCGAAAGGGCCAATAAGAAGCCTAGAACCGGCGGCTGACAGTCGTCAAGAATACAACCGATTGTGCTTCCTCAGATACAGTCGTTATGCGTTTACATGGCAGGGGTGCGACGTGAAGTAGCACTCTATTTTGTGTGTGCGTCTTGAGACTGGCCAGTGTGAATTCGTCCATCATATCATCCCGATCATCGATCGAAGGCCCATTTCTGGGTGAGATTAGGGACCCGATTGCGACACGACCACCGATGGCACGCAACCGAGGCCACCGGCTCATCTGGAAGCAGGCCATCGCTGGCCCCACCCGCAGATCGACGCACAGAACGGAGGCCAACTGCGCACCCCCCCGCCACATTAGTGCGTCATCTGTCATTCGGCCGGCCGCCACTGGCACCACCCGCCGATCGACGGACAGAACGGAGGCCAACCGCGCACCCCCCCCCCCACATTAGCGGGTCGTCTGGCAGTCCGCCACCCCAACCCCCACCCCCCGCTCGCCTGG
>Ga0114955_1001317_pt1 | contig 11367 bp, 15 predicted proteins | sample Porto_5metaG_FD_87302 | JGI IMG/M metagenome (GOLD analysis project Ga0114955, IMG submission 87302) | Marine algal microbial communities from Porto, Portugal - Porto_5 metaG | ecosystem: Host-associated > Algae > Red algae > Unclassified | place: Portugal: Porto | collected 2015-02-02 | reverse complement strand
GGGGGGGGGGGGGGGGGGGGGGGGGGGGGGGGGGGGGGGGGGGGGGCGGGGGGCGGGGGGGGGGGGGGGGGGGGGGGGGGGGGGGGGGGGGGGGCGGCCACCAGACCGTGGCGCGGGTGAGCCCGGCGCGACAGGGACAGGGCGACGACGGGGGGCGTCGGCCGTCGCATCCCCCAACGGCACGGCCAGCGCAGTGGCCACGACGATTGAGAAAAAAAAAGAGCACACGAGCCACTATGGGACAAGACAATCTCAAATCGTGACTCCGCAACAGGCCACCGAGGACCACGAGCTCGGGCCGCCTGCCTCCTCGGTTCACAAATGGCGGGACAGCCGTTTCCCCCCCCCCTCCAAAGCAGGAAACGATTGCCCCTGGCGGGCAGCCCATCGCCTCGGCCGCGGCGCGCACGCCTCTCGCGTGTGGGCGGCGGCCCGCGCAGCACCGCATCGGCGTCGCCTCGCGCGCCGCTCCAGACTATGGACGACGGCAGCTCTGCCGATAGCAGCGCCGCGCCCACGAGGCCCGTGTGTACGAAAGAGCCGACAAGGCTTCCGCCCGCAGCGTCTGGTCTGGACGCCACCCTCAGACGCCTCGTTGGAGGCAGCCGCGCGGGCAGTAGCCACGATGCTGCCCGCACCCTCCTCCACGACCCACACCCGCCGCAGCGGCAACGCCCGGCTCGTCTCAGTGGCCGCCCGAGTCTCCACGCGCCAGCGCAACTAACTGCTCCGGCGATGCGTCTCCGACAGCGCGCCGGCGTCGTCGACGCCGCCGACGCCGCCGCCGCCGCCACTGGCGTCGGCCCCGCCCGCCGCCATCGCCGCCACAACGTCCAGTCGCACCGCCGCGGCACGCAGCATGTGGCGTACGAGGTGCGCGCCTACCGACGCGCCCGCGCCGCCTAGCACCACCACCACGCGGCCCAACGCGTCGAGCGAGCATGCCGGTCGCAATAAGACCCACCAAAGACCACGGGATGCCCAGGGCTCAGGGCCACCAGCGCGGCCGTGGCGCCGCTCCAGTACGCCCCCGACGTACCTGGAAGCGGCGGCGACTTGATCACCAGCTCGAAGACGCATTCGTCTGCGGGGCACGAGATTGGTGAGTTGCAGAGCGACGGGGAGGAACCGCCATCCACCGACAGCCGTGGAGATGCACTCGCCAACCGCCGCGCCCGTCGTCGTCGGCAGTGGCGGCGGAAGATCAAGCGGAGCACGAACATGTGAAAGCCGACCGCAGCGTCGCCCTCCGCCGACGCGGTGAGAAAACAAAGCTCAGCCGGTGAGAAAACAAAGCTCAGCCACGCACAGAGCGACGGGCTTGAAACGCGATTGCGCCAGGGGGGGGGGGAGCGGCCGTGCCAGCCGCCGGCGCCGGGCGCGCACTGACAACGCGGCCAAAGACCGCTCAGTTCAGGAGCGAGCAGAGTCCCAGAACATTGCCGCCAGAGAGGCCAGCCGTAACCTCGCCGGCGGCGCACAAGCGCCGGATGTCAACACCTCTGCAGAAACAAAAGAGGTCAGACCTCCCATGCGGTGCGACGTCACCCTTAGAAAAACAAAGGGATGTGCCGGCAGAGCAACGGAGAAACCAAAGCGAGATGTCGGTCCCCAACCGCTCGGCTGACAGAGCTCCCGCATCAATCGTCAAGTGGAGCGCCGGTGTCACCACCGCGATCCAGATGGCGTCGCGGCGCACCCGCGCCACGCCGTACGTCGCCGCCACGGGGCAGACCCGCTTGCCAAGCAGGTCCGCCTCGCGTCCACGCGGCGCGCGTACGCCACCAGTCTCCACATCGGGATCCCGCAGCAGACCGATGAGACGTTGGGGCTTGGCCAGCACTTCGGCGACGTCCTCACGCGTGCCGCCGCCCGCGGTACCACTCCCGCCCAGCTGGACATGCACCATCAGCCCCTTGGCCGCGAACAACTTGGTCGCCGCCGCCCCAAATGACGCCATCGCCACCAGAGACAGCAGGCAGACATACGATGGCCGTGGGAACCACAGCAAGCACCATCCCCACCGCCCCGCGCCGCCGCCGCTGCTCACGCGCGGATGGCCGCCGTGACCATGCCACGCGCTTCGAGCTCGGTGACACCCGCCGCCTCGCGGCATCCACCAGCACCGCCCCGCAGAAGCGCAGCGCTTCGTGCGTCAAAACACCGTCGCCGGTACAATAGCTGCAGCCAGCGGCGCAAATCCCATCGACTGAACATGCACAGCGTCCGAGCGCACAATGTCCACGACGAGGCATACCGCGAGCCGCACCCTGTCGCCAGTTGCCAGCGGCGCACTACTCGACGGCAAGTGTTCTGCGACGGCCGTCGCGTGCGCGGCCAGCACCGGGTTGGCGGGCGCAGAGCAGCCGCAGGGAGCAAGGACGACGGCGCGCACCGGCAATGATCGACGCGACGAATATGAGCCACTGTCGCTGCGGCCACCACTGCTGCCGTCGCGACCGAACGCGGCAATGGCGATGGTAACGTACACCACGTCTCCCGCCTTGAGGCGCGACCACCGTCGATACGGGACGCGCACGTCGTCGATATTGTTGCATCCTTGCCGCGACAAGGAGGAAGGATCGCCGGCGGACAGGGCGTCTGTCTCGACTGGAGTCAGCAGGTGCACCACCCGTGTGGAGGGGATGGCCTCAATCGCGGTCACCACCGCTGCCGCGGCTTCAGCACAGAGAGGATGGTCCAGTCGACGGAAGCGGGCTTGCCGCCTGTCTGTGGTGGCTGTTGCCTGCGCAGGCGACAGTGTCCGCCCAGCTGGCGCACGTCAGATATGTCCACGCTCTCGTTGTGAAGGCTGTTGAGGGCGCAGGCACACCAGCAACACACGCCATGCAGCAAGACAGCAGGACCAACATTTCATGCTAGAGAATAGAGAACCACGATGAGGGACAGGACGAGGTCAGCAACTTGCAAAAAGGGGATGCACGAGGCACAAACACAAGCAGCAAAACGCCAAAGCAGTGCGACCGCAAAACGGTCGCACATACGCATACCGGCGCACGGGCCGCTCCCCAGGGCGGCAAGGGCACCCACACAAGCTTCCAGCCACGTAAGCACGCCCCCCCCCTGCGCGGGCAGCACGTCGACCACGTGCGGCGCCGACCTCGCGCGACCGCTGTGGGTCCCGTCGACCCGTAAGTGGTGCTCCGTGTCTTAGCGGCCCGCCGCCGTCGACCCCAGCGCCACGGTGTACACAGCCGAGCTGGTCTTGGCCGACGCATCCTTCAGCACCGCACCCATGTCCGGCAGAATGACTCGCAGAGCGTCCGCCGCGGCCGCCAATCGAGTCGCCTGGCCCCCCAGGCCGCCATCCATCCACCACCACCGACGCGCAGACGACGAGCGGCAGCGGCGCCGCCGCCGCCGACACCGCCGGTGCCGAAACCCCAGCGGGCGACGCGCCACCCCACCGCACGGCCGCGCCGACGGCGCGCGCCGCGGCGCCCGGCATGCCGGCATGCCGCACGACCACGAGCGCCCCGCCGCCCCGGCAGCCGCCGCGGCGGCAGTGTGTCGCTAAAAGCCCGCCAAGCGCGGCAGAGCCCGGCCGCGCCCACGCGTGCCAAGCCGCAGAGGGACATCGACCGCCGCTGTAACAGCGGTCACCACTAGAACATGAGGACGGCACCGGGGTGGGGAGCTAGCCGTGGCAGCGGCGTCCCCCGTGAAAGCCCTGACGTCGACCGTCCGCCTCGTCCCATGGCGCTCCAAGTGTCCAGTGCGGCGGTTGCAGCGCACAAGGCAGGCTCCCACCACAATTGTGCATGCTCGTGCTGTCGTGTTCCACGGTGCCCACCGACAGGCTGGCGCCGATGATGGCGGCGGCGGATGCAGCCGCGACCGCCTCTTTGCGCATCTTCATCTTTCGTGCGCGATCAGTACGGGTTGGCGCGTTCATGGTTGGGGAGGGGGGGAGCGCACGGGGAGGGAAAGGGGAATGGAAACAGCAGTGAAGGCCGAGCAGGGAGGCGAGGTGAGAGCGATGGCGGTGGGCAAGTGTCCGGTAGTTGGGCAACCACACTGAAACAGGACGGCGACCTCTTCCGACAGTTTTACACTGAAAGCGCGTTCACAAAAACACACTGAACTCCCGAAACGAAAAAAATGTTTTTACACGATGACTGAAAGCGCGTTCACGAAAACACACTGGTCTTACGAAACGAAAAAACCGCTTTCACAGGACGAAAGAGACCAGAGTTTCACAAGCATCTTCTGAGGGTGTGCTCTGACAAGAAGGCACCGTCGCTGAGACACAAAGCCACCTATACACATACGCCACTGTCTCGCCACAACAAAGCAGCTTCCGTGTCAGTTTTGTACCGTCGCCGCCTCCGGCAACTTCAGAAAAACATGCGGGCAGCCTCGGCGCATGCTACCATCGTCAAGAAAGCACCAGGGGACATCTATCAGCAGCGTAAACATGCAAACGGAGCGCCCGGGGCAGTTTGCAACAGCTACTTCAGCAGCGTGCACTAGAAAGGTGAAATTCTTTATCGACATGTGGTTGTGGAAAGCACCTCATACTTAAATACAAGTTCAGGAAAAAGATACACGAGAGTGTCACTAGCATCTTCGGAGAGTGTGCTCGGACAAAATGGGACACACCGCTCATACATGAGGCCATCATAACCCGCGCCTCTGTCTTGTCACACCGAAACAGCCTCCTTGACAATTTCCACCCCTTTCTCACCCACAGAACAGGATTTCCACGCGGGTCTACCTCGCCCAAGAAGCCCGAGTCAGGATTATGGTGCGGGTTAGGGTCAAGCTACCCCGTCTGCAGACGACGGAGGTGGCGTATGCCTCTCCCATGCCAACCCAGCATGGAGAGATCTCGGCCACTGTTGGCCCCTGCCAGCGTGCCATTCGCAGCTCCCGGCGTTTACTAGACACCCTCGCCGGCATAAACCTAGTACGCCCCAATTTCCTCCGTGCTAGCTGGAAGCTTTACGCCGAGAAGCTATGGTGCTTTGCTAGATTGTGGCCAGCCTCATGTGGCGATAGTTTTTCAATACTATAGTGGACCGAAATGTCTCGATTGTGGTCCTAATTGACCACGATAGCAGGGGGATCCAATAAGAAAGCAGGATTGCAGGATCATGACACCAGCAGACAGTCTCGGGCGGACGCCTTCGTCTTGAACAGGTTGGCCGCAGTCCTGATTCATTTGGCAGTGAAGTGTGCCCAATGCCCACCCAGCTGGATTTGCATTCGAGACCGGCGGCTGTACATCTGGTTGCTGGCCACCGCGTGACTCGACCCACCGTCGTCGTCAGCACGAGCACATCTATCGACGGCGGGGACGCGACGGTGACGTGCACAGCGGCGGCTGACGGTTCCTGCTGCGGTGGCGCTCCCGGTCAGAGGACGGAGACGGTGGGTGATGACGTGGTTGCTCCACTGGTCTGCTCGTTGGCGGTGCCGGGTGGCGATCGGCGGCAGGTGGAGGGGTTGCGCTGCACCCGCCTGCCGCAACATGAAGTGCGGGATCTATAATTACGTGAGCACACCGGACGGGCCGACCCACAATGCCCGTACGCGCCCTCTAAAGCAGACGCAGTGCCGACGCAGCTTGCACGAGGGGCACCCCTTCTTCCAGCCTGGACACTGCGTAAGTGCAGGGTGCGTCTAAAAGCAGAAATGCAACACCTGTGGCATCACCGGGCACCTCTACGGCACGCAAGCGCTCAAAACGCGGCGGTGGAAGCTAAACAATAGTGGGCGGCTGGTACGGAAGCAGACGAGCGAGGCTCTGAACAAGGGGGACTTTGTGTGCTCGCTCATGACGGAGCTCTCCGTGCAGATAATGGTGGACAACTCCGTCAGCGTCTCCACTGCGGCGGCTCAAGACACCCACACACGTCGGGTGGCGACGTCCCGCCTGCGTATCAACGTCAATGCCGAGCGGCTCGACATTGAAGAGACCGTTCGCGTCATGGAGGGTCTGGGGAGCGAGGCCGCGCTTCTCCAGTCCCGGAACAAGGCCGGCTTCAATACCCTGTACGCGAACGCGCACCCCGGCGCTGTGGCGGCCAACCGTCTGGCCGCATCGGCAGCCGAACGCAGCCTGGATGACGCCACACCCTCACCCTCTGACGGAGATGATCAAGACCGTTTGCTGAGCACGTCTGCAGACGATGGGGCATCACCGCAGGGGAAGGTCGGCGGAAACGCGAGCGGGCCCGCACAGGGCGGCGGGCAGGGTAGCGGGAAGCGGAAGCATCAGCAGGAGACGTGGGAGCGGCGTTTGCGGGCCGGTCGGCAGAGCAGGACGGCGCGCTACGCGGCAGCGGTGGCCAAGGGCCAGGCGCGGTCTTCGCGCAAGAGCGCCGCCCAGAAACCCGGGCGGGGTAAGGGAAGGAGAGGCCGGGCCGGGGAGGGATCCGTGTCGGCCGAGCTTATTGGCGTGGACGCCGCCGTGGACGCACCAGAATTGCAGGACTGGCCGCCGAAGACACGGGCACGATTCGAGATCAACCTTACAGTGTTTTCTTCACCTCATTTTTCCGGAACCCCGCCGTTGTGCATTGCACACGCCGTCGTCTCGGAGCTGTACCAGTGCCCGTTTGATGAGGTCGACTCCGAAATGGCCGGCATTGTCGTCAAGGGTGCGATGGAGAGCCAGGTGCGGGGCTTCGTACTGTCTTCGGGGACGCTGTGCGCGGCGCAAGTCGCGGAGTGGATCTGCCTCTCCATGACGGACGCGCTGCGTCGCGTGACACTGTCTAGCATGGCTCCGGCGTTTCTTTGTGTGCTGCAGAAGGAGGCAGCCGCATCTGCACAGGCCTCGGGGGTCGGCATTCCCGCCGTCGCTGCACCGGCAGTTGTCGCTCCTGTGAGAGCTGATTCCGGCTGCCTCTTCTCTGGTGGCAGCCCCCGGGGCATCGTCACTGGCATCTCTGCCTTCCGCGCCACCGTCGTCCTCCGTGTGAGGCAGGCCTTCCCACGCCCCTCACCGCTCATTCGCGTGCTGTGGCTGGCCGAGTTCGTACCACGCTTGAAACGTCGTGGTGGCGCGTACGTTCGGGAGATTTTGAGGGGGGCGGGGGGCGGGGAGTGTTTTCTTCGAGCTTTGACGCACATCACAGGATGAGTGCTTCGACGATAGAACTTATATGCATCTCAGGGGCGTTGAGGTCTCGGAGGCGCCGGACTCCCGCCTTGACTCAACCTGGTGGTCTCGCGATGTCCCCATCCCCTCTGCCACAAGCGCGTCTTGGCACTTTTCTTTGGGACTCTGCCAAAACAGAGCGATGGGGAGAGGGGCGATTGCGTTGCGCAGATCGAAGCGTTCGAAGAGAGCGCGCGAGCAGCGGCGGACGGCGCTCGGACAGCCGCGAACAGCGCGCGAACAGCGAGTGGACAGCTGCGAATAGCACGCAAGTAGAGCGCGGGCAGCGCGCGGACCGCGACACGAGGCAGTCACGGTTGACGTGCGGCCCTGGCGCAACAACAGGATCGACCGATGGCCGCCGATGGACGGCGAGAACAGGCACGATTTTACAGAAATGATGTTGTCGAAGTCACTCGATTCAGAAGGATTGCCGCAGAAATCACTGGATCAAGCGGATTGAAACGGAGAAAAGATGGAGACCAAGTGACGTCCTTAGCTTGGTGCTACACGGTGCCTCAAAGGGCTCAGTCGTTCCATCCATCCTCTGAGAGCGCCCCGATCTCGCTCGCTAACGGCGGCGTCTCGCTTGTCGGCGGGGGCGCCTGTGCCGGCTGTCCATCCGATGCTGTTGTCCGCTCAGACTGCGCTTCTGGACCTGTAGCCAGGCACTCTGAGGCCATTTCTCTGTACTGCCAGAATCACCGAGCAGGGGGGGGCCACGGTCTGGAACCCGCACGCCCACAGTGCCGGAAGCGCCTCAGCCTCAAAGCATGTGGATCAAGTGCGGCCATCCAGTAGGTGCTCCCCTCCTCTGAGCTCGTGCAGCGGGGTCTCCCGCAGGTCCGGTGTGTGAGACCGTGTTTTCGGCCACGCGCCACCCGTCGCTTGGGCGCTTGTCGCAACAGCGTGCCCGCCGCGCCACACGCGCACCGGGAACTATCCCTTTCTTCTGGTTTTAACGAGTGCCCTGTTGTCATGTGCGCTTCGAAGCGAGGGGTTCTCTCTATTCCAATGAGCTTGGCCTCCGGCTGGCGGGGACCGCTCGCCTCTGGTTCACACCAAAGCCTTCCTATTTTTTACTTGGGAGCCAACGCGCTTTCGGACGGGTGCGCTGCGGCTGAGCCGGATGCCACCACACCCCTGCCGCAACACCGCATCGCAAACGAGGTCTTAGTCTCCCTCATAGTCTCCACAGGGGGGGGCGCCATGTGTCCGCCTCTTCCACTAAGGCGCGTGCCGCCATTGCTTCAGACGATCCCGGGTCAACGGGGGCCGTCTACCACGGCACCATCCCCGAAGCCGCGATCGCCACTATCCTATCGCGGCCGCCGCCGACGCGGCCGCCGCCGCCGTCAACGTCGCCGCCGCACACGCGGTCACCACCCACGCGGCCACCGGCCATGTCGCCGCCGGCCACATCGCCGCCGGCCACGCCACCTCCGGCCACGCCGCCGCAGGCCACGCCGCCACCGGCCACGCCGCCGCAGGTCACGCCGCCGCAGGTCACGCCGCCGCAGGTCACACCGCCGCCGCCTGTGCCACCTCTACAGAAGACGCCACCTCGTGTGACGCCGCTACCGCCAAGTGCTTTTGGTCGGCCTGGCGACGCCGCTGCACCTAGTGGCGTCATTGAGGTACTATCTTTGATCACCCCGCTAACAACGCCAAGGATTGACACACGGTGTTCCTCTACGCGCCCGTCAGGCGAGGCGTTCAGGCTTGCACCTGCTTCCACGAAGCTTTCAGCGCCCCCGTCCGCCTCTCCGCTCTCACGTACACCGTCTGAGCGTGCTCTTGCGTCCGAGTTGCCCACCCCGCCGCGGTCTGTGCATGGGATTCCTGAGTATCCCTCCACGACTGCAACGCGGCGGAAAAGTCTGAAAGAAATCTGGTGGTTGTCACGCCTTCTTGCCGCGGACAAGCGGCGGCAGGACAAGGAGGCGCTGGCAGCAAGAGCTGTCGCTCTGGCGGCGCCAGTACCATACATTGAAAAAGGAAAGGGACGCGCACAAGCGGGCGGGCACTCTGGGTCCTCTGTGACAAAGGATGGCGGCCGCGGAAAAGTCCCTTGCAAAGGCGGCCCCTCTTCGGCTGCCGGAAAGCGCTGCCACACCCTCTCGCGCGCTACTCACCACGATCAAGCACCGAATGAGCCTGATTCGGCCGACCCGAAGCGCGACTTTTGCCCTCCCGTCAGCCGGAGCGGAGGGACGCTACCGCCGCCCATTCTGGGACCCTACACGAAAGGGCGAATGCGGAAGCAGATTTACGTACATCATGTGTGCGCCATATGGGCGCCCGAGGTATACCATGATCCCGAGACGAACGAACTTATGAACGTGGGTTCGGCGTACCACCGCAGTCGCGGGTTGACGTGTACGGTGTGCTTGAAACGGGGCGCAACCGTTGGCTGCTACGTGCCGTCGTGTCATAATGTCTACCACTCTTGCTGTCTGCACGGCACGCCCCCCCCGTCGGCCAACCTGGAGGCGAGCGGACCATGCATTCGTCACGACAACTACTACGCGGCCTTCTGTTCAGCGCCCTCATCGAACGCCAACGATGGCGAGTTCATGCAGCAGATGATGGCCGATGCGGAGTTGTCGAACTTTTTTCCGACCGCGCCGCCGCCGTGGAGAGTGCCCTCCACGGAAACCCCGAACAGGGCCGCGAATGTCCGAGCTTTGACGCCACGGGTCTCCGTCGGAATGAGACCGAGACGATTTTCTGTCGTGTATGGGGTGTCTCGTCTGTACCGACCGCCACATCCTGTGTGACAGTCATGAGGCGCCCCCAGCGGCGGCTTCTTCGTCCTGACGAGCAGCTTTCTTTCAGAGACGTACCCCTCCGAGTCCCGCGCAAGGAACTGGGTGTCATCACGGGCGCAATAGGCCGCAGCCCCTGCGGCGGGTCCAGCAGCAGGACTGCAGTGGCTGCCGCCGTCAGCATCCGACCGGGAAGCGGGACGCGAGCCGTGGCTGCTGATCGTGGAGAAGTGGGTAGCGGGCCGGGGGCTCTGGCTCCTGCTGCACGTGGGGCTGCTTCCGGCACCGAGGCCGACGACCGCGACCCAAGGTTGCGCACAGATCTCAGACCGCCCGTGCTTCTTCTTCGAAACAAGCGGCAGAGTCCTGAGGTGGGGTAGCACGCGCTCCACCGGTCGCTACCTGCTGTTCCGTGGTCATTTCTCCACACGACGGTCGTGGAATCGGCGCACCACAGGCCGCAGTCGCTGCAGATTGACATGGACAGTCGGGGCGCTGCGCCCCATTCTGATGGCGGCGGAGGAGGGGGCGGATACAGTGGGGTGGGGCATGCTGCATCGGAAACCGGCAGATGGCTTCGGCCGGAACCTGTGGCTGCTCCAGGAGATGAGCTGCGTGACACAAAGAAAGATGAGTAGCCCGGGGAGCAACTTGTGCTTTTATTCTCTTGCTTTCTCTCGGTTTTCACTTTTTCATGTATTCTCTGCTCGGCCGTCTTTCGCGGCAACGCCCTCCAGTTCCCGAAGTCGGTCGTGCCGAAGCGGCGCACAAGACGAAGCGACGCCTCAGCTCGTGCATCGACACCACTTTAACGACAAACGCGAGCACAACCACAGCGGAGTCAAAGTAGCGTCTAGAATCTCCTCCGTCGCGGCGGGCTCCACCACCTGCCCCATCCCGGCGCCAGTCACCGCCTCCCTAGTCGTGGAGACGGCCACCGCCTCGCCTGTCGCTGCTCTCTGCACCACCGCCACCCTCGCATGAAACTCCACCAAATCCTCGTCGTGGCGACCGCCACCACCCTCCCCGTCCCAGCGAGGACCACCACCTCCCCCGCCATGGAGGTCTCCGCCACCTCCTCTGCCGCGGCGCCCGCCACGTCCTCCCCCGTCGTGTCGACTGCGACCAGTTCCACCGCTGTGGCGACCGCCACCGTCTGTCCATTCGTGGCGACCACCACACCCTCCACCGTCGCGGCGACGCACTCTATCTCTTCAATATCGGTGACAGGCACAAACTTCCCCGTCGTGGACACCGTCACCACCTCGCGTGTCCCTGCAACCACCACAATGTCCTCATGAACATGAGGGCGGCTCCACTCTTCGCCACAGTTGAGATGCGACCACCACCGCTGCTGCCGCTGCCACTTGCCGCCGTCGCCTCCGCCATCCCCCCCCCCCCCACCCCCCCCGCCCCCCCCCCCCCCCCCCCCCCCGCCCCCCCCCCCCCCCCCCCCCCCCCCCCCCCCCC
>Ga0114955_1001315_pt1 | contig 11374 bp, 8 predicted proteins | sample Porto_5metaG_FD_87302 | JGI IMG/M metagenome (GOLD analysis project Ga0114955, IMG submission 87302) | Marine algal microbial communities from Porto, Portugal - Porto_5 metaG | ecosystem: Host-associated > Algae > Red algae > Unclassified | place: Portugal: Porto | collected 2015-02-02 | reverse complement strand
TAGCAAGTGAAAGAAAGTGCTTTTTCATATGATTTTGGTAAAAGAACGAGAGCCTAATGTTAGTGCATGCTCGTTGTAAATAGGATTAATAACTGCCATACCCATTGCGGGGATATGTTACTAGTATTGTGCCACATACATACTGAGTCTGTTAGTGGATAACTAGAAAACACCCACACGGTGTGGATGTTTTCTGGGTATTAGTATATGGTTTTGAATTAATAATTAGTTGCAGTTTTGATATTCATAATCAAACCGAATACCAGAGAATTTATGTACAAATTCAAAATCTAGCCCACTTGCCTGATAGTCATTCCCATTACCATCCTGCCCATCTTCTGCATAAAGCAAAAAGGTGAATTCATCTAATGAGCCTGGCTCAAATACTACAGGGTATGGGAGTGAGAATTGTAGCTGACCCGGGAAGAAGAGATTAGTATTCCCAGTATACTTGCATGTATTCCCAAAAGGCCTGATATCTACATAATTAGACGGAGTAATATCATTAGGATCTTCTCCTGGTGCCATAATACGCAATCTCAAGTCCCTTTCACAAAATGGAATATTTGAAGACTGTATTTCTCGACCAATGATAAAATTATCAAGTATGAAATTTGATGCAATCCCTAAAGGGCCTTGAGGGTTTTTCTGATTTGCTGTTTCTATATCAAAATATATTCCTGGATACGGAACTGATGTACCTGTAGTATGAACGCCCGTCACATTGAAATCCCCATCAGCCACATACCATAAACGATCTACTGAGCTGGTACATACTTCTGGATCAGGATCAACGTTATCTGGAATTAGTGCACTAGCTGTATTATCACTTGTATCTACTTCAACGATGCTTGTATCAGTATTCTCTACAGTTGCAGTATTTACAGGACTTGTATCTGTTCCTGTATATTCAGTGAATACTAATGGAATGGTTACGCTTGCACCTGGGGCTAATGCGCCAGCAAAGTCACATGTTACAGGGCCCAGAAGACCATTCGCCGTACTGCACTGCCATGATCCTCCTCCAGTGTTCTGAGATTGTGAATATCCAAAACTTCCTGCGATTAGCCGCAGACCCGAAGGCAAAGTATCGGTAATGGCGAATGATGTTGCCGGCACCAGGCTATCGTTAATTACTGTAATACTATAAGTATTGGGGTATGGTGCACCGTTAACTACTGCTGGGGTAGCGGCGACGCTCTTAAATATAGCAAGATTAAAGTCAGCCGCCCCACCTACCTGCTCATCATTACACGGATCAAACTCACTAAAAAAACTATCGATCTCATCTAGGAAGAACGTAGCCCTAAACAAACCAGCCGCAGGGTAGTAATGCCCTGCATTTTCAAAGCTATTCCTTATAGTGTCTGTAGTGACTATATCCTGATTCTCAAAATTAAAAAGATAAGGAACGTCATAGAGTGAGAGCTCTTCCTGTAGCCATACGCTATGTCTATACGGAACAATAATATCTTTTTTTCCATGTGCTAAAAACATAGGACTGACACTTTCTGCATTATCACCTATGTGCATTATTGGGTTTGCATCATCAACAATACCTTGAGAGAGGTCATTGGGTGCATCGCCAAAGAAATTCCATGCAAATGCGTCAGGTGTTCCTGATGACGGAAGGAGGACCAACTCATCATCATAATTAATACCAGCAATATTATTTTCGTAATAATTAATTCCTCCTGAACTAGAAGCATTTGTTCGCGTCCAATCCGCTATACCGAACATTGAAGCCGCGGCAATAATGTTTGTCCCTGGATACGTATCGCCCGTAACGAATGTGCCCGCGGGTTGCGTAACATTAATCATATTTGCTAAATACCCACCAAATGACACGCCCATAACATATATGCGATCATCATATGTGTCTGCAATATAATTAACAGCTTGCTTGGCATCAAGAATAGCTTGTGGAAATCTATTCTCTGGTATTGACTGATAATTCAAGGGCTGGTTCTCGCTAATCGTATAAGAATAATTTACATCCGCGATATTATACCATTGCCTAAGATATTCTAGTTCTCCTGTAAGCGAATCTTGACCTCTGCCTGGCTCGCGCCGCTCACCACCACCATGAAAAAAAACAATCGTACCTTTTGAATCATTATTTAATGCGGGATAAAAATCGAATGTTCGATCATTAGCATCTGTCACAACACCATATGCTTCGTCATACTCAGGAGAAGGAGGGATATTTTTCTCTTCACATAACACAGATTGTGCATTTGACCTATCTTGCAATGGGACTAATGCAATCTCATTTTTATCTTGAGCCTTTATTCTTTTTGACCCATTGTACTCGTACGCATATGCATTTACTGATAAAAAGATGAAAGTACTTATCAACAAAATGCCCCACAACAAACGTTTATTAACGTGAAAGAAAGATATCATATATTAGTGCAATATTCATGATTAAAAAGTAATAAGTCTTTATCATTATCTCACATACATCATAAAATCCCCAAGCAATCTTTGGGGATAATATGCTCTCATATTATTATCTAAAGATAAGTTATATCTCAAGATTCAAGAAGGCCCATTTTATCAACGACTTTCTCATGAGGGTAATCAAAAATATCTAAAAGATGCTGATCATACATCGAGAGTCTGTACTGGAATTCCTCGGTCGTGAAAATAGAATAGCGGAGCTCTTTGCCAATTTCTGCTTCTAGATTACGCATGGTCCTCTCAACCTTTTTCATATCAAGCTTATCACCCACGAGAATCATATCGGTGCTGCGCTGGGTATCTTTGACGAAGATACCTGAAAGAACGAGCATCTTTATTTTTCCCGTAGGGGCAAAGCGCTTGTGGAGCGTCTTGGTACCCACGAGATCGCCTTCTATGAGTAGTTCACGGAATGGCTTGGCGAGTGGAAATTTATCATTGAGCATCCAGCCGTTCACTTTTTTCTTTTTTATTGTTTTCTTTTTTGATTTAGCATTCTTTTTTGTTGGTTTAATTATGAGCGACTTAGTAAAGCTTTTCTTCTTAAGAAAGCTCGCATCAGAGAGAATCTTGATTTCGCGCCGCGCTGTAGCATCAGACACATGACTCTTTTCTACAATGTCATGCACGTCATATGGTGTCTTGTCATTAAAAAGGAATAAGCGCATGATTTTCACACGTGCTGATGAATCGAAAATTTTTGCAATCTTTTCCATAAAATATAATTATTTCTTCTCTTGCCGAATAGTATATCATAAACAACCTACTCGTATTGATGCAATCAATCTATCGAATGCCACCAATAATTCCCCGGTCTTCGATGCTGTCGCCTTGCAAGCGTGTTGTGTGGCTTGTTTTATTCTGAGTAAGCTCCTGATTCGTGAACACATCTTGTGCTGAGAAGGACACCTCGCGGGTCAAAGGCAAGAAATTGCTGTTCTCTTCAAGGGATGGAGTGAGTGCTATTTGGAATATTACTTCTGGTGCTGGAGTTGCGCCGCCTGCCCCAGCAGCAATAGCCCCTGGCCTCCAGACTATTTCGCGTGTTTGAGTATTATACGTAATGTTGCTACTTTGCGGAGTAAAGACTCCTGTCCATTCAATATTATTTGGAAGCTTTGTAATTACTTGCGCATCAGATAATTCATTCGAGCTATTCGTAATGAACCAACGTAAGCTATAGGTCGTACGTTGCCCGACTTCTGGTGGAATAGGACCACTATTCGGCAGGCCGCCTTCTTGATACAAGGTCTCTTGCTGTAGAGATGAAACAGAATTCACCGCAATCGTTGTACGATCCAACCCTTCAGCCGTAAAGGCCGTTCCGTCCTGTCCCACCGCACGCACGGCGACAACCATATCCATCAATGGATCAACATCCCGAGGAATACCCGCCTCATCAATAAGTGATTCGAGATTAAACGAGAAAGATACTTCTTCGCTCTGCCCTGGATTCATAAGCCCCAGGCGCGTGTACGAATCCCGAGTCCATACGAGCCGCTCACTATTAGAATCATATGATCCACTATTCACGCGCACGCTTCCTGGTACATAGAGATCACCGTCCAACGATACAATAATTTCTACATCAGCCAGTGGTGTTGCGCGCTGATTCGTAACACGGATCTTCCCCTCCACTTCTCCAGCATTATCGTATGCAATGCGCTGTTCATTAATACCTGAAAGGGCAAGATCAGTTGCCAAGAAAACAGATTCGAGAGCAACGCCGTGCGCATCATTATGGTACACCTGCGACAAGAGGCGCTCATCGACCTCGCTCTGGCTTCCTGTTTCTATGCGAAAGGTGCGCTCATCACCTGTAACACCTCCAATGGTTCCCGTTATCTGAAATGAAATACGCTCACCTGCATCAAGGCGATCGAAGTACCATGTATGCTTTCCAAAATCTGGTTCACGCGTAAAGGAATTGATAGAAAAGCTTGTTGGGTAATCTATTTTTATCAAAATATCCTCCAAGGGTTCGTCACTATTTGCCGTAAGCTCAATATCGAGGATCATCTCTTGGTTCGCGATAACTCGATCCGGTGCCTTGATATCAATAACCAACGGCGCCGATCGTATTCCTACTACGAATGAATTCTCTGCGACGAAAATGGATGATGAGTTCGGTATCCGATATTCGAGCTTGGCAGTGACTATGCGGCGATCCCCTTCCTCACCAAACAATGCGATATCGAATTCCTCACGCAATTGTTCGCCTGGCTCAATTGTTCCCAATGGCACGCGAATAGTCTCAATACCAAAACCCTCACGCTCGTCAGTATTTTTTTCATATTCAATCACCAAATCAACGAGCGTCAAAGAGGTAACATTGCGATTAATAATATCAACCTCGAAATCTATATCTTCCCCGCCATCAACAAAGGTCTTGCCGCGCATATCAATAACGATATTCTCATTCGATACACTCACGCGACCCTGTGTCAGCGTCCACCATAGATATCCTCCTGCAAGCACGCACAGGAGTAATGCGAGAAGAAAAAAATTCCGCAAGAAAGAGCTAGATTTCTCTGCACGGTTGAATGAGCGATTCTCCTCTTTATTATCGTCCCAAATGGTATCGCCGATGACAACATCTTGCGTGTCCATTCTGCGACGCTCATCGGGTGACGCGCGGTAGGTATTACTATAGAGGTGATCTTCGATGTGATCGACGCGGCTCTCGTGATTGCGATTCCGCTCACCAGACAAGCCCGATTGCTTTCCTGTAGGTGTAGATTGTATGCTATTTATTTTTTTAGGGTTATTCTGTGGCATATCAAAAATCTCTTATCCATTAGTATAGCAAGATAGGAGTGATTTGGGGAGGAAAGTTTAAATTGAAAACTTGTTATTACCTTTATTTGTAAACAGACAGCATCTATAATATTCTCGAGATTACATGATCCTAGCATCCTTCCAGAGATTACTGTCATCAGTGACGCAGTGAGGACTAAATCTCAATAGCAAAAATAAGCGACCGGTACAGCCGGTTGCTTTTTAATTACCAACATTTCACATACAATGTATTCAAGCATTCCAACTACTTATGTCATATACACCTGAACAAAAAGAGCACACCCTACAAGATCTCCACAATAAAATTCAAGAAATATACAAACAACACATGAACAAAAAAAATGTTCATGCAGGTGTTGGATCACTTGCGAGCAATTGGATATGATGTCGACCAATCAGATGATTCATTACCATCCGATGATCCAGGGTATGGCACTGTTGAGATACTCGACTCACAAGATATCGCAGGTATCAAAGATACTATTTTAGAATATAAAAAAGAACACCCAACACACCACATTGGCATTATTGGATTCAATGCATCTATTATAGAAGAGTTCAAATCAATCCACGACACAGCAACGCACGTTATGTATGTAGATGAAGTCCAAGGCTTAGAATTCGATGCAGTGTGGGTACTCGAGCATGCAGAAATATTCGAACCCACTTTTGATAACGATGACCAAGCATTCCAAGAAGCCTACAAAGCACTCATCAAAGATTATCGCTATGTCGCATACACACGCGCCAAAACACATCTCGTACGCGTTGTGTTCTCAGACTAGATGATACTAGCTTTTTACCCATACAAAACCCCTTCCAATAACTCCTGTGTTTTAGAATATACATCGGTGTAGGCGAAATTTTTGAGCGTCTCGAGATCAGTGTAATCAACAGCAAGTTCTGGGTTTTCCTCTGCTTCACCCAAGTCATACAATAATTCATGTGCCATGCACACGCGAATACGTCGCGCGATATCAGGAATATCAATGTCGTAAGGTTGAACCTTGCGACTCACTATGAGCTCATCGAGATTCTGCAACTGCACCATTCGCTCGTGTAGCATTTCATACACGTGGACCAAATCAACACCATCACGATACAGTTTAGTAATAAGTTGGGCAAAATAGGCGCCGAGCTGCTGAATCTCGGGATGGATAGGGCGAAAGTGTTCGAGCGATTGGGCGCCGACCAATCGGGCAATTCCCTTTCCCTCAACATATTCTATATCAACCCGAGAAAGCACATGGAGGTGATAGCGTAATTTCGATGTATGCTTGCGCACGGATCGCGCACTGACACGCACCAAACCATGATCACGCGTCAGGCAGAGATACACGCGATCGGCCTCGCCACGATTCTGGATCTTCACGATAAATGCTGGGGTCTGAAAACGAGTGTACATGAGTACTTACAAATTATTTAAATAATTATCAAGCTCACCCGCTTCATACATCCGATCATATTCATCAACAAAAAAACTTCGGGTTGCTGATGAGGGAAATCCTTCAGTTTCGCCATTTCTCCCTACAAAAATAAATGGCGAGCCCGGAACTTGGTAACGCATTTCACCCGTTTCAATATACTTCTCCGGTGCGAATGCGAAGAACCAACCGTACGATCGCTCAACCGTTTGATCGTCTATAAGAATCGCCCTATGTGGAAACCGCGCAGCAGATTCAATCGCTTTCCCCTTTGCCTCTTGCAACGTCGTGATTTCATTCATAATTTCAATAGTACTCACATCAGAAGTTCGTGTAAAAAATTTCTGTATAGAATCTGTGATGCCTGATGAATAAAAAATCACAGCAAACATAATGGTTAGAAATATAAGAAGCGGGATCTGCTTTTTTGTGATGTTGTTTTTTGACATGTGTTTATTGTATCAAAAAAGTTACTTCTCTTCTATTCGCATCTTATCGAGTACGATTTCCCCATCACGTTTTCTTAAGTCAAAATATACACTGAAATCGCTTTTATGAAAAACATGTGCTATTCGATAATAGTCTGTCGGCCCTGGAAAATATTCAAATGACTCAAATCCTACTGTTGAAATTGCTTCTGCCTGCTCACCTGGATTCATAAGTGATGTGTCGAAATATTTTGCTATAAACAAAAAATGTTTACTTTCAAGAAATATTTCCCTGCCGTCCATATTATATTGCCCATTCTCATGGCCTAATGGGAAGCTTATATGTCTCATTATTTCATCTATATCTTTGTCCTCAATTGCCTTTGTAAATGAAACGATAAAATCATCTATGGCGCCAATGTCTGATTCAGAAAGTTTATGCAAGACCTCATCAGATAATCCTAATTTATACAAATATTCACCTATTGTCCCTTCTTCATGCATGTGATCATATGTTGATATATAATCATCGATATGCATTAAAGTACTTATTGGATCAACAATCCCACTTTTTGAAACAAAGATAAACTGTGGGTGAATATTTTTTTCTGCAAACGAATTAGAGAAAAGGAACCAACCGTATGGCTTTTCAATAACCTCATCCACTTTTCCAAAGAAACCATACCCTTCCAGTAACAACTCAGAGCGCGCCTTTAACTTTGCCTGAATAAGGCCAATATCTTTAGAAGATGACTGTTGGTTCATATTTTGCATTGGATCAACAACGTACTGCTTGATAATTGGAACACCTACGAAATACATGAACGCTACGAAAAACGCAATCCACAATGTAATTATTATTACCCAAACAGGCTTGCTGTGTTTTCGAAATTCTATCATGTACTTAGTATATCATCCCTACACCTTTTCAATACACACCTCACATGCGAGCTCATCAGATAATTTCACGGTCGCAGTCTCTTTTTCCTCATCTGCATTCGGATGGTGGCGCAACTCCCGAACACCAGCTTTGCTTTGTAATGTTTCGAGCATTGCATGTACGAAATCTTTCATGTCCTCGTTGCTATTATATAGATGGAGCGTTATTTCATCATCAGGGACGAGACTTGCCTTTTTACGCATTGATTGCACCTGGCGGAGAAATTCACGTTGTAATCCTTCCTTTTTCAACTCATCGGTGAGCTCGGTATCGAGGGCAACCTCAGCATCAATCGATGCATTAATCGTGACCTCTTTCACATTCACCTCATCTCGAATGAGATCGAGCAATGCCTCATCATGCGACCATGATTTCATACTCGCTGATGCGAGCGGTTGGCGCACTTTCATATTAGCCTGATCACGCAATTCCAAGATCTGCGAAACACGCTCACGCACATCACGCATGGCTACAATATTCTTCTCACGGACTTCTTTTGAAATAGTTTCTGAAATGGTCGGCCAGTCTGACAGATGCACGGAGATCGGATCATTGGCATCATCACGCAACTTCGCATACATATCCTCAGCGAACAATGGTGTGAACGGCGCCGATAAGCGCACGATTGTCATCAATGCACGGTGCGTTGTCGCAAGAGCGAATCGCTTGTCGACAATGTCAGATCCCTTGAAACGATCACGTGTACGGCGCATATACCATTGTGAGAGATCGAGGACTGCTTGTCGTAATTTCCGGCCTGCTTCGAGGATCTTCAGGTCATCCAATTCCCGCGTCATATAATCAGCAAGGTCATCAATGTAGCTGAGTATCCATTGATCAAGCACATGTGGAGATTCATATGCATCAGTAGTCCTATGGTCTGCAATTGCTGGATCATCAGCATACATAGCATAGAGCGTATGCATGTTATCAATCATCCCGAAGAATTTGCGATTCACTTCACCTACCGTTTTCTCATCATAATTCTTGGCGTCTCCTGGCTGATTCACCGTGTACATCCACAATCGCACCGTGTCGGCTCCCCATCGTGCCATTTGCTCCCATGGGCTCACAGTGTTGCCTTTGGACTTGGACATCTTGGTGCCATCTGCGGCCATGATGTGGCCCAGACACACACAGCCCGTGAACGCAGGACCACGCCCCAATAATGTTCCAATCGCGTGGAGCGTATAGAACCATCCACGCGTCTGGTCAGTCGCCTCGGAAATATATCCTGCAGGAAATGCTGTAGTATCAACGTATTCTTTATTCTCGAAAGGATAATGATGCTGTGCATACGGCATCGCACCCGAATCGAACCACACATCAATTACCTCTGGCGTACGCACGAGTTTCTTGCCTTCTGGAGTCTGCAATTCCACCTCATCAATATATGGACGATGCGGATCGAATTGATACCGATCATCGTGTGGAAATGGGGTGAATGGCAAGGGCGCAACTTCTGCATTGGCTGATAGTTTTTCTTCTTTTGTATAAAAAGCACTCATTCCAGGAATCGTATTGTGAAGCCCTTCAGCAACGCCGCGCAATAACCGAATAACGCCACCGTGGGTTACGATTAATATTTTCTCGCCCTTGTATTCTTTTTCCATTGCAAAAATAAACTCACCCAGGCGCTGCTTCATCACCGCAGGCGGCTCTGATTCACCAGGCGCATCATGTACCCAGTCTTCAATTTTATGAGATTCTTCAACATATTTATTCCAATCTTTTCCTTCATAGACATCATCCATATGCCATTCCTGGATACGCTCATCGAATACAATATCACCCGCATTCATCCCCAATCCATCAGCAACCATCTCCGCAGTCATTTTGGTACGCATAAATGGCGACGCGACGATTTTGGTCACGCCGTGCTTTTTGATTTCATCAATGATCGTAGCGATCTGCTCTTTCCCTTCATCTGTTAGCGGGTCGTCATTATCAACCTTACTCGAGATGATATGCTTGGTATTGCTCACTGATTGCCCATGGCGCATCGTGACGTAGGTATTGTTCGCTGGGACGGTGTGCGCTGCGAGCTTTTCATAGGAATCAATCAGGACCTGTTCGCTACCATCCTCTGTCATCCATAACGGCAATGGCGTTCCCCAATAACGCTCACGTGACAGTGCCCAATCTCTGGCACCCGAAAGCCAATCACCGAATCGCCCCTTTTTCACATGCTCTGGCTCCCAATGAATGTGCTCATTATTCTCGAGCATCTCGTCACGCAAATCATGCATGCGAATGTACCACGAGTCGCGGGCGTAATAGATCAATGGCGTCTTGCACCTCCAGCAATGTGGATAGCTGTGTTCGTATTTATATTTTGAAAAAAGGAGACCACGATGCGCGAGGTCTTTGATAATCGTAATATCAGTCTCGGGATCTTTGACGAATTTACCCGTGAGATCTCCCATCCCCTCGATGAAGTTACCCGTTTGATCCACGACATGGAATTTCGGTAGGCCGATCTCGGTACCCAACTCGAAGTCATCCTGCCCGTACATAACAGCAGTATGCACTACCCCTGTTCCATCCTGGGTCGTGACGAAATCTGCTGCGTAGACTTGATAGGCATGTTCTTCTAACTTTTGCTTTTCATCGCCTGTGATAATTTCAGCAAGTTGAGGATACACAGGAGTGTAGCGTGTGCCAACGAGCGCACTTCCCTTAACTTCTTTTATAATTTCATACACAGCATCTCCCATTACTTTTTCCAATAGATCTTTCGCTAAGACAAAGCGAGCTTTCTTTTTGCCTCCATCACCATTCTCAGTCCCTTTTTCTATAACAACATATTCAATATCATTCCCAACAGCCAATGCGACATTACCCGGAAGTGTCCACGGAGTTGTCGTCCAAGCAATAATTGAAGTCTCAATATCTGTAACAAGTTCATCAACAGCAGATTCTGTTACACGGAATTCAGCTGTTACCGAGAGATCTTTGACATCTTTGTAGCCCTGGGCGAGTTCATGACTCGACAGTGCCGTCCCACAACGTGTACACCAGGGGAGCACTTTGTAATCCTTGTACAGTCGCCCTGATTCATGGATCTGGCCCAGCACCCACCAGACAGATTCAATATATTCTGGCTCATAGGTGATATAGGGATCATCGAGGTCAACGCTGTAGGCCATGCGCTCGGTGAATGCCTTCCATTCATCGAGGTACTTCCAAACGCTCTCGCGGCATGATTGATTGAATTGCGCGATGCCGTAGGCTTCGACTTCTTTCTTGGACGAGAGCTCGAGCTTCTTCTCAACCTCTAATTCAACCGGCAATCCGTGCGTATCCCAGCCAGCCTTACG
>Ga0114955_1001313_pt1 | contig 11375 bp, 15 predicted proteins | sample Porto_5metaG_FD_87302 | JGI IMG/M metagenome (GOLD analysis project Ga0114955, IMG submission 87302) | Marine algal microbial communities from Porto, Portugal - Porto_5 metaG | ecosystem: Host-associated > Algae > Red algae > Unclassified | place: Portugal: Porto | collected 2015-02-02 | reverse complement strand
GCGCCGGCGCCTCGTGCGTCCCCGGGTGGACTGCCGACGGCGCCGGCACAGGCGCCCTGTGCGGCTTCGGGTGGACTGCCGACGTCGCTGGCACCGGCGCCTTGTGCGTCGCCACGGTGGACGGCCGACGACTGCGGTACAAGCGTCCTGCGCGTCGTTTCGGTGGACTGCCGTCGGCGCCGGCACCGGCGCCCTGTGCCTCCCCGCGGTGGACTGCCGACCTCTCTGGCACCGGCGCCCTGAGCGTCTCTGCGGTGGACTGCCGACGGCGCCGGAACTGGCGCTCTGTCCATCCCGCTGCGGCCGTCGAGGTGCGTGGCGGGTGGCGCCGGCGGGGCCGGGCGCCCACACATTATCTTGGTTGGAACGCGCGCCGCGTATGTGGGGCGCGCTTCCGTGCGCTTTCATTCATGGATCCCCGCATTTCCACCGCCGCAACGGGGCTGCATAAGTGTCCACCTCCACGCCCGGCTGCCTGTGGCGTGCCAGCGGCGGTCGGCCACGGCCCGCAGGCGGAGATGCCGCCGACGGGGAGTGCCCATGAGCCACCGCCAGTGCCACGGGCGAGCGGGCTGGCGGTCGGAGCTCACAGGGCCAGGGGGGGGGCCGTCCGCTCCGGGCGCGCGTGGGAGCCCCCCCCCCGGCGGGGTTAAAAAGCCCCGAAAGCCGCCGCCGCTCCACCAACAGGCGGTGGGCAGAAGCCGCGAGGCGGCGGCGTGGGACGCACGCGCCCCCACCGCTCCCGTCGCCGCGCCCGCTGGCTCCGCCGCGAGCGGGTGTCTGACGGCAGCGTCCATGCCAAATGGTACTTCTGCCGCATCGGCGCGTGCCGCTCGCGCCGCCCCCGTCGCTGGCATGGCCGACGTCGACGGCTGCCTGAAGAGGAATTCAATGCCAGCCAGAGACCGCGTCTGCGGCAGGAGCGCCACCTATGGCAGCCCGCTTCGGCTGCGGCATGTACGGCCTGTGCTCGGCGGCATCCTCTTCCCCGTTTGTCACGCGGCCGCCGGCGTCCGCCGTGCCGCCGGCGTGTCCGCCACACCCCCACCGCACGGCCAGTGAGGAGCGGCGCTCGGCGGGCGTCGGCTCGGCTTTCCCCACCCGCCGGCCGCGCGACTGCTGCCGCCATGTGCGACGGCAGGTGCGTCTGCGGCAGATGACGTTGTCGCCGCCGGGGCTGCCGCGGTCGCCGCAGCGGTGGGGGCGCCGCCGCCATCGCCGGCGGCAGCGCCGAGCGGCGACAACGCGACGGTTGGCGGAGGCGGCGGCTGTGGCGGCGGTCGGCAGGACCTCCAGTTGCAGCGGCAGCGCGCGCACACGGGGTATCGGCGAGCCGCGACCGCAGCGTCATCGTCGGAGTCAGAAGCGGCTGCGGCTGCTGCGGCGGGGGGGGAGGTCGCCATGGCCCGCCCCCCACCCGGCCAGGACGGAACGGTGCGAGCAACCCCAAGGGTGAGATGTCGCACGCGATTGAGGAGGAGGGGATGCCCACGGGATGGAGTGGGGGAAGGGGGGGGATGCTGGGGCCTACGCATTGGCCGCGCACACTCTGCCCGTGGCGCGAACGAGGCAACGGAGGGGAACAGGGCGCATCCCAGAGCTTTTCCGCACCTCATGTCAAAGCGTGAACACAGAGAACAACACGGAGTGAGATCATTTCATTGCGGCATCATTGTAGTTCGACGCAATTCTGTTTCGTTCCAGATCCCTCCAAGGCTTGATGAGAGTACAGTAGGCGACAGCATGGCAAGGTGCTGGTGGCATTGAATCGCCTCTGCGGTCATACACACTGTATTCGTCTTCAGGCCCCTCCCGTCTGCATCTGTCGATTGATCGAACAGCAGGGGCAGAGCGCACGTATGCAGGCCGAGCGGCTCGCACGTACTGGTGTCAGTGATCGTCGGGTACAGTATCACATCAGGCTCCCGTGCTTGCTCTTAGGGAACCGGTGCCGGTCCACGCACATGCACGTGTTCTCAATGAAAGAGCGTAGGCGTCTCTACTACCGCTGCTAGTCAAAACACAACAGCAGCCACGCGTCCTTGAGATCGTAGGGCCCCATGTTCACCAGTCTTCCCGTTTCAAGTTAGACTTCATGCCTGACTCGGGCAAGACTTTGTCAGACCCCCTTCTGTCAGTCATGTCAAATGCGCCGGTGAGTGAGTGAGTGCGTGTGTGAGGGAGCCACTGGCTATCAGGAACCCCCTATCCCGGAGATACTGGGTCGCCGCGGACGAATCCCAGGATTCCAAGAGCAGTGCGCATCCAGCGGTCGACATGTGATGAATCTGGGAGACTTCTGCGGACGAAAACCACGGCCTCTGGATCCCCACAGCTGTCCGCCGGTGAACGGCCAAAGCACGCGTTGTACTGTCGTTGTACAACGGAATTGGTTGTCGTGCGCTGCTGAGCGAGATGTGCTCTTGAAGCACTTGACATGGAGAAGCCCTGTCCCTCTTCTCAAGACTGGCAGGTCCGAGCGGGGCTGGCGATCAACAGAACAGCGGAGCAAGGGAAATGTTCCTTCAACGATAAACGGGAGCCAGCGTGCCTTGCCCAGACAGTCTCTCCACGAAGACATGGAACGAACGATTCGAATAACCATCGACTGTACCCCCACCAGAGGGGGCCACCCTACATGAAAGAAGGCGCAAAGAGAAACTGATAGCCTCAGTTGATGCCGTCCCATGCAGTAAGGCGAGCTCCAAGGAGAAGAAAATGAATAAGATGAGCAACAGAAAACACGTTTCGTGCAGGTGCGAACCAGCTGCTCCGACACAAAACTTCCGACTCTACAGCTTCGCCAGACCCCCCTCGTCATACGAAGCCACCACCACCGCGTGCACGTGTGCCTCCACGCACCCGGGCGGCGATTCCCCTCTTCGTGCCGTCGCCGTCGGCCGCCCTCCTCCACCGCAAGCGCTCTCTGTCGCGGCGCTCGCGGTGGACGGACGCGCGCATTGAGCGCCACGCCGGCCGCGTGTGGAGGCACACTGGTGCAACCACATTCAGTGCCGCCGCCGGCCGCCATCACCGCCGCTGTGGCTGACATTCATTGGGCCGCAGCCACACACTTACGCTGCACGCTACCAGCAGCACACGCACCGCCGCTGAGGCGACAACGGACGCGGCCGCGGCGGCCACGACGCCTGCTATCCCTGCCGCAGGTGCGGCCGGCCGCGTTTTGCCAGCTAGTGAGCGAGTTGGCAGAAGAAACAGCAGCGGCAACCAAAGGCGACTGCGGAGCTGCACACGAGGCCGGTTTGCGATGCCCTAGAGCCTGTCGCGGTCACCACAGGAAGACCACCGACAGCCCCTGCACGCTGCTACGCATCCCTACAAGCGTGGCGTCGTTACACTACACAGCCACAGGAACGGAGCGGTGGCAATGGCAGCCCCCATCCAAAAGATGACGCCGGCGGCTACAACATGGTACTACCGCCCGTTGACCCCTGCTGTTGATGAAGTGTTGAAAACATTTTGGGGGGGAGAGTGAAACCGAGATTGGGCGGCGTCTCCATGAACGGTGGCACGACGCCAAAGCGGGCGTGGAAGCTGCGCCCCACGCCGCCCGACGCCGTCATTGCGCAGCTACAGGGCTGGATGCGACAGCGGCCTTGCAAATTCTCACAACCTACGTCCTCCGCGGCTCCGCCGAAGCCTAAGCGCCGCATACCAAAGGCGCATCCGCCATGGAGGTCCGCCATGGAGGCAGCGGCAGCGACTGCCCCAACCATTTCTGGCTCCGTCGTCGGCCAGTACCAGTGGTAAGCCATCGCGGTCAGGGTCGGTGGACGCAACCGGCACCTGTAACCTTGCTGGCGCTGCGTCCACGGCACGCCGCACCATCCGCTGCCCTGCCAATATGGCCCGCGGAACTGCTGTCAGCACGCACAGGTACAAAAAGTCACCCTCCCCCCATGCTCCAGCCCGTTCCGATTTCCGCCCGCCCCTTTCCCCCAAGTGCCGTTAGGTAGGCAGCACGGCAGCCGCGCGGACCCGCCGACACTTCCGGATACAGCAGTGGCCGAAGCCAAAAGCTGTCTCGCAGCCGCCGCACGCTTCGCGCGCCCGCGTTGGTGGCAGCCGAGAGAAAGTATTCCGCCTTTCGTTTTGCATGCGCCGCCACCGGCACCTTTCCCGACGCGCCCTCCCTGCCACGCACAACCACGGCTCCCCACACTGTGACGCCAGCCGCAGAAGGCGTGGCAGCGGCGGCGTAGCCATTGCCCTGCATTTGGTTCGATCGCCGCCGCGTGCGACGCTGCGGCCGTTTGGCCGCCTCATCATAGAGGACGGCGCGACCGAGCAGCCGCCGCGTCTGCAAGACGCGGCGTCGAGGCGTACTCGCCGAGTGCAGCCGCAAAGGGGGAGGCGAAAAGTCTGTCGTTCTTCACAGGTGGGGGGGGTGCGAGAGGCGAAGGCGAGGGACGTGCACCACGAAGCGAGTGAAGCGCAGGGGGTGTGGGGGGGGGCGGGGAGAGGGCAACGCCACACGTCACTGGAGAGGCACTGCTCGCTCGCCTCTGGGACGTGAGATTTGCAAGAAGAGAAGGGACAAGTCAAACCGGCACCGTGTCCCAGAAAAGAGCTACACACGCACAATTGGCCATACCAAGACCGTCACGTCACGGCGAAGCTCAACGTAAAGAAGTGCCCTTCCGACCTGCGCGGGCTGGAAGATCACGAGGCGTCTGTCGAAGGTGCTACACACACACATACATGAACCATTCCTTCACCTCGAGGGCGCAGCAGAACACCCACTGAGCTCCCCCCCGCTTCACGAGGCCTTCCAGGCCTCTCCCGTTTTACAGAGAAAAAGTATTGTCGCATCCTCCATGCGCCTGCTCGTGGTGGCTCGTCTGAGTCGTCTCTTGACACGCGCCAGGGGCTGTTGCTCTGACGCCGGCCGCGCGGCTGTTGAAGGGAGGCTGGTGGAACCTGAGGTGCCCTCCGCCGTTGACCGCGCGCCCGGAGACGGAGACGGTGCGGCCGGGGAGGCGAAGCAGGCTAGCGGCCAGGGTGGCAGCCGCGGCGCCAACGGAAGTATTCCTCTGGGCCCGACCAATAATGATACGGGCGGATCGGTCGGCGGCACGAAGTCACCGTGTACGCACCTGGCTGGGTGGAGAGCGAGCGGGGGCCATGGTGGAGGGGCCGTCTGCCGACAGGCCTGAGGGCTTCCCGACAGTACGTGGCGGGCAGGCCCCACACGCGACCGGGGACGGGGAGCCGGCACGCGGGGTCGTTAGTGACGACAGGGAGGGGGAGGCACGGAGCGGACAACTGCTGCAGCGGGGAGCTGCCGTGGCTCCGACGGTGGAGTTTGAGGCCCTGGGGCGGCGCCCCCCCGACGCCACTGTACGAACGGCTGAATTGGAGCGACCGTGGCGCCCCGTGGCGTCAAGGGCGGGTGTAGGGCTAAGGCTGCCGTGAGGAGCACGACCGCTCCCCCCGGCGCCATGGGCGGATGCGGAGGCTGTCCACAGAGGGGGTGAATTATACGGTAAGCGACCGAGAGAGGACGACCCGCGGTGGAGGACATGGGGGGTGGGGGGCCGAGGAGGGCCCGTGGATGCGCCTGTTTGATCGTCTGAAGGGGGTTGACCCCGGGAGGGAGAGGTGGACTGGGAGTCAGGACCCCGACCCGAGGGGAGCATATATCCGACTCGGGAGCGGGGGAGGGAAGGGGGGCATGACGAGACCAAGGCCGTAACCCTCTCCTATCGCCGATGAGGATAGAGACAGCGGGGAGGCGGCCAACGTGCTGGTGACCATCTTCCCCCCGCTGGTGTTTTTCTACAGCGGAGAGCGGCCGTTCCAACTCGACGGCCGCGGCTGGCAGCGAGTGCTCGGCCCCCCAGCCGTCCCCTTCGCGTCTCGGTCCCGCACGTGGTCGCAGCAGCTGCGCTCCTCCCAACTCCTGCGCGCCTCGCTCCCGCGGCGGCCGGTGTCATTGCTCCCGTGATTGCGTCGCCGCTCCCGACCTCTGTGGCCGTCGCGCTCACGCTCGCCCGGCCGCCACGGCTCGCAAAAGCTCCCGCCGCTGTGGCACTGGCCACTCATACGCCCGTCTGTTGGCAGCGGAAAGCCGACGTCGGTGTGGGTGATGCTGGTGCCGTGTTCGCGGCGTGCGCCGCGGTCGCGGCGGCCTTAGCGGTCGCGCCCGCAGCTGCGCTTACGGCGGTCGTGCTTGTCGCCCCACTCATCACCGCCGCCGTCGTAGGCGCCGTTGCGCGCACGCCGCCGCTCATGCCGAAAACTGCCGATCATGGCGCCCGCCGCCACCGACGGCAGGCCGCGGCGGCAGCAGCGGCGGCAGCGCCGACATGACGGCCCCTGGCGGCGGCGGGTCGGCCGACCCGCGGGTACGCGCGTCGCCGCCACGGCGGCAGCGTACCCCTCCTCCACCGCCCAGAGGAGGGCCGTCGATACCGCCGCCCTCGCGCGTAGGATGCGCACGCTCGCCTGCGGCAGCGCCTCCGCCGCGGCCGCCGCCGATGGGGTCCCCCACTATCCGGCCGTGCTAGATCTTCCCCCTCCCACGGGCACGAAGGGGACTTAGGCGAACACGCCGCGGACCCCCTCTCAAAATACGAAGGAGGGTCGCCACCGGTCCCACGTGTCGGCCACCCGGAGGGGGCCAAGGAGCGCCGCGGACGCACAGCTGCCAGCGGCAGGAGGTCCGAGGGCGTCGGCGAGCGCTGCCCACGCGGCGGCGCCGTCGGCCTAGGTGACTGAGTAAACCGGCGGACGCCATCCGTCAGCCACGTCAAGTTGACGGCCGCCGACGCCGCGGCCGCCGCCGCTGTGATCGCCTACGCCGGACCGCGCTGACCGCCCACCATTTACGCCTCCGCTGGCCAAGGAAGAGGAGGAAAACAACTCGGCCGGCGGGGAAGTCGGAATGCCACACTTGCCTATCGTCGCGCGACGAGGGGCTCTCAGTGACGCTGGGCGTTTCCGGGGATTGGGAAAGGCCAACTAAGAACAAGAAGGAGCGGAGGAGGGGGGGGGGGGGAAGGGCAGCGACGGACGAGCAAACACCGAGCCGGGCCGACGCGGGCTTGTGCGCGAGGCCACTCGGCAACTGTTCGCACAAGGATATGTCGACCCTATCTTCTATAAATTGTATGTGCGCCCCGCGGGGGTTGGAGATGAATGCCGACCTCGTGAGAGACTGCTGACGCTAGTCATACTCTTCTCTTTCTCCGGGTTTCATGTTAAGACAGTTTTCTGGCGCAGTTGCCACGAAGTGGCACACGATGGATCCCTCCCAAACGAGCGGCGCATGCTGCTGGCCGCCGTATCGGTGCCCTCGTAACCCCGCCCCTTCCCCCCGCACCCAGACGCAGTGACCTGCACCAACCTGGTCGCGCGCAGCCCGTCGTGCGGGGTCGCAGCCGCTCCGTGGTCGCTGCAAGGCGCCGCCACAACACCGCCGCGGCGTGCAATGGCGCCCACGCCATGGATAAGAACGACCGCAGCGGTTTAAAATTCTGAGCAGGCGCAGATGGCTGTCTGCGCCGCTGCCGTCGCTGCTAATCCGGCTTGTTGCTGGCAGGCAATGTCGTGCGGATCGCTGCCCGCAGTGGCCGCGCTACCTAACGTCACAGCGGGTGCCTAAGCACCTTACGTTTCGCGTCACTGCGCCACAAGCTGTGCCGCTACACGAGCACTCTTCCATACTTATCTCAGTGACGTGCGGGGCAGCTGCACGCCGCCTAGTGCAGCAGAACTACAGGACACCTGGCGCCGCCCAGGGCGACTGCTCAGGTGTAGCGCGCTCTGCGCCTGTGCAGTGGCGGCCGCCAAGCCGTTCACCGCCACCATACACTAACATAAACCCACAGCGGTACGCCGATCAACCCGCGTCCGCAGCCACGCACACGGTCGCCGACCGCGCCGCCACGCACAAGGTCGCCGACCACGCCGCCCCGCACCGTGTCCGTGGCTCCAGCCTCGAAGAATGTTGAGGCCGCGGCGTAGTTTCTGACTGCGGCGCGCGTCATCGAACGCCACAAATAGCACTGCCGCTGGTCAGCCGCTAAGTCTGCAGAAGCGCGCCAGAGAGGCAGCAGTGTCACGTACAGGTGAAAGCACACCGTGCTCTGCGATGGCCATCGCAGCGGAGCACAATAGCGGCCCGCCAATAACAGCGAGAATACCGTGATGTGAGACGATACAGAGGGTCAAAGAAACCGCTCCAGAAGCGTACGGGGCGAGGATGAGGGGGATGTTGAGGGAGGGAGAGGGGGCGCAGCATCGTGACATACGCGAGAGACAAAAGGGGGGGAGATGGGGGTGCCGCACAGCTCACAAGAACGAGGACACGACCACGTGGACGCTGTGGCTCGAGAAGTTGGTGGGCGACGGGAGGGGACACATCCGCCGGGTACCGTGCCAGTGGACGTTCGCCGGGGACAGTCGTCAAAAACTTTGCTGGGAGCACTAGCGCCGGCACGAGAGATGTGGCCGACACCTACGACATTTACCGCTGCCCTCTGCGTGCACCCTGAGCGTGTGTGCGTGCGCGAGTGATGATGCAAGAGCTAGATGTGGCAGCTGTCGCTCCTGCAGGCAATTCTAGAGGGCACAGAGGGTATTTTGGACCTTGCACGACGCTGGGAGTGCTCAGTCTCAGAGGCTCCAGCTGATGACTCCTGACTACGACCAGTGTGCCGGAATGTCGGTCCAGGATGCTCGAATTGCATATCTGATAGCAGAGCAAATGGACCTCCTGTTTCACTCCTAAACAATCAAATTGAACACCAATATCAAGGAACAGTATACCAAAAGCCAACACAGCAGTGCATCAAAGTGTTTCGAAAGAGACGCTCACATCGAAGTGTCGATGCACAAGGAACGTTTCAGTGAATCACAAAACCAACGGCATCAACCCGTCCACCCCTGGGCTCTCTTTACCCCAGTGTATGGCGACAATAAATTCTGTGCGCCGAAAGATCACAAAACGGGCGAGAAATGTTCGACGGCAGGGCCAATGCTCCCGGATCTCGGATCTCGGCGCTGACTGGCCCTCAGCAGCCTCCATGCCATTTTTTCCAGGAGAAACAGGCCACCATGAACAGCGCCTGCCGGCGGGGAAAACCCCAAAACTAGTCCAGCGGCCCTGGGACCACACGCTGACGGGCCCTGAGCAGCCTCCATGTCATGTTTTCCAAGAAAAACAGGCCACCATGAACAGCGCCTGCCGGCCGGGAGAACCCCCAGACAAGTCCAGAGAGACTGGCTCTCAGCTTCATTTTCGCTTCTTCTCCTTGCGAGGGTCGCGGGCTCTGTCTCGTGCACGGAACAGGACAGTGCTCTCGGAAACGGTGCAATCGCGCGTTGAGAATCGCGCACTCATGTGCAGATGCGCATGCAACTCGACTTCTATTACGATATCAGAATTGCAGGTTTCCCAGTCTCCAAACATGAGTTTCCCTGTGGCCGTAACACCCCAAGTAACCGAGTTATTGCACTCTGGGAAAGCTTCCCATGTCAAGTGGCACCCGTTAGATTATTTGTATTGACCAATCGTGACTTCTGGACTGTCACGGTGGTTGATCCTGCCCGGTCGAGCGATCGAGCCGATTGACAGGCGCAAGACGCCAATTTTCAGCGGTCGACTGGGAAATGAAAGGTCGATCAACAGGTACATCAACCAATCGATCGTGTTACTAGCTGCTCCGAACGCACATTTCCTCTTAGTGTGATGTGGACTTTGTATCCCTGCTTCCCGCCCCTTCAATTGCGTTTCCTGGCCGGGATAAAAATGACATGCTATCGCCATACTCACGCCACGTTGCACAACGTGTCCCATTAAGCACCTGAAGTCCGATGTAACACCACTTTTTAGACATGGATGCCCGTTTTTTGTTCGGGCCATGGAAATCGAACTATCCACTTGATTCTGGGTTGCGCAGACCGAGAATATTTGTGCGTCTATCGCTTTTCTATTTCGACTCGGAGTAGCCTTCATTATAGGATAGCCGAGGCTATCTCACGGGAGACTCTGATTGGCCCATGTGATGGATCAACGACCCGTCTCACAGCAAATAGTAGCACGTGGCTGAAACGTGTGCGCCACGTCTGCAAGATTGACTGCCAGTTCCTTCTGGGCAGAGAGGATCGCTGTTCCGGAACGTCCGCATGAGCTGTCGGACATGGCGCTGGTCGTACAGCGACACCCGGACAAAGACCTGTTTCTTTGTCCGTCTGCCGACGAGCGTTCTCTGCGCTTTCGTTATGGTTGATAAGGCTGCCCACCACAGTTGTCAACTGCCGCTGCAGTGATTCAAGTTCTGGCGGAAACTATCGTCTTGATCGGGCCAAGAAAGGACGTGGTGTAAGGGATCCTGCAGGTAATTAGGCTCATGACAGCAAAGCAGCCAACCGCTGACGTACCAGTGGCTGTCGAAGGACTCGGACTTGGTTCTAGAAAGGAATAGCCGATAGAGATAGCCTGAGTTGTTGACAATGCTCTAAAGGCGCCCTAACAACGCCCTTCTGAAAGCTAACGACGCCCTCAAAACGCCCCAAGTAGCACCCGTCGAGACTTATCTGGTACAGGTAGCACCCTATGGGTTCGTGATTTTTCTGTAATAGCAGCCGCCAGCTGATCCAATGGTCTATTGCTGTCTTCCAAATTTTGGCCGATCCCGTCGTCGTCCCCACCTGGTCCAAGCAGACCGGTGCTCAGCCAATGGCATGTAGGCACGGTCAATCTGATGATTGACAGCTGGATCGTGCTGGGCCACGCCCCAGCCGATCGTGTAGAAATGAATTTAGGATGGATGATCCCTGGGCTCGTCTCCCCGCGTCGGTATGGCCGGATGTGCGCCGCGCCGCGCAGCGGGCCCAAAACCATCGTCAAGAGCACGTCTGCTTTTGGGTGTTTTGGGACGAACAGATAAGCTGCAAACCGCCCTGGGGCTCTGTCAGGGCTGCTTTTTTCCAGAAAGGGCGCCGAAACCATCTGTTCGCCGGGATAGATGCATCTCCACTCGTAAAAAGAGAGACACAGCATAAGACGCATACACTTCACCCTTCCAGAACGAGAGAGAGATGGAGAAGCATTTATGGCCCTGCTAGTAGGCGCAATGTGTGGAGTGAGGAATGATTCCTGTTCTCGCAAACACAAATATGCAAGGACCTCGCATGGGATGGCCTCTGAGAGCCTGTCAAGGGGGGTCGATCTATTTTTTGGACAGGAATTCTGTTTCTTGAAACAGGAACACGGGCCTCCAAGAGGCTGAAAACAGGCAAAAACAGACGTGCTTTTGACGACGGTTCTGGGGTCGCTGCACCGTGCGCTTTTTCTGGTGGCGCCACCGTCGCCGCCAGTGCCAGAACCTCGCCTCTTGCCTACTCTG
>Ga0114955_1001310_pt1 | contig 11382 bp, 11 predicted proteins | sample Porto_5metaG_FD_87302 | JGI IMG/M metagenome (GOLD analysis project Ga0114955, IMG submission 87302) | Marine algal microbial communities from Porto, Portugal - Porto_5 metaG | ecosystem: Host-associated > Algae > Red algae > Unclassified | place: Portugal: Porto | collected 2015-02-02 | reverse complement strand
TGTTCCCTCCTCGCCTGGTGCGCGTAGGGCGCGGCCGTGTCCCCGGAGACGACAATCTCGGGAGGAGCAGCTCGGTCGAGTAGGTCGTGCGGTTCCTTACGTCTTCATGACGGTACGTAATGTGCATGTGCTTGCATGTTTTGGCTGTGCGCAGTGTGGGCAACGATGGGGGTGTGACCGACAGATGGCTTCTTTTGCTTTTGCTGGTGCTTGCTTTGTCGGCCCCTGTCTATCTGCTGGTCCGCGCCTGGTACATGCTCGGTTTCTCCTTGACGCTGATCTGACATGTGGCACGTTTCTTTTTTGTTAGTCCCTGTGCTCAGCTCGATACGCTTTGTTCGTCATGTGCCACAGGACCCGGTTCCTTGCACATCAATGTTGTGTTTGTGTTTTGGGAGACGCTCAGTAGCTTCTTTTGGCGGGGCTCGTCGTTTACTGGTTCTGTTCGCTGCTGTATGAGGACCGCGCCAGTGCTGATGGGCGTCCGTCGCATAGGATGAACTCTACACTTTTGCTATGCTGTCCTCTGATCGCGCTCTCCTGCCGCGCTGTGGTATGGCTGAGGTCTCAAATACACTGACACAAAGTACCATTTCCAGCACACTTTCTCCTGTGCAACAGAGGAAGTCTGTGAGGATGTGCCGTTCGCCTCGGACCTTTTGCGCTTCTCCTCAGGGATCTGGCTCCTTTGTGTGCACTTGTAATGCGGCGCCCGCCTGATGAAGGTCTCCCCTGCCCGCCCATGATCTCTGAAGGTGGTAGCTAAAGAGGAAGGAGACAGCTACAAAATTAGCTGAACGTTCCGGATGCCCAACACAGGGGGGCCACACATGGCTTGCATTCATGTCTATTAACTATATTTTCAAGTCGTACTTTTATGTAAATAAGTCCGTCATTGTTCGACGGTTGTCTTAGAAGTGCGGTCTGGACGGCTGTGGTAGCAACATGTGGTCCCCCTCGAACTCTTCCCACGCACTGCGACGCATCTTGATGCTGTTGTATCTCACCGAGCTGGTGTGGCCTTGCAAAGAGGAGGATGCCAATGACGCTGACTTGATGCCACCATGGGCGGCAGACGGAGGCGTGGCGGTGAGCGGGTCGGCCGGGATGGGGCTGACGAGGGCGGCTCTGTTGGTATTCGGGGGAAGCGTGAGATGTTTGCGAGGCAGTGCTGCCACTGCCGCGGGTGCTGTCTCGGCAGACACGGTCGCCCAGGGCAGCTGTTGTTGCTTGCCCGGCTGCGCCAGACGCATTAGTGGCGAGTTTCCCACCGCCGTACCGCCTGTGGTAGACGGCAGCACGGCACGCTGCCGGGTGCGCTGGAAGGATCGCAGGCCCGTGGTTGCGCACGCATTTGCGCGTGGTTGCTGAGTTGCTGCGGCCGCGCCCCCCATACAACGGGTGCAAGCATGTGCCATATAGGATTGTCCACCCTGCGAGAGCAGACGCTCGAAGGTCAACACGCCGAACCAAAACGTCTGCTTCTAGTAAACGATGTCACCCACACACTTACCACAGCCACTGTCCCCCCACCCACGCGCGTCAAAGCGTCTAACTCTAGCGTCACGCCGGACCAACACCAAACATCACACCGGACAGGCCGGAACGCCCACTGCCTTCGACGCGGCGCACGGACAACTCGGCCCCCGCTCGCAGCGTGTCGCCACCTTCGTGTGGAGTAATGTGGTCAAGTCGGCGTCGTGGTACTCACCTTTGGCTTCCGGGTGAGCCAGCTTATAGGAGGCCGTCAAGTTCATCAACGCCAGCTGCACAATCCGGTGCGACATGAACGTTGAGGGCGTCATGTACGCGAGATGGCTGCGGAACTTGATGGAGATCGAGTGCTGCACCTCGGCCGCCTGTGTCGCCACGCCGCTCGTCAGGCTGAGCGCCTCGTCGGGAAAGAAGATGGGCGAGCAGGGGTGCGTCTCGGAGTGGGTCCGGTCCAACACAAACTTGACGTTATGATCCCACGCGATAGTGCGCACACGCCTCATCGCATTTCGGTCCAGCTTGCCGGCCACATCGTAAAAAACGACGGAGGGAATCAACGGGAAACGCTCCAAAATGACAGAGAGTGCGTGGCCGACGCTTTCCGCGGTGAACATCACGCGAAAGCCCAGCGTAAACACGTGCGGGCAGACGACATTGAATACGCCCGCCGTGAGGTCGCTTCGGTTGGGAAACGACTTGGCGCACCGGTCGTTGTCGTCCTCACCCGGCGTCTGGAGGGCAAGCCGCCGACGCGAGCGCGTCCGCCGCGGCGCTCGCCGACTACGCTCTCTGAGTGAGTATATTGGCGGCCGCACACGGGGCAAAGCACCAGAATACTCAAAGCTGACGCTCGGCACGTCCAGATCTTTGCCCGCAAAGTCTGGGTGCAGCCGCGCCCATGCCTGGTATTCCTCGGGCGTTGGCTTGCCCTTCCATTTGCGGCAGTACTCCTTGTTCACGCCCGACCCGCTGGCAGCCGCAGTCGCGGCCGCCTGCTCAAACCTCTTGTCGACAATCTCCTCAATGTCCACTGCAAACTTGAGGAGCCGTCCGACGGCGACGCGCAGGACCGAGTTGACGGAGAGTAGCTCTCCCAAGCGGCCCAGAAAGTTGGAGACGAAGGCGACTCGGTCGGCGGCGTCGGACGAGCCAAACCAGTCACGAGCATCGTCCGACTGGAGCTTAGTGGCCATTTCCGAGATGGCGTTGACGTCGTGGCCGTGGAAGATGGTCACCACCGGGTCGCCTGACATGGCCAGGAAGAACATCCGCACAGCCGACCACGTCTTGGTGTCGTCGGCAGGGACGACGTCAAATGCGGGCGAGCAAGGTCCGCTGCGCGAGGCCCATTGGGTGGTCGCCGGAGGCTCGGCGTCGTCATCAGGGTCGTCAGGTGCGACCTCCGCTGCCCCCCTGCCTCTCGCACGGCTGTCAGGAGCTGGACCACGCGCCACCGTCGATGGCGCATCGGGTGGCGGCGGTCCTTCCGCGTAGTCGCCGCGTGACGCCGCAGCGTCCACTTCCTCGTCAGTGCTGGTCATCAACTCCCCAAAGTCCCAGTCCTCGTTGTCGCTGCACTCGGCGGTGGATGCATCCAACGGAAAGAAAGTGAAGAAGACGGTGCCTGCGGGAAGGTACAGGTCAGCATTTGCACGCTGTCGGCCCCGGCGCGGCGGCGCTATCGTCTTGAGCGCGGCATTCCAGGGCCTCAAAAGTGACAGCTCCGTCTTGTTCAGTGGGTCTGACCCTCGTAAAACTTTGCGGATAGCCCGTCGTAATCGTGCAGTGAGCACGATGCTCAGGTGCTCGACGTCGATGTTGAAAGACGGCAGGTAGAGTGCCGGCCGCTCGACTCTGAGGCCCGCCCGACGCCTGAACCCAATCGCCTGGCCATCAATAAAGATGTACTTTGGGTTGTCACCGCACCGTGGGCACCTAAACGCCGCCGACGGCGCCTGCAACAGCGCGACAAACATTCGGCCCAGCTTGTTGATGTCCTGGCGACAGAATGCAGAGGAGCGCTTGGTGCTGGACATGTGCGACGTAGCCGCCGTGTACGAGCTCCGCGCGTTGAAAACAAAAGAGGCGAGCTCGTCGCACACGCCCCGCGTGAATATCACCTCGCGGCCCGCCGAATCCCTTTTGTTCAACGAAAACAGGCCATCGTCGAGCCCGTCGTACTCGACCTTGTGGCCGGCCTTGCACGTCCATGTCCCCACCGTGATCTGCAAGGAACACAAGCGACCAAACACAGACAGCAATGAGGGGACAAGGTAATCGAGAAGCCACACGTCAGACATCCCCAGCAAGGAAACGCTCCCCACGACAAGACGAGGCTCCAAAGACGCACTGAGCGGGAGCGCGCGTCTGCCAATCTCGACAAGGTCCCATCGAAACGCCTGAATCAACAGTGCATGAGAAGAAAAAAGACCAGCGCGAACCTCAATCGCCCGCGCCGAAGGATGATTGCTGTATAACGCCCCAAGGTTGTCGTCGTGCGACTTGTCGTCGGGACGCTGCTCACCACACAACCGACAGGTCTTCTCCACGACCGAAATTTCAGGATCAAACGCCAGGCCCATCTTGACCAAAGCCAAGAACGAGCTCGAAAGTTCCGTTGACGGTGGGGGCGGCCGACCGTGCAGTTCCGCCTCACGCGCCTCGATGGTAACTTGGTCACACGTTCGCATCCACTTCTCCGCCTGCCGCAACTCATCGAGGCCAGGGAGCAGGTTGCGCCGGCCTCGCCCGCGCACACTCTCGAGTAGCTCATCCTCATTGGCCGAATCCATGTCCCCGTCCTCGTCGACGGTGGGAGCCGCGGCCAGATGCGCATCAAAGTCGTTTGTAGCCGACGCGTCCACATCGCTTGAGTCCTTGTCTTGAGCGGACGGACTTAACCCAGCCGTGCCCCGCTTCTTGAAGGCCGGAAGCGCCCGAACGAGCACCGCGCGGGCGCACCTGTACTCCCGTCCGCGACAGGAAGGCGCCACGCACTTGAGCAGACTGCTTGATGCCATAACGGGGCTAAAGATGGCTCCGTCGAACGCCAAAGCCCGTCTCACAGAGCCAATCTCAAATTGCAAAGCGTGCGGTCGCAAACCAGGACGCACTTGGAGGGTGGAGCGGAGCTTGGGCTCGTGCCAACACAATTGCTCGAGGCAATCCCGGAAGGCGTCGGCATGCCAGCAGTCGCTTCCGCGCTCGGTGGCGGCAGCAAGAACGGTGTTCTGGGAGTTGTTCCAGCACGTGGAGAGGACCTTTCCGGCTGTAGAGAACAATAAGGCCGCCAAGTCGACGTTGGCCGGACCCTTCGTGCAAGACAAGACGCGCGTGGAGAATGCAGAAGACCCCACGAGTTGGGCGCTGACGCTGCCGGGCCCTCTGAAGGTACCAGACACCGTCGGAAGCCCAGATGCCCTCCGAAGGCAGCTGCCGATAGCGGCCTTGACGTTGGCGCGGAGAACACGGTGCGCCTCCGCATCCCGATCAGCACGTGCCTGCTCCATGCCAGCTGGGCCAGACAATGTCTGCTGCAACCGCGACGCCCTCTGAGGCGTCCGACCTGCGGCTGCGGTTGCGCGGGACGTCCTGTCAGGCGCCACCCCATCGATCGCAGCAGTTGGAGGCTTCCCGCCACCGTCCCACTCGTCGTCAGCGTCACAGGCGGAGCCATCACGTTCAGCCCTGTCGAAACTGGCAGTATGAGCTCCAAGGCGCGCCCTAGGCATCGGCGGTCCACAATTTGACAAGGAGACACGCCTGACGCACAGAGTCTTCGCGCGACGGGCCACAAGAGAAGGAGCCACATTCCGCCACTTGACGCCCGTGTGCATCTCCAACACCGCGAGCCTGCCCAGCTGCGACCGACGATAGGGGTACGCGCACTGCTCTTCTGTTCTCTGGGCAGGCATGTCAAAGTGGCCACCCACGCCAGGCATTGAGCCACGCATGCGCCCCATGCCGGCTTCCGCCGCACGTGTGCGCAGACACCGTCGGGATCGAAAACAAGCAGCCGACGGCGGCCACAGCCACAAACCGCACCTCAGCAGCGGGATGCCGAACAGCGAAATCGGGGCCGCCCACCGATCAGGGCCAGAGGAAGGAACCGTCGACGGCAAGGGAGGGATCGGTACAAGAGAGGGGCCGTGGGGCTCGATGGAACGCGCGCGGCGGAGGAGGCGAAGTGAGAAATTGGGGGCACAGCTGGGCTGGCGACGCGTGCACGGCTTTGGCCTGGCGGCTCTACTGTCAGCGAGGTACTGTGGCGGGGCAGGCGCCTGAGCTAGTCGGCACTGGCCACTGCCCATATGACTTTCCATCAGGCTTGGGCGACACATTCCATTCTGACATGCGGGGTGAGCAATTTATGCCAAATCACAACCATTTGCAGGCGACATGCACGAGAAAGACCCGTGTCAGCGCCGCGACAGCTGCAGCTGACGTCGCCAGGATAGAAGAAATCGTCATTAATGTCCGGAAAGTCAGCACAGGCCAATTTTGACCGAGTCTCGGTTCTTCTGTGATGACTCATTCCAGGAGATGACACACGGTCTGAGACACGCTGTTTTCGATGTGGCGCCGAGTTGGTGGCGCCACCAGCTGAGATCGTGTCGTCTCGGACCGGGGGCGAGCGTCAACTCAGCTGCAGGGATGATCGCCGCGCCTGGGGCGCTTGTTTGAGTCTCGGTTGCGACGGCTGCTGCCCTCGACGCCGCCCTAGGGGCGCCTGCCGCCGCGGCGCAGCGTGCCGCTGCCATGCTCGCCTGTGCGCCGGCGGCGGACGGCGGGCGTCGGCGGCGGACACGGCGTCGCCCCCGACTTGGTGGACCTGTGGGTCGACGTGCCTGCGAGCGCCGCCAACAGCAGCCTCCGTCGCGGCCACCTCCCCCCCCTACCGCCGGCGGCGTCGTCATCCCCCTGACGGCCACCCTCATCGGCGGTGGCCGGTCGCCAAAGCTCGGTTGCCAGTGAGCGCTCGTGCTGGCGGCGTTGCCGTTTCGCCCGGCGGAGGCGGCGGGGCGGCGGTTGGTGAACTCCGTCGGGGGTGAAGGGGACCCCAGCCGACTGGGGGGAGCTCGTCGACATTTCCGCCGCGGCCGCTGCGGCGCCCGCTCGCGACTGGGTGGTCGTTGCCACCCCCTACACGCCAGCGGCGCCCGCCCACAACGCGCGGCCGCGGGCTGTCGTCGCCCGGTGCCTTGGCGGGGCCACCCTACACTCCTCTTCCCCCCCCGCCTCCGTGGCGGCGACGCTTCGCCTCCCCCCCACCCTCCCCCTCGCGCACCGCCTCGCGTCCGTAAGGGCGGGGACCCCCGCGCTCGCGCGCCTCCGCCCCGACGCGCGGGTGCCCCTCGAATCGCCGCTCGGCGGCGGATTTTCCGTGTCGCTCTCGGTGACGGCCGACGACACGCCGGCAGTGGCCATGAGAGGCGAGGCGGGTCTCGTCGCTGCATTGCGGGAGGCGTCGGCCCGTCTCCTCGCCACCACTGTGAGGTCGCGTGGCGACAGGGAAGGCGCCCGCGGCGGCGGGGACAGGGGACGCTGAAGCGCACCGCCGCCAACGCCACCGTGTGCCGGGAAGGCCCGGCAGTGGCGCGGCGGCGGCGGCGCGCCGCCGTGCGCTTGCCGACTCGGCAGCGGGCGCAGACGCTGCGGGCGTGGCCGCCGACGCGGCGGTCGGGCGCCTCAGCTGGGCGCGGCGGCGGCGGCGGCGGCGGCGGCGGCGGCGGCGGCGGCGGCGGGTGCGGACGTCGCAAGTGACCGGGGTGGAGGGGCGGGCGTCTGAGCACTTCGTTGTTTGAGGTGTCACAAGAACTGTGTTGACCGGACAAATATGTACATGTGAATATAACTCACCACTGATACAAACTGTCCTCACTGTTCATATTTCTGGAATCGAAAGAGGCACCCCGGTTTATCAAAAAAACCGCCAGGACCTCCATGCCAAGAATAAGGCGCCAGCGAGCGCTACTCTCACATCCTTCGCTCAGTGCTTGCGACTGTCTCGCCGATCTTCCCTTACAGGGTTTACTGCGTGGTGCGGTGTTTCCTGCACGCCCCCTACACCAGCATCGCGGGCCGCTCGCACGATAACGGCTGCTTCGCGCTCGGCTGCCTGCTCCTCTCGGTGCACCCGTCCGAGCTAGTCGTTCCTGGCCTCGGCATGGATATGGTCGTCCTCGGCAACGACGGGGTCCCGCGCAGACGCGGCGGCGGCGTCAGACGCCGTTAAAGACGCCGCGCCGCTGCCGGAAGCCGCGGCGGCCTCGGCAGCCGCGGCGGTCGGTCGGTTGTGGAGCGGGCTTCGAATGAGCAAGATGCACATGCGCAGCGGTGGCGCCGCGGACACGCCGCCACGGGAACGCGACCGTTCCCTTACTGGTGGGCGCCTCGTCGCATTGGACGTGGCGGACGCTGGTGGGACCGCGGCGGCCAAGGCGCTCGCGACCGCTGGAGCTGGCGCTGCCGCGGCGGCCCAATGTCGCAACGGGCGGCTACCGCGGAGCGGTGTGCCGCCCTGACGCTTTGCCGCAGGCAGGCGGTTCTGGGGATCAAATGCACGCCGGAAGCGCGGCGGGCGCTGGACGACCGACCAGCAGGCGTAGCCGCACCGTCTCTTCCCCTGTCCCTACCTCTGGTCTTGCCTGTTCTGAGTGTGGGTGGTGAGGTGGCGGTGTGTTTCTTGCTTCCTCTATCTCTCTCCTGCATGACCTCACAACGCGCAGATTATCTACCTACCTGCAGTGCCGTGGTCGGTCGTTTGGCCCTCGCCCACGCGTGTGCCCGCCTGTTGCCCATGCTGACCCCAAACGCCCACATCCGACAGCGCGCTCCGCACGCCCCTGCTTGCACGCGGCTCCGCCACGTGCCCCTCAGCGCCCGTTGCGCGGGCGCCTCCTCGTGTGCTCGTGCTCCCACGTAGCGCCACAGTGGCGGCAGCCGCCACGCGGCTCCGCCCCCACAACCCCCGGTGTTGCAGTTCGCATGCAATCCACCGCCAACGGTCATGTCGGCAGGTCCAATTTGAACACGACCACAGGCAATTTCCCAACCCTGGGGAAATTGCTCCGCCCGGTTGGGCTACCGTAATCTCACTCCCAACATTGCCGTGCTGTTCCGCTCTCCCTTCCTCCCCGAGTCAGTTGCCGCCTGCCACCGCCACGCCGCACGTCCCTCCGCGGTACAGCCGACGGTCGCAGCCCACACAGCTCGCAGCTTCGATTGTAATCGTAGGGGAGCCCGCCCTTGCGGGGTCGGCCGCCGGCCGCGCGCGGCCCAGACGGACCGCCGCTGCAATGTCGGCGGGGCCGCGGTCGACGCGCCGTGCCGCTCTTCCCGAGCCACTGCGGCGACGGCGACGACAGATATCCCCGGTCGACCGACGCTGGACGCGGGCGTCGGCTGCCATGAGCAGGGGCGCAGGCGGAAAAGCTCCTACGTCAAATGGCTGGACTCCCGCCGCGGCCGTCCTGCGGTGCTCGCCGTCCATACGCCGACGCGGCGGCCGCGCTGCGGCGGCCACGTCGATCCCGGCCAATGGCTGCGAGTGCGGCGACCGCCAGCCGCCTCATCGCGGCCGCCGCCGTGCGACTTGCTGCTGTCCGTGCCGCCCCCGCCGCCACCGTCGGTCGGCGCGGGGGCGACTCGGGCGGTGCGCCACCTGGTGGGAGCGGGGACTCCCCCACCGCGCGCCCCGCTGGCGCGACGGCAAGCGCCGCCGCGCCCACCGCCGTGTTGGCACCTGTCTCCGCCATTGCCGTGAACGCGGCGCCCGTGGCGCAGGGGCAGTACAACCCCCTTACCCTCGACGTGGGGGTGGTGGTCGACGGCTTTGCGGCGTCGATGTGGGAGGCGGACGTAGCGCCGAATATGGCAGCGGCCGCGCTCGCGCCCGCCCGCGCATTTTGCGGCAGGCTGGGGGGGGGACGTTCGGGCACGCTGGCTGCCGGCCATGGCGGTCGCGCGCATGCCAGCGGCCCCGAGGGGGCGGCCCTCGTACTGGTGTGGTGATGGGGGGGTGGCGTGTCCTCCTGTGTAGAAGCACAGCGGCGATTGGGCGCGCGCTCGTGAGCACTGTCCGACCAGAGTCGGGGCATCTGGGCGCTCTCCGACGCCGCATGCGGAGTGTTGCGGTGAGTTGACGTCGGCATTGGGCCGCCACTGACAATACATTAGTACAAGATTCTTCGGGACCAAAACAAACTTTACAGCCATTTGCCGGAGGACACGGTTCAAGCACAGAGGAAGTGGTGCTTGGGGGGGGGCGGCAGTTCTGCGGTTGCAATATGCTTTTGGCGCCAACAGGAGGTGCTTTTGGCGCCGGTTGCGGTGGTGGGCGCGGCCTTGCTGTGTCAAGGGGGGGCGCATATGGGTCGGGCCTTCTCGGCACCCACGTATTGCTGATCCCCCAAATTTGTCCTCCTCGGCAGAGAACGGGAGTGCAACAGCGATGCAGGGACGTTTCTGATTGGCCAAGAGGATCGACAGCAGTGTCTGTCGGGTCCCATCTTTACAGAATATGCCCGTACGGTCGGAAAACGCTCAATCGGCGCACTCGTTTTTATGAGAGTATCAGAGAATCTCGATGAAAATCTCGTTAACGAACTGCTCCAGGCTACTTTACCCCATGAGACGACTGAGAAAGGAAGAATATCTCAAGAAAACGGAGAATCTCGATTCTGCACGGACCTGGCGGTTAGAGAGCCAATGGCACGTCATAGATTCCCACTCAGCAGCTGTTTGCTGCTGCTCTAGACCAATGGTTGGCCTGTTTTACAAAGCAGTCCCAGTCTTGGCCGATGAGGACAAAATCGGGGGATCAGCATTACTGTACATTCTTGAGGAGACCGAGCCGCGTCGGACACCTCCGCCGTGGTGGGAGGGCAAGGGGAACGGCCAACACATCGGTGGCGACTTCCGCTGTGGAACCTTGCGCCAGCGCGCCTGGCGATCACCTGTCAGGTCTCTAGGCGAGCGACCGCTGGCTGGCAGCTGGGTGCCCCGTGCCTCTTACGGACGACTGGCAGCCTCAGACTGTAAGATACGTGCCACGAATCGCAGGCGACGTCTCGCCACGCGAGGGCAGGCTTACTGCGTTGGCGTCGGCCCTCGTACCATGCACACACAAGAACCCGGATGCTGAGGAGGATTCCTGTCCAATCGTTATCTCCGAAATGGTTAACGACTGGCTATTGTCGCTTCCCAAGAAGCCCTCACAGCCAATCGTTAACTCAAGTGAGTTAACAACTGGCCACAAAGTGCCCGTTCATTGCAGCCCAATAATCCAGCTTGAAAAGTCACACAGACTGCTTCACAACGTTCGAAGGCCCCACCCGGCTCCGACCCTTCCTCAGATGACTGTATGGCATGGCTGGCGAAAATAAATGAGAATATCAGCTTTCTTTGATTATTTCTTGTGCCTTTAGTTTTTTTTCTCATCCTTTTCTCTGTTCAACAATGCCATGATTCCACCTCTTGCTCAGGGTTCCAACAAACGATGTGCATCTTTGCCCGTGGCCGTCGATGTCACCTGTACCAGGCCGCCACCGCCCTCCTGACGATGACATCCAGGGGGGGGAGCGCGAGACTCCGGTTTCGACGGCCGGCTTCTCTACCACGCCCATCATCGGCGTATCGATTAGTATGATCGTTGGCATGCAAGCTAACTGAGCAATAATGTGCATACACAGCCCCATAGGGGCCACCATATCGATGTTACATAAACTACGTAGTTGATATCATTGCGGCATTCCACGTGTCCGCTCCGGTCGGGGGGGGGAAGCTGCTGTTGGCGGCGGTGCTGGCGGCTGTGACGGCGCTGCCGCCGGCGCGCGCCGAAGAGACGGCGCAGCATCTGGTGGCGGCGGTGCGGGCGGCGGTGGCCGC
>Ga0114955_1001309_pt1 | contig 11383 bp, 9 predicted proteins | sample Porto_5metaG_FD_87302 | JGI IMG/M metagenome (GOLD analysis project Ga0114955, IMG submission 87302) | Marine algal microbial communities from Porto, Portugal - Porto_5 metaG | ecosystem: Host-associated > Algae > Red algae > Unclassified | place: Portugal: Porto | collected 2015-02-02 | reverse complement strand
TCGAGCTGCAGTTGAGACTTTTGATGAATTTGTTCAAAATATGACAGAAGAATTAGGTTTTACAACAGTTGAAATTTTGGATTCTACAGCAGATATTTCATACCCCGCTGCTAAAGTCTTTATGCAACAATTTCAACTAGATATTACAGACTCTTTCCATCTGGCAATCGCTCATGAAAATGAATTTAACTACTTGGCTACTCTTGATGGGGATTTTGTAAATAATTTCTACTCTAGGGGTACCCCTATATCAACCAGAATTATTAAGGTATCTTAGTAATTTGAATATAGCCTTGGCTAACTCCATTGTCCCGTCATAATAAATTTATAATCTTATACGATGCCAGGGAGACCAGAACTCCTTGGCTTTTTGGCATTTTTTTATCCAAGTTTCTTTATGTGGAAGAATGAAAGCCTGGAACTCCATAAAATCGGATAGTTTTTACCCTAATTTTCCAAATTAAAGTTATAGATATTACAAAGAAAAGTGTACCAATATGCTTTAAAGAGTTAAAGGATCAGTTTATTCTGATAGCACAAGGGAATGGGTTCATCGATCGGGGAGGATGATTTCTCCTAAAAGCTTTGGAACTAAAGGATGGTAAGAAACCGATTGAACAATTAGAAGAAGATGAATTAACTAAATAACCCGAAAAAATACTTGCCTCACTTTTAGAAACAGCCAAAGAAAATGGCCTAGAGCACGATTACTTAGCTTTTTTAAATCTGGCCTATACCGGAATTGTCAAAGTTAGTAGCTCTCAAGTGGAAGGATGTAGATTTTAGAAATCACACGATTAGCATTAACATATTATAACCCTAATAATAATGATCTGAAACTATCAGTTGGTCAACCAAGACGAGAAAATCCTGAAGAGAAACCATTGGAGATGAAGAGATGGTACTTCAATTCGTAGAACATAAAAAAATTCATGAAAAAGCCATCGAGTAGGTTGGAAAATATAACCATAACAATTACTTTATTTTCTCAAAATGGAACGGCAATACACCCAATTGTCATTAAGAACGTTCAAGACCGAATGGCAAGGCAACTTATGATTTCAGGACTTAATCCTGATTTAACACCGCATTCCTTACGCAATACACCTACCATGCTTCTTGTAGAGGCAGGTCCCCTTGAAAAAATAATGGTCGGCTCGCCCATACTGATGAATTACAAAAAATGTATATCTTCACATTACTCAAGAAATGAAAAAAGAAGCCTCCCAAAAGTTCACTGAACTCATGAGAGACCTCCGTTAATATCCTCAATGTTAGCAAAATGTTAGCAAACCACTCTCACCTTACTAACAAACCCTTATATATCAAGGGGTCGAGGGGCGTTATTACATCATACCGCCCATGCCGCCCATGCCGCTCATGTCAGGCATGCCGCCGTTTTCTTCTGGAATGTCAGCAACTACTGCTTCAGTAGTCAAGAACATTGCAGAAACGGATGCTGCATTTTGAAGTGCATAACGAGTCACTTTAGTTGGGTCCACGATACCGGATTCGATCATGTTTACCCACTCGCCAGTTGCAGCGTTGAAGCCTGTGCCGACTGCTTCGCGCTTCAGGCGCTCAACGATTACTGAACCTTCAAGGCCAGCGTTGTGAGCGATTTGGCGAACTGGTTCTTCCATAGCACGAAGGACGATGTTCACGCCAGTAGCTTCGTCGCCTTCAGCCTGGATTCCAGCCACTTTGTTGTATACGTTAAGAAGCGCTACGCCACCGCCTGATACGATTCCTTCTTCAACTGCAGCACGAGTTGAGTTAAGGGCATCTTCAATGCGAAGCTTGCGTTCTTTCAATTCAGTTTCAGTAGCAGCACCAACCTTGATGACTGCAACGCCGCCAGCTAGCTTAGCAAGGCGTTCTTGTAATTTTTCACGGTCAAATTCAGAAGTTGTTTCTTCCATTTGAACACGGATCTGGTTTACGCGGCTTTCGATTGCAGCGCTGTCTCCAGCACCTTCAACGACTGTTGTGTTTTCTTTTGTAACAACAACTTTAGAAGCGCGTCCAAGTGATGTGATTGTAGCAGACTTAAGCTCACGGCCAAGTTCTTCTGTGATTACTTCGCCGCCAGTCAATGCAGCGATATCTTCAAGCATAGCCTTACGGCGGTCACCAAAGCCAGGAGCCTTAACAGCTACTGCGTTGAATGTTCCGCGAAGCTTGTTGACTACTAATGTAGCAAGTGCTTCACCTTCAACATCTTCAGCAACGATCAATAATGGCTTGCCTTGCTGTACAACTTGCTCAAGGACAGGAAGGATTTCCTGGATGTTGCCGATCTTCTTGTCAGTGATCAGGATATATGGATTTTCAAGAACAGCTTCCATTTTGTCAGAATCAGTTACCATGTAAGGAGATGCATATCCGCGGTCGAATTGCATACCTTCAACAACGTCCAATTCTGTAGTGAAGCCTTTAGATTCTTCGATTGTGATAACGCCGTCGTTGCCAACGCGCTCCATTGCTTCTGCAATCAATTGGCCAACTTCTTCGTCAGCAGCAGAGATCGCCGCAACTTGTGCGATAGAAGCTTTTCCTTCGATTGGCTTTGAAATAGCCTTTAGCTCTTCAACAGCTGTAACAACAGCCTTTTCCATACCTTTGCGGATGCCCATTGGGTTAGCGCCGGCAGTTACGTTCTTAAGACCTTCGCGGATCATCGCTTGAGCAAGAACTGTTGCAGTTGTTGTACCGTCACCAGCAACGTCGTTCGTCTTGCTAGCTACTTCAGCAACAAGCTTAGCACCCATGTTTTCGAATGCATCTTCAAGTTCGATTTCTTTTGCGATCGTTACACCATCGTTAGTGATAAGTGGTGAACCGAATTTCTTCTCAAGAACCACGTTTCGTCCCTTTGGTCCAAGAGTTACTTTTACTGCATTTGCAAGAGAATCTACCCCGCGAAGCATCGCGCGGCGTGCTTCTTCACTGAACTTAATTTCTTTTGCCATTGTAAAAAGACCTCCTCAGAATTTTAAATTTATATGTTAACCCACTACACTTTTGTTAGTGTCTAGCTTCAGCGCCTAGTCCCTCGAGTCGCTTGTCTAGCTGCGGCTCCTAACTCCTCGAGACGTTTCGGTCCTGCCAATGAAGTCAAAGAGCGACTTCACTGTCAGGCCCTCCAACGCTTGTCGGAGTTGGGCAGTCGCCTCCGCTTTTCGAATTGTTTAGTTTCGCCTCCTAGAAACTTCGAAACTTCAACTCCGCCGGCAGAAGCAAAAAGCGCTTCTTTGTCGGAGTCTCCAGTTTCTGCGTTTCTGGACAGTCGGCTATACATATCGATTTCGGTCTGTCCAATGAAGTCAAAGAACGACTTCACTGTCAGGCCCTCCAGCGCTTGTCGGGCCTGATCAAGGCGCTTCCGCTTTTCTATTCCACTACTGCTAGAATGTCGTTTTCACGTAGGATCAGGTACTCAGTGCCCTGGTACTTTACTTCTGTGCCTGCGTATTTTGAGAAGATAATGCGGTCTCCGACTGCAACTTCAAGAGCAACGCGCTCACCGCTTTCAAGAACTCGGCCAGTTCCAACAGCTACGACTTTACCTTCTTGAGGTTTTTCTTTCGCTGTGTCGGGTAAAACGATACCGCTTGCAGTTTTTTCTTCAGACTCAACAAGCTCGATAATAATGCGATCTCCTAGTGGCTTGATCAAGTGAAACAACCTCCTCAAATTATATGTAGATTATTTTTTATTAGCACTCGCCTCAATAGAGTGCTAACACAATTTATATAATAATGAATCTCTATTTTTTTTGCAAGCGTGAAGCCTAACTTTTTTTTATAAAAATTAACATCTAAATCTAACCTCATGCCCTTCGACAGCAAGTACTATTTTTCGCGTACTCCACGGCAGCCTGGCTAAAAAAAGACCACCATAAAGAGTATGCCAGTTCACAGAAATTTCAACCAAAATATTCACGAGACACCCTGATATTTGAACTTTCCCGATGATTACTAGTAAAATGGATAGATAGCATTCTTATACTAGCTTTTATGGCATACACATAGACCGATTCGAATAGAAGGAGATTATCATATTGAAAAAGGAATATTGGTACGTCATTATCGCCTATATCGCCATGCAGCTTTCAAGCCTGATCGGCATCCCGATTGTTGCCTTCATCGGAGCCGCAATGGGAAAAAGCCTGGAGGAAATGGAGACCCTATCGATTCCCTACTGGCTCGTGATCAGCTTTTCGCTGACACTTGTGATTGTGCTCCTGCTGCTAAGAAAGGAACGCAGGACAGGTGCTGACCTGCGTGATGCTTCATCACCGGTAAGCTCAGCTGCCTGGGCTTTCGCTGGTGTATTCCTTGCTCTGTTCGCCCAATCGATTGCGTCAAGCATCGAGAACATGCTTGGGATCGAAATGGGCTCGGAGAATACACAGGAAATCATCAAGCTGATTGAAATGTTCCCGATTGTCATTTTGGTCAGTTCGATTATCGGCCCTATATTAGAAGAAATCGTCTTCCGAAAAATCATTTTCGGCAGCCTGCATAAGAAAATGAATTTCTTTTTCTCAGCGCTGATCAGCTCCGTCATTTTCGCGCTCGCGCATATGGAGCCGGAGCATGTGATCCTGTACTCAGCAATGGGTCTCACCTTTGCTTTCCTTTATGTAAAAACAAAGCGGATCATCGTGCCGATCATTGCCCATGTTACAATGAATACGATGGTTGTCCTGGTTCAATCCGTATTTAGGGAAGACATTGAGAGAATGATAAAAGAAGCAGAGAAAATTCAAAGCTTTATTGGGGGATTTTAAGTTATGAAGCAATCGCCTTTATTTTCAGGCATTGTCTACATCTTGTTAGGCAGCTTATTCACCTATTTCGCCATCCAGAATGTAAATGAGACTGGCTGGGGATTCTTCAGCTATTTGCTTGTAGCCCTTGCCACGTTCGACTTCGGGTCCGGCATCAGGATGATCATGTTCCATTTCAAACTGAAGAATATACAGAAAAAATAGCTCCTTCATCATTGAACTATACCCCGGATATCGGACACCGATAAAAAAGTGCCCCTATCCGGGGTTTTTTGTGTTTCAATAGATTTAATGAATATGGGCGGAGGATTAACATGAGTAAGAATATTTATAATGAATTCCAAATTAAAGAGCTTGAGAAGAATCCTAATGTTTTAAGCGCTTCTGAGAGGTCAATCTCCTATAGTCCTGAGTTCAAGTTAAAAGCAGTTACGGATTATAAAAGTGGAAAAATACCATCGCAAATCTTTATTGAACAGGGCTTCGACCTCGACTTGATCGGTAAGAAACAACCAAAGTATTGCCTTAAGCGTTGGAGGGATTCATATGAAAGGTTTGGAGAGGAAGGTCTCCTTACGGAACGCAGAGGAAAAGGGAGTACTGGACGTCCTTCTTCAAAGCAACTTTCCGTGGAAGAGAAATTAAGGAAAGCTGAAGCGAGAATTAAATTTCTTGAGACAGAGAATGACTTCCTAAAAAAGCTGGAAGAGCTAGAAAGGCAGGCGTTGAAGAAGAAACGATTTTAACGGCAGCTGAGAAGTTTTCCTTGATCGAGAAAACGATAAGAATACATCAGTTGAATAAAGCTGTTTCCTACCTGTGTGAACTGGCAGGTGTCAGCCGAAGTGGTTACTATGATTGGTTGAAGGCTGCTCCGGTACGGGCACAACGTGACGAGGAGGATGAATTGGATATAGAGTTAATCCGAGAAATTTTCATAAGCAAAAGAGAAAAAGTAGGTGCCCTCCAGATTAAAATGATCATGGAGAATGATTATACAGCTGTAATGAACCACAAGAAGATTAGGCGTTTAATGTCAAAATTTAATCTTGTAACTAAGATAAGGAAAGCCAATCCATATCGTAAAATGGCTAAGGCAACCCAGGAACATCGAACCTGCCCTAACCTTCTTAACCGTGAATCCAATCAGGAAGTACCAGGAAAAGTTCTGCTTACCGATATTACATATCTCTATTTTGGAAAGGGACAAAAAGCATATTTATCCTGCGTAAAGGACGGGGCCACAACAGAAATCCTTGCCTACTACCTTTCCATGTCTTTAGAGATGGATATTGTTTATAAAACGTTAAAAAAGTTAAAGGCAGCTGTTGGAAACCATTTTCATCCCATGGCCATGTTGCATTCTGACCAAGGAATGCACTACACGCATCCTCTATTCCAAAGCAAAGTGAAAAAGCTTGGCTTAACTCAATCAATGTCCCGAAAGGGAAACTGTTGGGATAACGCACCAATGGAAAGTTTCTTTGGACATTTTAAAGATCTAGCAGAGTATAAATCACTTGATAATATAAAGGATGTAAAGAAAGAAGTAGATCGTGTAATCGAGGAATATAATCATCAACGTTATCAATGGGGCTTAAATAAAATGACCCCGGTACAATACCGGGGCCACTTATTAGCTGCATAGGCGCTTTTTTAAACTGTCCGTAAACGGGGGCACAGTTCACATGAAGGAGCTACTTTTTATTCTACCGATTCAGTTGTCTCAGTATCTGTTGGATAATGCTTTAAGAAATAAATCAATGACTGCAGTTCAACCGCCAAATCAATGTGATGAATCCTGATGGACGCCGGCACATTCAGTCTCGCTGGCGTGAAGTTCAGGATCCCCTTGATATTCGCCTGCACCAATCGGTCTGTTATCGGCTGCGCTACCGCAGAAGGAACAGTCAGGATCGCGACCTGGATACCTTCCTCGACGACAACCTTGTCAAGGTCATCCATATGATACACTGCAACGTCACCAATTTTCGTGCCAACCTTGCCCGGGTCGACATCAAAGGCAATCTCAATTTTCGTGTTATTGTTTTTGGAAAAATTATAATTCAAAAAGGCTGTTCCCAGATTTCCGACACCAATCAAAGCTACCTTCGTCAGTTCATCCTGGTCAAGCGTCTTTCGGAAAAAAGTCAGCAGGTAATTCACATTGTACCCGTACCCTTTTTTACCCAAAGCTCCAAAGTAGGAAAAATCCCTTCGGATTGTCGCTGAATCCACTTTTACCGCTTCACTTAATTCCGCGGATGATACCCTTTGCTTCCCTGAAGAATGCAAGTTCAATAAGAACCGGTAATATAGTGGCAAACGTTTTGCGGTTGCCTGCGGAATCTTCATAGCATCATTCGTCATTCTCCATCCTCCACCCTGTCCGTATTTCTACCTCAACTTTTCTTCTCTATTGAAATCACCGTTTTTACCGCCGGTTTTTTCGACCAGATAAGTCTTGCCGATCACCATGCCTTTATCAACGGCCTTGCACATATCATAAACAGTCAGCGCACATGCTGAAGCTGCTGTTAACGCTTCCATTTCCACACCCGTATTCCCTTTTGTTTTAACAGATGCAGCGATATTTAAAATATAGTCATTTTCATTTTGCTCCCAATCGAATGAAAGGTCAATGCCTGTCAATGGAATCGGGTGGCACATTGGGATGATTTCTGACGTTTTTTTCGCCGCCATGATGCCTGCTACCTGTGCGACAGCAAGGACATCCCCTTTTTTCATTTTATTTTCAGTGATTCTCACATATATGTCTTCGTTCACGGTTATGCTTGAATGGGCGACTGCCGTACGGACCGTCTCCGGTTTTTCACTCACATCGACCATCTTTGCTCTGCCCTCTTCGTTAAAATGCGTAAATTCTGCCATGTAAAAGCTCCTTTCTACCAAATGATACACTATTTTGTCAAACTTGTGTGTGAACTTTGTTTCAATGTTCACAATACACAGGGGATTTTTTATATACCGTGCCACCTATCGCAGTTCGCACATATTGCCGTGCCTATATTAATGGGTTACACTATCTCTAAGGCAATAGAGGTGAAAAATAATGATTTTATTACAGGTTAATCAGCTATCAAAATATTTTGCTGCTGATCTTATTTTATCGAATATAAAGTTTGAAATACAGACCAATGACCGAGTAGCGCTTGTCGGCCGTAACGGGGCAGGAAAATCGACCCTGCTGAAAATCATCGCCGGGTACGAATCGCATGATGGCGGCGAGATCATTCGCCCAAAAGGTACGACAATTGGCTATCTGGCCCAAAATACCGGTCTGGAATCCGAGAAAAGCATCTGGGATGAAATGCTGGCTGTTTTTGACCATCTGCACAACATGGAAAAAGACTTGCGCCGGCTGGAGGAAAAAATGTCGGATCCTGGCATCCTGTCTAATCAGACAGAATACGACAGAGTCCTCAAAGAGTATGACTTGCTGCAGGTCCAGTTCAAGGAAAAAGGCGGCTATCAATATGAAGCGGATATCCGTTCCGTCCTTCACGGCTTGAACTTCCATTCCTTTGATTATTCCACAAAAATATCCACTTTAAGCGGCGGACAGAAAACTCGGCTCGCATTGGCGAAGCTATTATTGACCCGCCCGGATATTTTGATTCTGGATGAACCGACAAACCACCTTGATATTGACACGCTATCATGGCTTGAGCAGTATTTGCAGGGCTATAACGGAGCCATCCTGATCGTCTCACACGACCGCTACTTCCTTGATAAGGTCGTGAACCAGGTATATGAAATCTCCCGTCATCAGCTGTCGAAGTTTCCTGGCAATTACAGCTCGTATTTAGAGCAGAAAGCCGCGAATTACGAACGCGACCTGAAGCTGTATGAGAAGCAGCAGGATGAGATCTCCAAGCTGCAGGACTTTATCCAGCGGAACCTGGCCAGGGCATCAACAACTAAGCGTGCTCAGAGCCGAAGGAAACAGCTTGAAAAAATCGACCGTATGGACAGGCCTAAAGGTGATGAAAAATCCGCATCGTTCAGCTTCCAAATCGAACGGCAGAGCGGCAATGATGTCCTGAAGGTGAATGCACTATCTGTCGGCTATCAAAATGAAATCGTATCTGAAAATATCTCCTTCAACCTTTCGCGCGGCGACAGCACTGCACTGGTTGGACCAAATGGTGTTGGAAAGTCAACCTTATTAAAAACCATCGTTGAAAAACTGCCTTCGATTACTGGCAATATTCAATACGGTTCCAATGTTTCAATTGGCTATTATGATCAGGAACAGGCAGAACTCAGCTCGAATAAAAAGGTATTGAACGAACTTTGGGATGAATACCCCCTGAAGTCCGAAAAAGAAATCCGGACAGTACTTGGGAACTTTCTTTTCTCAGGTGACGATGTCTTAAAAATCGTCTCTACCCTGAGCGGGGGCGAAAAGGCCCGTCTGGCACTGGCCAAGCTGATGCTGAAGAATTCGAATTTCTTAATTCTGGACGAGCCGACAAACCACCTCGACCTTGACAGCAAGGAAGTTCTCGAGAATGCCCTGATCGATTATCCAGGCACCATCCTGTTCGTCTCACATGACCGCTATTTTATCAACAGGATCGCGACAAAGGTGCTCGAGCTCGACCGTGCTGGTTCAACTGAATACCTTGGCGATTACGATTATTACGTTGAGAAAAAGCTTGAGCAGGAAGAGCTGAAGGCATTGGCAGAACAGGCCGCCAAAGCATCTGGAAGCTTTGTGGACAACTCAAAGCAGGACAAGACCTCCTATCAGCAGGACAAAGAAGCGAAAAAAATCGAACGCCAGCGCAAACGCCGCATGGAAGAAGTAGAAGCTAAGATTGAACAGCTGGAGTTAGAAGTTGCTGAATATGAAGAATTGCTCTGTGATCCCGAGGTTTTCCAGGATCACGAAAAAGCAGGAGACATCAATAGTAAAATCGAAGCCGCAAAAGAGAAACTCGATGAACTGATGGAAGAGTGGACAGAATTGGCTTAATGGGTGAAATACTACCGGACATGAGGGTGTCCGGTAGTATTTTTTTGTACTGAAAATATGGTAAAAAACAAGAAGAATTTCCAAGTCGCTATAAAAATGAGATTTTCGCTATATTATCAAGTTTTGCGCTATATTTATTTAAATTTGCACTATAAAAAGTGAAATGGCGCTATATTATCGTCATTTGCGCTATAAAAAAATAAATCTGTGCTAGGATATCTCGGATTTGCGCCAGAAAAGAGATTTTTCTAATCAAAATTATCGCCCAAATTCCATTTTTCCTTAGCTTAAATCGACTTACCCAGCATTTTTTCGACAATTTTCTACGACAGAACTCAAATAATCCACAAAAAAAGTCCCGATTTAAAAACCGGGACTTTTTGTTCACATAGTTATTCACATAGTAAAGACTGATTTATAGCTTATCCAGAGAGTTTTCCACATTATCCACAGAAACAGCCGATTTTATCCACACTGTACACAATTTCACCTCTGAAACATCAACATATCCACAGAAGAGTCTGACAACAATTTTCTCACTTCCGACTTTAGTTGTGGATAGTTATCTCCAGACCTGGATTTCCATTCAAGGTTAAATCGGACCGTTGGCCTTTTTCATAAAAAACGCTTCCTGCAGCGGCAATCATTGCAGCATTGTCTGTGCATAAAAACAATGGAGGAATGACTATTTCCACATCCGAACCTGTAAATTCTGTGGATAGTTTTTCTCTTAATCCTTTGTTCGCTGCAACTCCTCCAGCAAGCAGTACTTGTTTTACTCCGTATTCCTTAACAGCCTTTTGAGTTTTTGTAACAAGTACATCAATCACACTCTCCTGGAAGCTGGCTGCAAGGTCTTCAGGTGCGATTTCTTCCCCACGCTGCTGTGCGTTATGCACAACGTTGATCACAGCTGACTTCAAACCACTGAAGCTGAAATCATAGGAACCTTCCTCCAGCCATGCTCGAGGCAGATCGATTGTTGCCTTTCCTTCGTGAGCCAGCCGGTCGATATGCGGACCTCCCGGATATGGAAGGTGCAATGTCCTTGCAACCTTGTCATACGCTTCGCCTGCTGCGTCATCACGAGTCTCGCCAATCACCTCGAAATGACCGTGTTCCTTCATATAAACGAGCTCAGTATGTCCGCCAGACACGACAAGTGAAAGCAGCGGGAAGTTCATCTCCGCCACAAGCCGGTTTGCATAAATATGGCCGGCAATATGATGGACTCCAACAAGAGGAATGCCATTCGCAAACGCCAAAGCCTTTGCAGCGTTCACTCCGATCAATAGGGCGCCAACCAGGCCAGGGCCTTCCGTCACCGCAATGGCATCCAAATCCTTAATATCCACATTAGCCAGAGCTAACGCTTCCTCTAGCACAAGCGTCACCTGTTCAACATGATGCCTGGATGCGATTTCAGGTACAACACCGCCGAACCGCTTATGGCTCTCAATCTGTGACGCAACGACATTAGCCAGGATTTCTCGTCCATTTTTTACAATCGCGACTGCTGTCTCATCACAGCTTGTCTCTATTCCCATTATTAATTGGTCTTTTGTCATTAAAAATTCACCCACATT
>Ga0114955_1001307_pt1 | contig 11385 bp, 10 predicted proteins | sample Porto_5metaG_FD_87302 | JGI IMG/M metagenome (GOLD analysis project Ga0114955, IMG submission 87302) | Marine algal microbial communities from Porto, Portugal - Porto_5 metaG | ecosystem: Host-associated > Algae > Red algae > Unclassified | place: Portugal: Porto | collected 2015-02-02 | reverse complement strand
TCTGACTCCCCGCGCCTGTCATGGGGTCAGTTTCCGTAGACGGCCTCTGTCCAGATCGTCACGGACGACTTCGGATCTGTACCCGACCTGTCGTTCGTTATGACCCGTTCGGTCCATGTATCGACCGTTGCGGCTCCTGGCTCGTCAGGGGGAGAGAAATCTGTTGTGCCGACCGGAACGCGCCGGATGAAAAAGGTATTCGAAAGGCCTGTGCCAGCCGTGCTGTTGGCAGAAAACGTGTTCTGGCGTTGCATCTGGGTGGACGCTTCCGGCTGAACGGACATGCCGTCTACCAGATCAGTGAATAACTGGTCAGTGCGCGCCAATCCCAGAATATTTATTGTCCGACTGCCCGGAATCGTACCGGGAACGAGCTGACGTCCGTTCTCGATCACAGTGATCGAACCCCGGCTGCGGATATCCACCTGGACGCTGTCCTGCTGTGCAGACGCTTCCATGCCGATCGATCCGGCCACGACCGCGACAATCGACAGGGCTGCGATACGGTTGCAAGGAAGGGACATGACAAATCCTTTTCGTGCTCTTGAGAGGGCCGACCAGAACCCGGATTCCCGGCAATGGGAATTTCGCATGACGGGAATGTGCCGGAAAAGGCCACAGGTTGGCAAGGTGCGGTACGGCCTAGGGCAAACGGTCAGGGTCCAGGGACCCCGGGAAATTTGCATCCATTCAAGCCAGGCGCATTCTTCACATTAATGGATTTTATAGTGTGTTACGGATCACATAAGCCCGATAATTCATGAATTCATCCATGTGATCTAGTCCATTTGGTTACGTACTTATCAACCTTAGGGTGAATATTAAACCGCGACTTTTCCCGGCATTCTCTAATTCGAGACGGGGGTCACATTACTGCTTGTTGCTGGTCACGATGATCACGCAGGCCGACCAGAAGGGTCGCCAAAAGCCGTATTCCCGCATTGTCCGCGCCGCATCAGCGGCTGCTTTCGCAGCTCCGGCTGTAATGGGGGGGAAAGATCATGCAAAGTCCGACAGGCACATCAAGAAACCCGGATTCGGGCCTATATGGCCATGCCATCGGCAGAACTACGTGGCTTCTGCCCATCCTTTGCGGCCTTGCGCTGACGGGGTGCGTGGCCACCGGGCAAGAACCACAGGGCATCAAGCCGCTCTATACCTATCCGGTCACGACCAATGAGACGCCGTACTCCCGGTGTCTGAAAGACCTGGCCTCCGCCAAGGGGAGCAACCTGCCCGTCTTTTCCGTGGGCGAGGTTGCCGACAAGACCGGGCAGATCAACTACGACGAGAACGGTCACGTTGTTAGTCAGGGCATCTCGGAGATGACAGTCTCCGCGCTCTACAAGACGGGCAAGGTCAATCTCGTCGAGCGCCTCGACCTGCGTATCCCGCTGGCCGAGGTCAAGCTGGCCGAACAGGGACGCCTGAACCGCGATATCTCGGTGTTCAAGGATCTCCCCGCCAGCGATTTTGTCGTTGTCGGTGCCCTGACCGAGCTGAACTACAGTATCGCATCGGGTGGGGCACGGCTTTCTATCAAAGGAATCGGCGGCGGAGTTCGCACCGTTGTCATCAATGTCGCGCTCGATATGCGCGTCATCGATGCGAAGAATTTTGCCGTCCGTTACGTCTCGACCCTGCAGAAACAAATCTACGGGTTCGAGGTGGAGGCGAACGTATTCCGCTTCTTTGGAAACACGCTCGTCGAACTGGAAGCCGGCTCGGTTCGCAACGAACCTCTGCAGCTCGGCGTCCGATCCGTCGTCGAAATGGGCGTCTACCAGATCATGACGGACTTCCTGGGTCTCCCGAGTTCCAAGAGCTGCACGCTCGTCGAGACCGGCCATTTCGATGGTCACCTTCAGCGGCTGTCACCAAAAACAAATGGAGAAGAGTAATGAGTATCCTGAATAAAAAAATGCTGAGTTCCGTTGCTGCTGTCGCGATGCTTTCGGCGGTGCCGACGGCAGCCTTCGCCTTCGACGCGGTCAGCTGGACCTGGGACAAGACCGTGACCGAGACCGTCGATATCGATGTCGATATCACAAGCGACCTCCACACGACCGGCCTCACGCAGGTGGAAAAACTGCAGATCCAGATCGGTGACGTCAATGCGACCTCCACGGTGAGCAGCATCAACAACATCCAGCCTGCCGGTGATGGCGGCGGCGTCGGCTCGTTCGCCGAAACGTTCGTTTTCGACACGAACGTCGACGAAACCGCTGGCGTGCCGAACAGCGGCATCGATCCGATCACGGCCGCGGGTCCGATCACCCAGAACGGCATCACTGCAAACTTCGATGGCGGAACCGTCGATCAGGTCAACGGTGGCGTCGGCATGGACCCGACCCAGTTGACCTTCTCGGTCGAAGGCACCGTGACCGTCGATCCGACGGACAGCCTCGACGCCGCTCTCAACCTGGCGTCGATCGAAAGTGCGGCCACCGCAGTCGGCAACAACCAGTCGATCAGCAGCGACGTGGCCACCTACCTGCATGATGGCCAGTTCCTGTTCGACGTGCAGGACGATGAAGACCAGCTAGGTGTCGAAGATGTCATCGGCGGTCTGGCAGCGGTTGCCCTCGGCTCGCAGTTCATCGACAACTCGCACACGGCCTTCGCCGTGGGGGCCAGTGTTCTGGGCATCACCGGCACGATCGACAAGGCGGATGTCAACTCGATCTCGGCCGTGTCCAACATCATCAATGCCCGTGTCGACAGTTCGGCAACCTCGGTCGGGAACAACGTCTCGGTTGACGTGAACCCTGACGGCGCCCCGAACGGCGACTCGGTGCTGATCGCGGACATGACGCAGTTTGCGCTCGCGGACATCTCCGCAGCCTCCAGCGTCAGGGGTGTGACGGTCAGTAACTACACCAACCTCGCAGCGGTCAATCCGCTGGTCAGCTCCGTTGCTACGGCGGTTGGTAACAACGTGTCGATCAACGTCGGCGGCCTCTAGGTCCTGCCAAGGCATCCTGTCCGATCGGGTGGGATCGCTGTCGGCGTGCTTCGGACGATGTGACCCCATTTCCGGGGTGCGTCGGCAGCGTTATCATCGAGGGGCGGGTAGAACGATTGCTCGCCCCTTTCCCGCATAGACGACAATGTGGAGGATCCAGTCATGACATCCTTTTCCCTTATCCGGCTGACATCGTTCATGGCGCTTGCTGTCATGGTTGCTCCTGCGGCAAAGGCCCAGCAATTCTCTTCCTACAGCTTCGACAGCCAGAACCGCGCGCAAATCGCTGTCGCCATGAAGCAGATCGAAGACGGTGGTTCAGGCGGCAGCGGCGTCGGGGCAACGACCATTGTTTGCGGCGGCGGATCGTCGACCGCCACTGCAAACAACACCTGCATCATCCTCAACAGCTCGACCGGCCAGGTCGCGACGGACCAGTTGTCGGATGGCGACCAGTCTTCGACAAACTCGGAGCCTGTCACCGTGAATGGCGAAACGATTTCCGGGGCGGATGAAGTGCTTTCGACGCTGACGCAATAACCCCTGACGGGCCTTCTTTTCTGACCGGGCGAGGCTTCGTCAGATCACGGGAATAATCGTGACCACGTCCGGCTACGGAAGAATGGCACCCTGGTTGAATATTCAGAATGACCGCAACAGTCTGACCGAGATATGCCATGCTCGGGACAAATGGTCCCGACTAGAGTGAAACACGATCGGCCTGATCGCACTCCACTCTAGAAGCTCTAAAAGCCCAGGGCATATCTCTCGGGCGACCGTCGACCCTTTCGGGTGACATAAAAGAAAAACGCTGCAGAGAAACAATCCCGGTTATCGACCGCCCCTTCAGCGATAGTCGGCAAACCATCATGCGCGTCGGATCAGGCCTGATCCCATGCCGCCTCGCGTTCCTCTATGAAGACAGATCCACAATCATGCGGAGCATATGATGAAAGCCCGATTTCTCGTCTTGACGACGATGCTAGGCTCAACAGCGGTTGCGGAAGATGTGTTTGTGCACCAAGGACCCATATCGGATGATTATTGCGATGCGCAGCAATCCATCGACCTGATTATGGACGGAAATGAAGGTGATCATCTTTTTTGGGAAACCTATCGCCACACCTCGCAATCGGCCCTGTATGTGGCGGTGAAAGGGTCGAGAATAGACATATTTCCCAATGGAGCGACCCTGTCATGCATTGACGATGCAATGTGGCGACGGTTGAGCGAGGTTATTCCAAATGACGGAAAAGAGGCAATCACGTTCCTGGGGAAATGCAATATCTCCGTACCCTCGAAACCCCATACATTTCATATAGCTTTTACGCCTCGGTATGGTGATGTGACGAGTGAGGGAAGCAGAATGCATAAAAAAATCATGAAGACATTCGAAGGCGGATCATTTATCGATAAATATAATAGCTTTCCAAATTATTATATTGATAATTACAGGGCGATATATACTTCATGTATGAAAATTACCGCAAGATAGCTTTGTTTGCTGTAATCGGGTGAAATAGAGCATCCCGATCTGGAATGCGCCCCCCGGATGGACAGGTCAGGTTGTTTTGGGTCTATCGCAACAAAGGTACGGCGCGTCCCATAGGATTCAGGCCTGATCTCTGATGCGCATGATGGTCTGTCGGCTGGTTTTGAACTTGCGGGCGATGGCCGAGATCGTTTCTCCATTCTCGATTTTCCGGCGGACGATGCACTGCTGATCAGCGGACAGGGCTGCCGGTCGTCCGAGAGATTTTCCTTCCGCCTTTGCGCGGGCCAGCCCTGCTTGGGTGCGCTCAATGAGGAGATCGCGTTCGAATTGGGCAACAGCGTTGATAACGTTCATCGTCATCTTCCCGGCGGAGCTGGTCAGGTCGACGCCGCCAAGGGCCAGGCAATGAACGCGGATGCCGATAGTTTCCAGTTTTGCCACGGTCGTGCTGACATCGACTGCATCGCGCCCGAGCCGATCTAGCTTGGTAACGACCAAGACATCGCCCTTTTCCATCTTGTCGAGAAGTCGTGAGAAGCCCGTGCGCTGCGTGATGGCCATCGATCCGGAAACGGTCTCGGTGATGATCCGGTGCGGCTCAATGCCGAAGCCCGCCGCCTCGATTTCCCGGACCTGGTTTTCCGGGGTCTGTTCGATGGTGGAGACGCGGGCATAGGCGAAGGTTCTGGGCATGGAGGGCATTTTGTTCCGAAAGGGCTGTCCGGAATTATACAGGTGTCCTATAGGCCATCAAGTTGATTTTTGGACAGGTCTTTTGCCCCTGCCCGGAAAGGAACCTTTTCGGTCAGTCACCCGACAGGTTCTCCATGCCCGGATGCGCATTCCCACCGCCCCCGAAAAAGAGACGTTCGACAAACCATCTCTGCTTGACCATCGAGTGCGGAAGCGGTTTTCAGCCTGCCCGGGGGTTTTATGGATGCCGTCGAGGCGCGGTTGCAGCATCAGAGCCGCTCATAGTCATCTTCTCCCCGAATATACCGGTGCGGACCGTCCGCCACGATCCTGCCATCGCTCATCACCACGACCTTGTCGGCATGCCTCGCCAGCACCCGGCGATGCGTGATGAAGACAATCGTCGTCTCGGACCGCAACCGCAGCAGAGAGGAAACGACCTGATCCTCGGCTTCCGCATCGAGCGCTGACGTCGCCTCGTCAAGCACCAGAAGGCGCGGCCTTGCGAGCAGGGCCTGCGCCAGGGCGATTCGCTGACGTTCGCCGCCCGAGAGAGTCGCGCCACGGTCACCGATTACCGTATCGAGACCCTTTGGAAGACCGGAGACAAAATCCGCCGCCGCCGCATCGAGCGCTTCTCGCATCATCGCGTGGTCCGCCTCCGGCGCGGCGAGCCGCAAGTTGCCGAGGATCGTATCGTTGAACAACGCCGGATCCTGCGACACGAAGACGGCTTCGCGCCGCAGCGCCAGCCGTCCGCCCCCCGTCACCTCCTCGCCGTCGAGCAGGACACGCCCCCCCCTTATCGGCAAAAGTCCCGCCATGCCGAGACCGAGCGTCGACTTCCCCGCGCCGGACCGCCCCATCAGCAGGGTCAATCCTCCCGTGACGATACCGAGCGAAAGGTCGGTCAACACTGGTGGCAATTCCGGCATACGGGCGATGGAAACACCCTTGAAAGTCAGGGCCGCCGGACCGGCAGCCTGCACCGGTTTCGCCGGAAGGGGTGGTTCGCGATCCGCTGATGCCCTGGTCAGCAGATGCGTGACCCGGGCGTGACTGGGCGCGGCCGACAGCATGTATCGCCAGGACGAATGAAGTTGGACGACGGCTGGCAGCAACCGCGATAGCGCGATCACCAGAACCGTCGTCTCGGCAAGGCCCGTCTCCAGCAGGACCAGGGCGATCCATACGACCACCGCCACGCCGACCGCTCCTCCGGCAGTCGCAACGGCCCTGGCGGCGGCTTGTCCGGTGGCCAGGTCGTGCTGCGCGGCATGCCATGCATCGACCGCCGCGCCATAGCGCGCGATCCAGCGGTCTTCGGCCTTGTGCGTTTTGATAAGCGCGATATTGGCGATGCTCTCGTCAGCACGGCCCAGCATCCGTGCCCCTGTTTCCGTCAGGATCGAGCCGGTCCGGCGGGCGCGACGGTCGAAAGGGCGTGCCAGGGCCATCACGCTGATCAGGATCACGACCGTAGCGAGCGCTGCGCCCGGCGACATCGCGAACGCGACCACCGCCAGCGCCGGAATCCGTACCATTTGCCCGGCGGTGGAGAAAAGAAAATGCGCCCCTTGTCCCGACCGCGCAATATCGACCGTCACCAGATGCATCAGTTCCGTGCGGCGGCGTCCCGCCACTTTTTCCGGGCTGGACCGGAGCAACGCGGCATGGACCCGCGTGCTCAGATCGGCGATGAAATCGTGGTGAATCGAGGAGAGAACAACGCTCCGCCACCATGACAGGTATGCCGCCGTCAGGGCCATGCAGATGAACAGCGCCATCACCGCACCGACCGCGACCGCGAAGGAAAGCTCCATACCGAGAATGCTGGTGCCGTCCCGCGCGTCATCCGTCCCGATGACGAAGCCCAGGATCGGCAGCAGCAAGGCCAGCCCGACCCCTTCCGCGACCGATGCGGCGACGATCAGGCCGAACGCCTTGAGGATACGGTTCCGGTCGAACCGGAAGACATCCACAATCATATCGCGCATGGTGGTCTGCGCTTCATCCCCGGATGAAAAGGATTCTTTCAGGACCAACGGTTTCCCGGAATTTCTCACGACGGACGAAAGTGTATGCGGAGTGTCTCCGGACTCGCCCGAAGCCGATCATGACTCATTTTCAGCCATGATCCGCTCCCCGTGGAAGAAATGCAAGCAGACCGTCCGTCCTTCTTCCACAGCGAAGGCGATGGTATGGCGCTTCACGCCTGCTTCTCGAGCGCCCGGGCCTCTTCATCCAGCGCGGTCTGGAAAATGCCCATGGCACCGATAGCCACAAATGACATGTTCAGCGGACTTGCCTGCTTCTGCCCGGTTGTCGATACGTCGATGACGTGCCGTTCCGCTCTCTTTACCGACGGGAGGCGCTCGAGATGCTGCCGGATGAACGCGAAATCGAACCGGTCCTGAAGGCGTGGGTCCTGCTCCAGATCATCCAGTTTCTCCAGAAACGCCTGCTTCTTGCGGGCAATCGTGATGGTCGCTTCTACGAGAGGGTATCCGGTTTGCGCCCGCAAGCGCGCCGCGTCCGGGACGATCCCTTTCATCGCGGCCCGCACGGGGGCACGGTACAACCCCTCGCGGAACTCGTATTCCGGCGGACAGGTCAGGGCGAAGTCGATCAGCGTCCTGTCCAGCATCGGGTGAATATAACGCACACCACATCGCAGACCGTGGCATGCAAGCGCTTCCAGCCGAAAGGTCAGAACCGGGTTCGTGATATTCTCGACCCTGTTGGCGCGGGTGTTGCTGGTCCTGTACTCGTTCAAAGGCCCATGTTCGAGGTGCTTTCTCCGAAAGCCCGTCATGAGTTTCCGGTTGAGATTGTAGGTATCCCTGAAAGGTCCCTTGAGGAACTCCCGCACAGGGCTTCCTTCGGAGAACACCACGCCGAAGGCCGTTTTCGCCATGAAGTTCCACGGGGACTGCCCGGCGCGCTTGCCGTGATCGCGGATGGACTTCAGAGCCGCCCATTTTCCTGATTTGAGGAGCGCGGCCGGCACCCCATAGCCCTTGTAGGTAACGGTATTGTCTCCGCCCCATCCGGTCAGGATGGCGTCGGCACCCTGCTCTGCCGCCCGTATGGCCGTGCGGAATTCCGGTGCTTCCGAGGAGGAGATATCCCAGGCTGCGGCCCCTATTGGAAACTCTTCTACATTCATGTCCGATTTGCAGCGGATTTTTTCCCAGGAAATACGGTTGGATCGGGCAACGACCTGTGATGCGACATCCGTTTCGTCGAGCATTCCGGGATAGGCCGCCTCCGCTTCCTCCGAAGCGGCATAGGTCGAGGCGAAGATGTGCTGGTCTTCGCCCAGGTGGCGTTCTGCAAGCATGGTGACGCTGGTCGAATCGAGACCCGAAGAAATCGAAGCCGCGAGGTTGCCCGTCGCGGGAAGGCGGGACTGAACGGCTTTATCCATCAGGTGCCGTAACTGCGCCGTCCAGGTCTCGAAGGTCTGCGGCACATGGGCGGGGCGCTGGCCCGGCACCCAGCAGGACCTGTAAACGGGTTTCTGCTGCCCCCGATGCAGGGTCATCTGCGTACCGGGCGGTACGCGATTCAACCCCTTTATCAGGGTCTGGGGGCGGTCGGCACTGGAGCGGCCCAGCAGATCAAGAACACCATCGACATCGCGTATGCCCGCGATCAATCCGGCATCGGGGATGACTTCAGGCAGCGACGAGAACGCGATGCCTCCACCGGGCAGCATCGCCCAGAACAAGGGCCGCACGCCGAATGGATCGCGACGGGCGATGATCGTGTCGGAGCGGGTATCGTGGATGACAAAGGCAAAATCGCCGTTCAGACGATCCAGCCCGGCCTCGCCTTCGGTGCGATACAGGTGCCCGATCAGTTCGGCCGTATCGGTGCAAGGCTGCAGGTCCAGGCGATCCTGCGGGCCGGGGGTATCGACCAGCCAGGCATCGGCGGCGACGAACAGGCCGTCGACCTTGCAGGCATTGCCCGGCTGCGGTGGGGGCGCGTCCCGCCGGTTCGATGGCATCGTCAGACATGTCACGACGGAACGGTCGCCCCGCTCGGAACGACGCACAGCATCGTGTCCGGCATGGACTGCACTGCGAAAGGTTGCCTCCAGTCTGGCTGCAAGGCGCAGGGCATCGTCGTGCCAGAACGTTCCTAGAATGCCCGTCTGCATCGCGACCTCTCGTATTGTCGTCGCATGGTTCACCGGAAGCAAGACGCCGGAGTGCATTCCGCCGATACTTCGGATTTCGCCATCAATTCACGAAGGGATCTTGTCCGCCGCCAGTAACAAGCGAATGCCGCTGCACAGAGGAGCCGCCCTCATGGTCAGATCGGCATCCTATGCGAGACAAGACCCAGTATAGCCGATCAGGATACTGATAAACCGCTCTGGGGCATGAAGTTGGGAAATGCCGCTTCTGAGGCACCGGTAAACCCGCTTCTGGTTTCCGACGCATCCAGCGAATGCAGTTGAGGCGGTTCGTACTGCGGGCGGGGGTGTTCGTTGGAGATATTTTTCTGATTAGTATCGGCGTTCATATTTTTACTCCTCAAAAATCGACGACATCGCTAAAGCGCGTATTCACGACGATTCGATACAAAATACTGCAACAAGGTGGTACGCTGAACGTCCATTGTGTAAGTAAGTCGGTACACTGAACGTCAGTTAGTACAAGTATAGTTGCATAGCTTTACGGAAAAGGTCAATACAATACACTCCATTAACAAAAAATGTACTTATTGATGAAAAAGTGTGTATTTTCGGGACGTTATCAGGATGGCGGCGGGTGAGCGCTCCGGCTGTGTCCCAAGACTACCCGAAATAGCGAACGGTGTGAGGGCCGCCCGGACTGGTTGTGGGCCGGCGTGGAATATTGCCCCCTGCGGGGTCGAATTCCACATCGATTGACATCCCAGGGGCCTGGTGGATCTGGCAGATGCTATGGCGCGTTAAGTTTTTTTACGATTTTTCATTTTTAGGGTTGCTATCTCAAATAATTTTCGAAAGAAAATAGGGTATGAGCAAACTGAGTCCAATCGAAATGAAGGCGAACCAATACGCGGCTGAAAAGCTGCGTGAACTGCGTGGCAGGACTGCTCGCGCGAAGTTTGGCCCTTTGATCGGATCGAACGAAGCGATGCTCTACTCGTTCGAGAAGGGTCAGACACGGCTGACCATCGGAAAGCTCGCTTACTTCGCGCAGAACCTGAACATTCCGCTATCCACGTTCATTCTTCCGGACAACAGTGATGATCTGCACGATGACGGCGCTGACCTTGATTTTCAAACAATGAGGAAAAAAACCGAAGCCTAGAAAAGAGAACCCCCCGGAAAGCGGATGCTCACCGAGGGAGGGAAAATCTATATTCGTCTTTTGCACCTACGAATTTAGTGATCCTCCTCCCGACAATCAAGCGATTTTCGCGTTTTCACGCCACAGAAGAGGTGCGCGTGGAGTTTGAGCCTTCGCTCGACGGGTTTTTAACCCGGAGAGAGTGACATGACGAAATCATACAACCAGAATATACTGCCCCGCCCGAAAGCGGGCTTTCACCAGACCGTGCGCAACATCGCATCGAACCGCCAGCATCTCGGCCTGTCGCTGACGGCGGTGGAATACCTGCGCCGTGCGGCGGAATGCGTCTCGCCTGACGACCTGCAGGACGGGCGCACCCCGTGGTGCTACGAGCGGGTGGACGACATGGCGCTGGCGCTGGGGGTCACCCCGCGCAGCATCCACACCATCGAGAAGCAGTTGGCGGTGGCCGGGTTGATCGTTCGCGCCCCGATGACGAACGGCCATCGCGGGGCGAGGCGGTGCTACAAGACCGGCGAATTGCTGTGGGCGCACGGCATCTCGCTGCTGCCGCTGGTGACGCGCCAGGACGAGCTGGCGGCACTGGAGCGGAACCGGCTGGACCGCGAGCGAACGTACCGCGTGACCCGCCAGAGGGTGCATGGCCTGCGCGGGCGGTTGAAGGACCGGCTGACCCTCGCGCTGGAGTTTCCGGTGCTGGCGGCGCTCTGCGCCCAGATGTGGGCGATCTACGACGCCTCCCCGTCGCGGGTGACACGCGCCCTGTTCGATCTGGACGATCTCACCCGTGTTCAGGCTGAATTGTCTCTTGCCCTCGATACGCTGATCGAGGCGCTGGACGAGGCCGAACGCCCTGCCCCCAAGCCTATGGAAAACCCCGGAAAAGCTGTTGATACTTCCGACGCGCCGGAAGCTGA
>Ga0114955_1001305_pt1 | contig 11405 bp, 20 predicted proteins | sample Porto_5metaG_FD_87302 | JGI IMG/M metagenome (GOLD analysis project Ga0114955, IMG submission 87302) | Marine algal microbial communities from Porto, Portugal - Porto_5 metaG | ecosystem: Host-associated > Algae > Red algae > Unclassified | place: Portugal: Porto | collected 2015-02-02 | reverse complement strand
GGGGGCGCGACGATAGCATGAACTGAAGCAGCCCCTGTGCACCCCACTGGTCTCCTTCCAGCGCGCTCTGCTGCACCGGCGTTGGGGCATGGCGTTCAGAAACGCACGCTGAGCTACGTTCGTTAACAGCCCGGCGTCCCGCCTTGCCAGCCACTCCTCCGCCGCCGCGTTGATGCGCTGACATGCTCAGTGGCAGGACACGCACACGAATGCGTGGTCCTGCTGATGGAAGAGAGCGCGCAGAGAGGCCTCAGCGGCGTCGCTGTGGAAAGCCACACACGAAAGCCCGACACAAATGACAATACCAAGGACCAGATTGCCCCAGCGACCATTTCGAAAAATTCGAGGTCAGCACAACGTACCCACCCGGGTGCACTGGTACCCCACGGGTTCCTCTCTCAGTTGCAGTAAAGAACAGGAAAAATGGATGTTGCTTTTTTATTGCTTTTTTGACAAACGTGTACGTACCACGGGGAGCAGGGCGGTGCAGGAGGTAGGCTGGATGACGACGCCATGCCTTTGGGGTCACCAGGCGCAAAAAAACAGACCCAGGTCACGAGGGTTACGCGAATATCCCCTTGGAAGCCGGTGACTTTCTCTGCCGCTGCACACAGATGGGGGCAGAGGGGGTGCGGCGGCTCGTAGGCGCCCGTGTCCTTTGCTGCACCGGCGGTGCAAGACATCTGTGAAAGGCCGAGCACTCTCTCGTGTCAACTGTAATGGGAAAACTTGTCCAGATCCCAATGTCCGCCCTTAACTGGGGGTGGCACATAGGTTAGGCAGCTAGCCAGGAAGGTGTCCTCAGTGTACAGCGTCGAATTCTGGTTAAAGTGCGCGTGCCACGACTCAAGGCCTTGTTCACTGTACCGGCCAATGCTCCCAAACAGCTCAAAGAAATCAGGGGCGTGGAAACACAGAACATAAAGTTTGGGGGTGACAGTTGACCAAGGGAAAAAAGCCGTCATGCCGTCCACAAATCTGGCGGAGTCGCGACGAAACGCCTCCGTCTCTTCCACCGACGCCGGTCTTGTAGGGTTCAGCACAGGGCGCACTGCTTGTCACGCCTCACACTCCATGTCGTACGCCTCCGCAGCAGTCACCGGTACGTATCGTGACAGCAAATTGCAGACCATCCCCAGCCGCTCGCTAATCTTGTGGCACGCCCGCCCTTCAAACGAGCCGCACCAGTACGGTGCTGCATCCACGGCCACACCGCACCGCAGCGTCAGAGCCAAGTTCTGGGAGTACAAATCTGCCAAAGGGAGCCCGCCATCGAAGTAAACACCTTCAATCCCCAGCCGGAGCACGTACAAAGTTGTTCCAAGCGTCCGGTGTAACGGAGCCGGTAAAATATGGGTTGGGTCGACAAGAAGTAATGCGCGCTTGACAATGCATAAATGGGCATCCGCAGAGTGTGGAGTATCCAGTATGGCATTCCCGCCCCCTGCATATCGCGCGGCCGCCTCCTCGTAGTCTGACAGTGTCCGTAACATGCCCCGCGCCAGGCTTCCCGCTTGCATGTCGCCCCATTGGTCCACGCGCGACCCATTCGTTCGTGTCCGTCGGAGCACCACTGTACACCACACACAGGGGTGAGTGCTGGAGTGGCCGGCGTGCCCAAGCCACGTAGAGATGAAACGCAGGTCGCCCGTCAAGATGAGACGCACGGCGCGCCGCAGGCCTCCCACGAGCAGCCCGCCTTGCCGAAGACCGTCCAAATCGATGGCGGCAGCCATCGCTGTCAGCGCCTCGTAGTCATCTTTCGAGGCGGGAAAGACGCCGTAAAGAAACGTGTTGCCGCGGCTCGATGGATGGGCTCGGTTACAGTTGGACAGAACAGCTTTACAAGTGCTATGTAGACCGACCTTGTTCAAACCAAAGCAAATCTGCACGTCCCGCACGCCAGAAAGAGGCAGTGCCGCCGCGCTATCTTGGCCATCAAACGTCTCGTTCGCCTCTATCTGCCGCCCGTCAGCGCCTCGTAAAAGGCGCTTCAGAAACTGGTCTGTTGGCCCAGCGTGGTTGAACATCGCCTGGAGGGCGGCGCGCGGGCTCATAAGGTGCGAGGCGCCGTGATTAACTCCCGCCGCGTTCTGCAGCTCCGCCGCATCCAAGTTCTGGTCTGCGCTTAGGCGCTCTCGGCTGGCCAAGCAGGCAGCGGGGCCCAAAAGAAGATGCACCCGCTGAAACAGCGCCCCGCTGACATTGTTGTCAATCATAAACTGGTTTTGGAGATGTACTGAGAGCGCGCTCAGCGCGGCGGCCGGAGCCACCGCGACGCCGCCGCAGTGCATGGCGCGGCGGCAGACGTCACTTATCGCCGTCGTAATCAACTCGGGCTCTAAACTAAAGATGCGCGCCACCGCCGCCGAGGCATAAGCCCGCCGCTGCTGCATTTGGCGTTCGGCCACCACAATTTTACGTGCCCCGAAGACTGGCTCGTACGTCCGCACCCGCCCATTCTTGAACTTGAACAAAATCTTGTTCGGGCGGGTGTTTGCGAGGTGACTGTTCGAAAACTCCGCCGTGCCGCAACGCGAAGGGGGAACGTCGATCCCCGCCGCTTTAGCGACCTTAAGCCTGTGACCAACGCTGGCTGGGATGAGGTCGGAAGGCTGCTTCTGGGTGAGGGGTGGTCCTGGTGGGAGCTCCTGGCAGGAGGCAGTTGGGGCACTAGGCGATGCTGGCGTGGCGTTTCTGCCAGAGAATATAGCAATACAAGAACCAGAAGCACGTCGGAGCGGTGCATAGTTAACAGATAGTGTGTCAGCAGCCGCAGTGATTCTTGCCCTTATCAAGGGCGGGTGATACATCTCAAGCACAGCCATGCTCCCATAGATTGAATAGAAGGACGTGTACAAGCATGCGGAGCAGCGGGGGTATCCGTACCCTTCAAGAGCATCCACCGTGCTCACCAGGTCTGGCTCAAGCACCATTCTTGCCGCTGAGGAGGGAAGAGGGGGGCGGAGCAGCTGGATTGTCGTTGGGAGCAGCTACAACAGATCTGTGGGTGAGAGAAAGCTGGTGGCTCGTCGCCAAGCCCGTGGCCCACTGCGCTTCCTCAAAACAGGGATGATTCTGTTCCAATCACTTTCAGAAGATTTCGAAAAACTTCACGTGGCGCTGTAATGTTCAGACCCAGAAGTCCGACCTCAACTAGGCCTGAGGCCGGTTTGGCGGCGCTCCAAAGCGCTCCGCCAAAACATGGTTCCAAACGTGGCGATCCAACACCAATAGGATGCGTGACCCGTGGCATGCAGACACCAAGGAGTGAGACACCCTCAACAGATTCTGCGGCGCGGACAACCGGCCGGCCACAACGCTGACGCCGATGTCTGATATCCCGGGGATAGCCTTGCCCGAGCCCAAACTTGAGATATGACGCGCCTAGTTTTAGCTTGGCGGTTGGAGAGCCAGTAGAAAGGCCACACACTTCCCATACGTGGCCGTTGGGTCGGGAGGTTGGCTCCAGTGCTGGATACGCACTCAGAAGGAGACACTGTGGTCCCGACATGTGACAACCTCCCTCAACGGGCGCGACAGCTGGGGTGGGCGTGGTCAGATAATCATAGGTCCTCACCTTTGAGGGTCGTGCAAGGCTCTGATAAAGACTTCTTGTCCTCTGCTTCACATTTCACCGACTATTTGACAAGATACATGTATACTGATTGATAGAGCTGGTTTGACCCTGGATTTGTTCGCTAACGATCAAGGCTCGGAGGATGCACCTATCGGCGCGCGCTGCGTGCCGACGACACTTGGGCAGAGCAACCGAGGGGCGAAGAGCGACAGACACGACTGACAATCAAACACAGCAGGTGCGGGCGGCAGTGGTCCGGAAGCCGTTCCCCACATCGGCTTTATCACATGACATTCACTCGCTCACCTGCGGCCAGACCTCCACGCTCCACATCTGCAACCTTCTCCCGACCTCGACCTCGACCCCCCCCATACACCCCTTTGTATGCGTCACTTATGTCACGGAGCAGCCCGTCCTCCTTTCTCTCCGTGGCATTGGCTTATTGCCACACGACTATTCACGGTTCCCTTCCCCGTACGTTTCTTTGCATCCCGGCGTACTTTCGTGTGTCGTCGCTTGCTCTTGTTACCAGATACGTGCTGCTTGTTGCCTTTGCTGAGCGTGTGGTCGGCTGTGTGAGAATAGGATTATCCCTGCCGTTTGAGTAGTCTCTGACTCTGGTGCTTTGTTCCTGCTGCTTGGCTGCGACATTCTGCTCAGATTGTCTCTTTGTCCCTGTCACATATTTATGTTGTCTTCTGTTCTTTTTAAAGTGCTCTTCTGCTGTACCTTCGAGTCCATTGTGTGTTGCCGACATTCACACGGGTGCTCGACATAGAAAACAATATTCGAGCACGACATTAGAGCTCAAAGTTAGAAGCGTAATACAACAGAGGCCAGAGTTAATGTCACTGTCAGAGGAACTACAATTGCACTTTGTACATGAAGCTCAAGGCAAGTGACAAACTACTCGACAGTTGAGATCTAAAAGCAGCGAGATGGCACCAGCGGCCGGCCATCCAGACGCGTGCGCTGGTCCATTCCCCTCTCAGTGTGCTGCATTGAGCTCGTTTTTGGCGCTGTGACTGGGGGGCGGTTGTTCCGGTTAGTCTCCGGTTGAACCGTCCATCAGCGATTGCCCGACCGGCCGGTCAATGCCGGTTGCTTTGCCGATCAACTCGCCCAGTTGACCGGTGGGCAGAGGTTTCTGATGATGATGCTCACTCACTCACTCACTCACTTGGCGGTTTTTTCATCCTGGAACGAGTGGGTCCTGACAGTCATAACCTCGAAATGTGACCGAGGGCCCCAGGGCAGTCAACATTGGGAGGTTAACTTTCCGTAAAGTGCTCCCAAGTCATGATCAGTCCCTCATCGCAGATTTGCAACGGCCGGCCGGCCTTCAAGAACAGCTGGAATGACGCCGCGCGTGCGCAGCGCATTGAAACCCCCTGAACGTCGACGGCTGTATCCAATATCGAAGACGGCGCGTTTCTCTCGAAGACAGACGGCCCTCCGCCATGCCGTGCGGAGTGTACGTTTCCAGGGGCTGGTCGCGTGCTTGGAGATGGTCGGAGTATTGAGCTCCAGCGACCTTGGTGCGCACAGCATTGAAGATGTGTCGCTTGCATTTCTGTTCTGCCAACTCGAGGACCGACGCTTGCGCGCGCTTCTGCAAAATCGTTCTCAGCGGAGGGGCCCGTATTACCTCCCCAAGAGTCGCCATTGGAGCCAGGTGGTCCTCGATGCGCTACGCGACGACCTGTGGCAGAGTTACGTGAGGATGGATCGAGGTGCGTACTCATAAATGCGGGAGCGGCTGGCGCCCTACCTCCCGCGCCAATGCCTTCGTGGGCGACGCCGCATCCCCTCAGATATTATTCAAAAGGTAGGTCTATGTCGCCTTTGTCACTACGGTAACGGCGAAATTACGTTCAGAGGGCTCCAAAGTTGTCTCTTCGGAGCGGTCATGTTGAGCTTTGGCCATGAGTGGACCTCCCCAGTTTTGTTTTTCTTTCTAACTGAGCTTTTTTGTTCATGTTTACTTATTCTGACTTCGTTGGGCTCTTCCTTTTCTTTTCCCCATTGGATTGGAAAAGACAGGCGTCGTCGAGGTCGCACATAGTTTTGGTCTCAGCACAAGAGCGGTGAAAAAGTGTACCAAAACTTTTGTGCGAGCTGTGAACAGGCTGGCGTCGACGTACATTGTGTGGCCATCGGTGGAGCGCCGCAAGGAGCTGTCCTGGTACGCTAGGGAAACGTACGGCTTTCGCGGTTGCTTCGGGTCTAGGGACGGGACGTCGGTGCCTCTTGCCTACGCACCCCGTGTCCGCCCTGGACCTACTGGGACAGCCATGACAGGTATAGCATTCACCTACTTCTGGTGTGTAGCCACGACCGCAACATCATGTTGGCGACGCTTGGCTTCACGGGCGCCGCTAATGACGCCTTCGTCAAGCGGCACGCTTAATGGAGTCGCTTCCAAGAGGAGCATATTTTTCGCTTTTGGAGTACGTGCTGGGGGATAAGGGTATGCACCACACGGCGCACATCGTTGGTACGTACAAGGGAGCGGCGGGAAACAAGCGGCCAAACAAGAACTTCAACTTTCAACTGGAGCGTCTTCGGGTCGTCTCCGAGCATGTCATTGGTATGCTGAAGGGTCGTTGTATGAGTTTGAGGGAGCTCCGTCTATCTATTGGGACCGAGAAGGACTGAGAGAGGCCATGCAGTGGGTCCTGGCTTGTTTTGTACTGCACAACATGTGCAACGCCCTGGGGGACGGCGAGTTTACGACCGGTGTGGATGCTGATGCAGACACAGACGTGCTACCAGTGGACGCCGGGGCAGAGGAGAGCCGCTCGCGAGTCAAGAGAGATGTGCTGTCCTTCATGAGGGCAAGAGGTCAATACAAATCGTGAACCAAGTGTGAGGCCTTCTTTCTTGTGCACTAATGATACTGGTTCTCAATGTACACCACTAATAACATCCCTCCCACCTCCGGCGCCTACTCATGGCCCTCGTCCATTGGCTCCATAGAGCAAGACGACCCCCCCGGCCGCATTGAAAGCCTCGGTAGCGTCTTTGACGGCCGCCACCAGTTCACGGCTTGGGTTGGTCTGGTGCATCTGGCCAAAGACTTCCAGCTGGGTCTTGTACAGATCCGTGCGGGCAGGCATCGCCTCCATGCTCACCCGCCTCTCAGCTAAAGAAAATCTCTTCTCCTCCACAGAAACCGGGCGCTCGGCGACGGCCTGCTCCGACCGCTGTCACTTCTCGTCCAGGTCGAATTGGCGGTCGGCCATGGCGGCTGCATCCGCCGCACGGCGCTCCGCCGATGTCTCCTGGGACCTGAGCGCCTCCTCTGCGTACTGGGTCTTTTTCTCAGCGGCAGCAGCCTTGGCGACGATGCCCTCTTTTACGACAGACGCGAGGGAGTCGCTGTCCTTGAGGGTTCCGTTCCCCTCCTCCGTGGCAGGCGCGCGATCGGACCTTCGGCTGGCCCCGCCGCGGGCACGATGGGGGGGCAGGGCCGCTTCAGTCTTCTGCACTGGTTGGCCTGGCATGGGCGCAGCCGTGGCAGTGGCAGTGGGTGCGCGACTCTGGGACGTGACAGGCGGACGGGGGATCATGCGAGGAGGGAGCACCCCTTCTTCAATATCGCTGCTACCCGAATCCGACATCTTCAATGTACTTGATTCGTCGTCTTCGACGTCATTATCCGCAGCCCCACCTCTATCTGACCGACTGGAATTGGGCCTGCTGCTCGACTGCCGGCCCCGCACCGACCCACAGGTGAGTGGTCGCGTCTTGTTGGTCTCGCCGACGTGCGACAGCACCTCGGTGGCCTTCTCCAAGAGATCCTCCGGGGCCGTGCTTCTCATCCGGGCGGGCCTGGTTGAGTGGCCGTGGTGGGCTACCGCTGCGCGCACCCGCTCCGTTCCCGAGACTCCTTGTCAGAGACTGGCCCGATCGAGGTTCGACAATATTGTCTTCAACGTCTCCGTGCTCGCCACGAAGCACAGTAGCCCCACTGGATGGGTTGGAAGCGTCGCGTCGATCGACCGAGAGGGCAGGCGTAGTTGCCTCCAAAACTGCGTCGTCTGGGGTATCGTCCCAAATATCCGACTGCAACCCACCCGGTGGGGGCGGAGTCGAGTCGCGAAAAATAAACGCACCCCCAGATGGTACACCCACGAGCAAGAAGTCGATACCCGTCGACGCTGAGTCGTGCACGCCGGCAATGTTGACCGACGGTTGGGTCAACCCGGGTCGGTCACGTGGGCGCCGCGCATCTGCCGCGGCAGCGGCAGGGCGGGAAGGCCGTGAAAGATGAGTGTCGAGGCTCGCAGCAGCAGGGGCAGATGTCGGCGCTTGAAACGGGAGGGGCGGAAGGGCAGGTGGGTAGGGGGGGGATGATCTAGGATCTGGGGGCCTTCTTCTTGTGAGTGAGTAGAGAGGAGAAACTGCAGGCCGATGGAGACCAGGGGCTCCCGTCCCGTCAACGGCAGAGATCCGAAGCAACGAGGAGAAAGAGGGCAGGCGTGGGCGTGGAGGGCCCAACAACGCTTTACGCCTGGTGAAAGAAGCACGTACAGAAAAGCGGGTAGAATGTGCATAAGAGGATGCATCAGCGAATACAGGCCACCGCGAGGTGTCAACCGGATCGTACATACACGAGCAAAGCCGAACCGTCTCAAGAAGAAAGGCATACAACACCGGTGAAGGAAGCCAAGATCGCGTTGGTGCGGCTCTCGTAATGGCGAGCAATGAGAGCACCCGTACATGAAAGAGCCCCACGCCCCAGCTGACACGCTCAAGAACATATATATGCAGCACGCTTCGCATTGCTGTGCGGCACGCAAACACAGCCAGTCGGCAACGCCCACTCGCCGGCGCCGGCGCACGCGGCGTGGGTCGGTGTCCAGCGCGCATGCACTCACCAAGAGAAGTGTGCGTCATTCCTCTTGTGCTTGTCATGACCGTGGTCAGAGAAAGTTGTCTCTGTTCAGCAGGCTCGTAAAAAGTAGGGGCCCCGGGCCACGGGGGAACCCAATGGCTTCGCGCGGGCTCGCCAGGCATGATTGCGATAGACAGGAACGACAGCCGCTGCAGCAGGGGACCGTCTGAAAGGGAACATCACGCAGTCGCTCTCTTCTGGTCCCTCGCATGCATCTGGCTTGCGCAGCCAACAGCTGACACAACGAGCTGATGCTAACAACCACCAGCGGCCCCAAACTGGGGGACTGCGCGCCAGGATGGACACGTAACAGCCTCCACGTTGCTTCCCCAGAGACGCTCGCCTGGTTGTTTCAGGGGGGATCAAGGTGGTGGCTGTAGGGCCTCTTGTCAAGGTGCAACGTCTCAGGCCCCGCTTCTGCCATCCAACGCGGGCAAGCGACTCGAAACACCCAGGACGCGGTGCGGTGCGGTGCGGTGGATGACCTGAGCGGATCCTTCAGCAGGTGCGCCCTGCAGAAGGAATGGACACCCCTTCGCAGCGCAACGGTCGACGTAAAGCGGCTCGTTTTGTTCCTGCTACAATTCCATTGAAGCTCATAAATGTCGAGAAATGGATCAGTCAATGTCAGAACCCTCATACAAATACCCTGTGTGAGAGCGGAAAAGGCGTGGAGCATTTGGGATGGGTGACGCTGCAGCACGGAGACGCGAGGCTGACAGACGGGGGTGGAGGGGTAAGCAGGTGGGCAGCCAAGGTTTCTTTTTTGGACCCATCTACTTTGGGGCGGCAGGTTGGGAGCCGGCGTGACAAGGGTGTCGGATTTATGGAATACTTTTCAAAATCACGGATCAGCGCTTAATTCGATTCAAGTCAATGGGCTCATGGTTGTTTCTCTTTTAAATAGAAAGAGTAAAATGGAGCCGACGAGAAGCACAAAAATCCCCAAAAGTATATAAGCGTAGGAACCCACCCGTGAAGTGTTCAGAATAGTGTCAAACGTTGTTGGAGCGCTCGAGACCTTGAACGAGTATGACACATGATTCCAGCCTCGTGCGTGTACCAAGTCCCATGTCGTGACGTAAAAATACTACCAGATCTCGCAATAGTGGCAAGGACGTCGGCCGACGGCAGACGCGAGAGCACACCGACCCGTCGCCAAGCGCCTGCCGTCCGTCTCTCCCGTTCATTTGCGTGGATCCCCCCCGCCTGTTTGTTTCGGTACGCATACCTCACTCTACTCCCCTTCCCTTTCCTTTACCCTTCTATTTCTACCTTTCCCCCGCCACCATGCGGCTCCGGGATCACTTCTCCATCCGGCAGCGGAAACATGACCGCGTCGTGCAAGCTGTGCAACAGGTGCGGATTGGCTCCTCCATTCGCTCAGCCATGGAGACCGTCAACTTTGGGGCTCCAGAGAACTAGAGCTCGACGGTGGGGTCCATCCATCGGGAGCTACACCGCTTGGACAAGCACTAGCGCGCGTTAGCCGGCCTCCAAACCTCACTGCGGCCCAAGAGGTGGAGTTGTGCAAAGCCATCACCGACTTTCTCAAGTACGTGGCTTCAACATCACCAAGACACACTTGATTGAGGCCGTCACCGACATCATTACCGAGCTCTCGACGGAGTAGAAGGCCAAGCGGGTTGATGGGCGACCGTCCGACTCGTGGGTAAGGCGCTTTTGCGAACGGAACGGTATCAGCCTTCGCCAAGAGAACCGGGTGGAGAGTGCCCGCGACAAGGCGACTACGAAGGCCAACTACGCGCAGCACTTTTCCATCCTAGAGCACCTGGTAAAGACAAACAACATCACGGCGGAGCGCATTTCCAACTGAGACGAGTCGGGGTTCTCCCTCGGCACGATGGCGACGGGCGTGCACAAGGTCGTCGTCAACCCCAAGGCAGGTCTTTCATTGTCGCGCGGCCTGGCCGTTACCAAGGCCAGCGAACATATCACCGTTGGTGCCGCCGACACCGCCAGCGGGCGAGCATATGCGCCAATCTTTGTGCTTCCCGGCACGGAGGCCAAGTACCGCGAGTTAGCTGATGGCGAAATTGAGACGCCTGCAGGTTATTTACCTCAAGGTGCCACGGTGTTTTATCGAGATCCCGCCGGGGTAGACAGTGCCATCATGTTGAACTGGATCAACTCGTACCTGGAAGAGACGGCTGACCTGTGGCGCTCCGTCAAGACCCTCGTCGTATTTTACGGCTACGCAAGTCCCCTGTCGCTTCATTTACTCACGCGATTGGTGGAAAACAACATGCTCGTTCATGTGCTTCCTTCTCACTCCTCCCACAACACTCAAGCGCTGGACGTGGCTGTCTTTGGGCTTATGAAGGGTGCCAACAAAAGCAGGGTGAGCTCATACGTCAACAACCCCGCTATCGCGCGCGCCAATTTCACCATCTTCACGGCGTGCGAGCTCATTGCGTCCGCCTAATCGGCCGCGCTCACCCAGGCGAACATCAAGATTGGGTTACAGGGCACGGGCATTTTTCGCGTAAACTTTACCTTCTTCAATGACAACAGCTTTGCCATCAGCTCCCCCTATGCCGCTGAGGGCGACCCGGATGTGTCCGACCCGTGGGAGGACGTGCACCGTCGTCTTTTTTGCGGGGGGAATCGCTCGCCAACAGCGTCAATGTCAACAAGACGGGCAATACCAGCACCGCGTCGGGGTGCCACGTGACGAGCAAAGCGGTGATGGCGGTGGTGTGGGCTCGGGTTGCCAAGCGGGCGGATGTAGCATATCTCCTTAATATTCGGATATTGGGCCCAGTAGCCCCCCTGACTGGGCAGTATTCACGTGGAGGATTGAACTGACTTGTGGCTCGCCCTTTGGGAGGTTACTTCCGTCTTGTATATCTGTCCTTTCTTTTATCGCCTCTATTTTGGTGGTTATTCGATCTTTATGATCGC
>Ga0114955_1001302_pt1 | contig 11414 bp, 13 predicted proteins | sample Porto_5metaG_FD_87302 | JGI IMG/M metagenome (GOLD analysis project Ga0114955, IMG submission 87302) | Marine algal microbial communities from Porto, Portugal - Porto_5 metaG | ecosystem: Host-associated > Algae > Red algae > Unclassified | place: Portugal: Porto | collected 2015-02-02 | reverse complement strand
GAAAACTTATGGAAAGTTAAAAGATGCAGTAAATAAGCTTTTGCGTGAGTGATATTGAGTTAAAGTACTAAGCATTTTTCATGTAGGTTATATCATAAATAGACGTATCCTTCCTATTAGGAGGAAACTTCAGGTACAAAGAGAACAAATCATTTATTTGTTCTTCCCCCTGCTAACATATTAATATGATGAAAAAGAACTGTATATTAAAACCATTATTTTCATTCCTGTATAGAGACTACATTGTATTAATTAAATGGGTACAAAAGTAAAAGAATTTTCGCTTTTTAAATAAGAACAATTGGTAACGACAGCTTATAAGAAGGTCATAAAGAGGTTGAGACATCATTAACATACTTTTGTCTCACCCTTTTTTAATTAGGAAAGAAACCATCAGCAGGTCCCTTATTCATTTCCCCAGTTCTTGCTTTCTATAATTAAATGATTTGATGTGGCGTCTAGCACACGCCATACCAAGGTCTTACCTTCTATATCTTTTAACTCGATAATGCCCTCTAGCTTATTGGTATTCACATGGACACGTTCCTCATCTATTCTTTGCGCACTTTTTAATCTCGTCCCAAATGTTGCAGGACTTTCTTCCGTTAGCTTTACAATTACATTTATCATACGTTCGTCAGAAACATAGTTTTCGCTGTTCTCATAGTTCTTATCAGCAGGCTTAATAGCGTGTTCTAACCCAGTTTCATATTGGCGCCAATCAACAATTAAAAAAATGGCAAATACTACAGACACTGTTAGTAATAAGCCATACACAACATTTCGTTTCATTTACTTTTGCTCCTTTCAATAGCGATTTATAGGTAAAACGAAAAAAACTCCTGTTGTAGGAATAGGTTGTATCAGAAAATAGTATCGCATCACTTTAAAAAATATTCCTTTTTGAAGAAAAAAATAAAAGAAGGTATATTCTTATAGACCTTCCTTCTAAAAATGCGTTAATCAAGAGAGGTTTGCATACGGCTCATTTTTAGTTACCGTTAGTCCGACGTTATAAGCTAAAAGAAAAAAGGTTCCACTCATCAACGTTCAATGAGTGAAACCCTTTTTTGATTATCTGCGGCTAGCTGTGCCTCTGCTTTTTTGCAGATGAGCTTTGTGACGTATAGCTAACAGGTTACTTTGTTACTGAAATACTGCCGTTATGAGTGGCTAGTTTAATCGTATTCTTTCCTTTTCCAATAACAGCGTCCCTATCATATTTATTCAAGATATCTACTTTTCCGTTGTCGACAGAAACATTAAATTGAACGTCACTTGGTTCTTTTTCCGTCGTAATTTTAATCTTTCCATTGTGCGTTTTAAAGTCTATATTTCGATCAAGTTCTGCTGTTTCAAGAGCAATACTTCCGTTATGCGTTTCACCTTTTAAACTGCCTTCCACGTTACTCAGCGTTATTTTCCCGTTATTTGCTTTCGTTTGAAGCGTTTTTGCTGCAGCATTTTTTACGCTTGTAAGTCCATTGTGTACGTTCGTATTTAGGTTTTGTGAATCAATGTCTTCTAATTCCACACGTCCATTGTTCGCACGAACAGAAACATTTGCTGCGCGTAATTTTTAAACAGACACATACCCATTGTTGCTGGAAAGCCCCAATGAATTATACTGTTTTTCAGGCAGATAAACGTTGATAGATAGCGGTTTCAATACACTAACAATATCAAAATTGATCCAGCTGCGCTGCTGTTCATTATAAGAGATGAAAAGTGTTGAATTTTTAACGTTAGTAGTGAAGTCTCTTTTTATGTTAGAAGATGTTTCGCCTTTTAACGTTACTTTGATATCACTGCCTTTAATAGGGTACACATGAACACGAGTATTATCCGTATCGATGTTTACCTTTGATACTTGATTGCTGTTAATAACTTTTTCTTTTGAAATAGGTTCAGGATCAATCGCACGATAAGTAAGGAGACTTCCTATAATCCCAACAAGGATGAGAATGCCTGCAAGAACGGAGAGTTTCTTTTTATTCAGCACGTTTTAAACCGCCTTTCACGAGTGATACATTGTATTTTAGATAACGTACAAAGCCTTTTATAACTAGCTTCGTTACAACTAACATACCTAACATAATAAAATATCCAATTCCGCAAAATGCTAAAGACATAAATAAATTAAAGAGAAAAAAGCCGCTTGAATGTATAATAGCCTCACCAAGAACTAGAATGGGAGATAACAAGAAACATAAACCTATTGCCCAAGCTGACAAAATGAAGCCAGCTAATGCAACTGCAGGCCCAAGCACAATCACTACATTAAAAAAAGCTAAACCAATTACGGCCCAAGTAGCTCTCAAAATATTTTGAGTTGTTGACTTAGCTGTTGCTTGCTCAACATGATAATCTGCCAGCAATTCTTTGGCTATTTGATTAGGAGAACCTAGTGACGTTACAATTTCTTCTTCTGTTTTTCCTTCTTCTAAGCCAATGGAAAAATGTTCTTCATAATCTTGTAAAATATCTGCTCGTTCTTTTGAAGATAATGGTTTTAAGGATTCATTTAATTGCTGTAAAAATTTACTCTTCGACATTGTTCACACCTTCTTTAATTAATTGATTAACACCTCTTGAAAACTCGTTCCATTCATCAATAAGTTCGTATAAATACTTTCTTCCTTTATCTGTAAGCTGATAATATTTCCTTGAAGGACCTTCTGTAGATTCTTTTAAATACGTTGTAAAATATTCTTCTTTTGTTAATCGGCGCAGAAGAGGATATACCGACCCCTCTGATATTTCAATTTGATCGGAGATTTTTTGAACTAATTCATATCCATAGCGGTCTTTTTTATCAAGTAACACAAGAACACAAAGCTCTAAAACTCCTTTTTTAAATTGCACGTTCACTGCTCTTCACCCTTTCCTTTTCACAGTCCACTACTGTTTATTGTATAGTACTGATGCATAATGATTTCCTAATAATTACAATATATCACCAGCTATTGTTTATTGCAAGGTACTGTTTAATATTTTTTTAATTTTAACCATTTTTATAGTGGTAATGAAATTTTAAACCTAGATTGATACTAATTAAATAAGGTGTTTTTTATAAAGCAAAGTTCAACCTTCTTTTCTAATTAGCTTGTAGAGAAAATTATTTTAACGTACCCAAAAGAAAAGTAGTCTACCACTATAGACTACTCAAGGACGATCATTCTAAGCTATTTTTCTTTTGCTTGTTTAATAAACAAAAAGAAAACCATAATTAAGATAAAGTAATTTAGAGGGTTTTTAAAAACATCCCCACCTAGAGCCAGTTGTAATAAAATCCATAAGGCAAAGATAACTAATATGGCTGGTATTATAAGCTTGTTCATACATCACTCATCCTTCGTTTCAGAGTAATACAGTAATCATGGCTCTCAATATTTTTCATACTGTAAAAATTAAATCCATAAATAGCTTTGAAAGCATATTGATTGAATGCTTGCAAGGATATCACTTTTCAAGATAAAATTTAACAGTTTTTACTACAATTAATAGAAATGTATCAATTACATTTGATTTTTTGTAATAAGTTCAAGAAAAAAGCAACCGTTTTTTTACATTTTTCAACAATAAAAAAACTAAAACTTTACTTACTGTTAAAAAGCTTAATATATTCAACCGTTTGTTTCACCATATAATCTGTACTGAATAAATACTCTTGTTTAACCCTGAATTTTAATCTTCCAACTAAAGATGAAGCCCGGGTATAGCAATAAAGATCTAAATCTAATTTAACTTTCATTAAAATGTCCCACTCGGCTATGAATCATCTGGGAGCTGTTTTACTCCATTTATTTGAGCTAGACCGATGTCCTGTTAGTTTCGAATGTATGAAAATTCTTCCTGCAGTTCTTTTAAAAACGCAGCCGCCGCAGCTGAAAGAACATGATGCTTTTTCCATACAATATTTAAACCTGATTCAAGCCTTGGCTGTAACGGCCTGAAACAAAGATTGCTAGTAGTAGACGTATTGACTATTTTATCAAGTGTTATGGCATATCCAACGCCTTCTTCAACCAGAATGGCCGCATTATAGGCAAGATTGTATGTAGTGACGATGTTTAATTTATGAAAATCTTCGCCAAACCAATCCGCAAATTCATTTTTTGAAAACGTCTGTTTCATGGCCTGTCTTGAACAGATCAGTGGAACTTCTAATAAATCCGCAGCTTGAATGCTTTCTTTGACGGCAAGAGGGCTGTCTTTTGTCATAACAACGCCCCAAACATCTTTGGCAGGCATATTAAGATAATTATATTTTGAAATATTGGCTGGCTGAATCAAAATACCGAAATCAAGCAGACCCTTGTCAAGCCGTTCCGTTATATCTTCTTCGTTTCCGCTATAGAGGTGATATCGTATATTCGGATAACGTAGCTGTACATCTTTTGCTACTCGTGCAATGTGTTTCATTGCTTCGGTTTCTCCGCCTCCTATATAGACGTCACCACCTATTGTTTCTTCCATCGAACTAAATTCCGCCTCTAATTTATCGACCATATTAACGATTTCCTCTGCCCTGTTTCGCAACAGCATTCCTTCATCTGTCAGAATGACACTGTGACTGCTGCGAATAAATAATTTTTTGCCCAACTCTTGTTCAAGATCTTTTAATTGTCTAGACAAAGTTGGCTGTGTCACATGCAAAACATCAGCGGCCTTCGTGATGTTTCCTTCTCTTGCAACCGTAAGAAAATACCGTAAAACTCGAATTTCCATATCCCTCTCCTCCTTTCATAAGCTTTAGTATATACACTCCAGAAATGCTTATCAAACATATCATGATATGAGATATAAGTATTTTTTATATTCAAAAGAAGCCGTTAGAATGAATAACACGGAAGGTTATATCACAAAAGCAACACCTTTAATGATTCAAAGTGGAAAGGAGCTTAAAATGAAAAAGCTGTTGTGTCTGTCTTCTGTCTTAATAATAAGCGCTGCTCTCACTGCTTGCGGCAACCATAATTCCTCTGCAACCGACAGAGATCATAATGCAAGCAAGCATTTAAACCGGGAACCAGAACAGCCAAAAGAAGATCGTGTTTCAGATACAAGAATCAAATTAACGTTTAACGATAAAGAAGTCTTGGTTAGGATGTACGATAACCCCGCAAGTAAGGACTTTCTAACTCAATTGCCTTTAACCATAACTTTTGAAGATTATATAGGTAAAGAGAAAATTAGTATTTTACAAAAAAGATTATCTATGGATGATGTACAAGCCGAAGACCTGTCCAAAAAAGGAGACTTTGCTTATTACGCTCCTTGGGGAAATGTAGCTATTTTTTACAAAGGTTTTGAGGATGCTACAAATGACCTTATCATACTAGGTCAAATTGAATCAGGAAAAGAAAATTTTGAAAATGTTGATGGTGATTTTACAGGTAGAATTGAAAAAGTGACTAAGTAAAAACATTACAATACACCTTTAAACAGCCCACTTTGAAGCAACTAGAACATAACATTTTTTAGAAAGAGGGAAATTTATTTTATGTCTAAACAACATAAGTTACTTATATTTGTCTTAACCCTAGGGGCTTTCGGGATTATAAATACCGAAATGGGGGTTATAGGGATACTGCCCTACATTGCAGATCACTTTCATATCAGTGTGTCAAAAGCCGGGTGGCTGGTGAGTCTCTTTGCACTTACTGTATCAATATCCGGTCCAACTATGCCGTTACTATTTTCAGGAATCAACCGTAAGAAAGCGATGTTGCTTGTACTTGGTATTTTCGTTTTAGGTAACATTATCTCTATCTTTACGTCTAACTTTGCTGTTGCCATAATTGCGCGTGTGATTCCAGCTATCTTTCATCCAATTTATTTTTCAGCAGCTTTTACAATGGCTGCGAACTCAGTCAGCAAGGAAGACGCTCCAAAAGCTGTTTCCAAAGTCTTTATTGGCGTATCTGCAGGTATGGTGCTTGGTGTACCAATTGCAAATTTTCTTGCAAGCACAGTTTCGTTTCAACTATCAATGGCATTTTTTGCTGTTATTAACGCTATAGTATTTATTGCTACGTGGGCACTTTTCCCTTCTATGCCTGTTAAAGAAAGACTTTCCTACGGAGCGCAGCTCAGCATATTAAAAAACCCCGTTACTTGGCTTTCTATTATGGCCGTCCTTTTACTGAATTCAGCAGTATTTGGGGTTTACAGCTATCTTGCTGAGTATCTTAAAAGCGTTACGAACATCTCTGGAAAATTAATTAGCTTCATGTTGATTCTATTCGGTGTGGCAAACATTATTGGAAACATTATCGCAGGGAAGTTACTTACGAAAAATGCGCTTAAAACTGTAGTCGTCTTCCCTTTCGCATTGGGAGTTGTTTACATCATTTTATTCTTCACCGGACAGTTCACTTGGCCGATGGCTATCATGACTTTAGTTTGGGGAATATTCGCTGGTATAGGAACGAATATTAATCAATATTGGATTTCATCAGCAGCTCCAGAAGCTCCTGATTTCGCAAACGGACTATTTTTATCATCCGTTAACTTAGGAACAACGATTGGTACAGCTGTAGGTGGACTATTTATAACAGGAATGGGTACACAATACGTCGTACTGGTGGGGATCTTTTCATTAGTATTGAGCGCAGTATTTATTTTACCAAGAAGTTACATGGAGCGTCCCATAAGTCAGCTTTCAAAATAAGACATCAAGGCAACTTTCTTTCGGGATCCCTAGTAGGATCCCGTTGTTTTCTTTTCTTACATCTATGAAAAGCAGAAATCTATTATAGTCAATGATTATAGATTAATAAATAAAAATGGAGGATCTGAAATGAAAAAGCACACTAAAGTTGTACTTGTCACCGGAGGAAATCGAGGTATTGGCTATGAACTAGTGAGACAATTGGCGATGGATGGTTTTAAAGTCATTTTGACAAGCCGAAATTCAGAAAGCGGACATAAAGCCGTGCAAAAACTTAAAGACTCTCATCTTGATGTTTCATTTTTGACAATGGATATAAATAATCAAACGAGTATCCGCCAAGCTGCAGCTACAGTAAATGAACAATATGGACGATTAGATGTGTTAATTAATAACGCGGGCATATATTTAGATAAAAATCAAACATTAGTGAATATGGACCCTTCTGTTCTAGAAAAAACGCTGACAACGAATTTCTTCGGTGCTTACCACGTAATCCGTTCATTTATGCCCCTTATGGAACAGCAAGCCTACGGAAGAATTATTAATGTTTCCTCTGAATATGGAGCCATGAGTGAAATGTCTTCTCCAGGGGTAGGCGCTTATAAGTTATCTAAGTTTATTTTAAATGGCTTAACACAATTGATGGCTGCTGAAAGCAATAATGATATCAAAATAAACGCGGTCGATCCAGGATGGGTAAGCTCAGATATGGGTGGACCATCAGCTCCAAGAACTCCAGAGCAAGCTGCTCGTTCTATCCTTTGGTTAGCAACGATTGGACCTGAAGGACCTTCTGGAGGCTTTTTTAAAGATGGAAAACAAATAGATTGGTGAACTTTTATAGCGTTAAGGCTATTTCTTATAACATCTTGAATTTATAATAAAAACCCTGCGGATTATTAGGAATAATCCGCAGGGTTTTTGTTTCTAAAATACATACAATCTATTAGTTTATTTTGTTATATTCCTCATCCGTTACTGGTTCCAACCATTCCGGGGTACCTGCAGTGATGGCAATGTGTTCAAACCAGCTGTCTTTTGCAGCACCATGCCAATGTTTTACACCATCATGCGTAACAACAACATCTCCAGCTTTTAAGAATTGTGCAGGTTTTCCTTCTTCTTGGTACCAACCTTCGCCACCCGTTACTAATAGAAGCTGAAATCCACCACGATGAATATGCCAGTTGTTGCGGCATCCAGGTTCAAAGGTTACATTCCCAACTCCAACGTTCACTTTAGGGTCTGCGATTAAGGTTTTAAGATAGCTTTGTCCAACAAAAAATTGTGCATACGCTTCATTTTTTTCACCTGCTGGGAAAATGACGCCATTTTTTACTTCTTCATGTTTTGCCATTTTGATTCCTCCAATAATATCATTCATAGTTGTATCTCTCGGCTCATTCATTGCTATAAAAATTCCTCATTCTTTAGCCGTTTATTTTAATTTCCCGCCAAATACCGGGAAGTAGCTGTGCTCACCATAATCCTGAATAGGTTCTACATTTTTCAAAATTTCCATATCTGCATCGCTGATCACAAAATCAAGCTCTGCATTGTTTTTCATATGATTTGGTTTTGCAGTCTTAGGAATAACTGCAAGACCAAGCTGGATATCATAGCGCAGGCAAAGCTGAGCAACAGACACTCCGTATTTATCAGCTATTACCTTCACTTCTTCATTACCAAGGACCGCACCGTGCGCAATTGGTGAATATGCTTCTACTAGGATGCCATTCTTCTGACAGAACTCAATTAGCTCCAAAGGTGTATTGCTCACATGTGCCAATATTTGATTGACCATAGGTTTGATTTCACAGCCAGAAAAAATATTCTCTATATCATCCTGAAGGAAGTTAGAAAGACCGATTGCCTTTACCTTCCCTGCTTTATAAGCATCCTCCATTGCTTTCCATGCCTCTTTGTTTTCTTCGAAGTAGCGTTTCTCTTCTCTAAACTCCGTCCAAGGCTGCGGACTGTGGATAATGAGAAGATCAATGTAATCTAGCCCCATCTTTGTTAAAGACTCATCAATGGACTCCGTAACTTCCTCATAAGTCTTTGCTTCTGCTGCAACCTTTGTTGTAATGAACAGTTCTTCTCTTGCAACACCGCATGAACGGATTCCTTCGCCTATACCAGTTTCATTCATATAAGCTTGAGCCGTATCAATATGGCGATACCCGCTAGATACCGCATCACGCACTGCCTGCGCTGCCTGTTCGTCATCAAGCAGCCACGTACCAAGACCTAATAGCGGAATTTCTACACCGTTTGATAACTTATACATTTCGTTAAACATGTTTTTTATCTCCTTTGAATTGTTTATTTTTCTATACTTTAAAAGCATCTATCTGCCTGTTAAAAATAAATCAATATTGATTGATTAATCAACATCTGTCTATAATTATAAAAACAAATAAGATCCTTTCAATCGTTAATTGAAGGCAATTCGTTGATTACTCAACAAATCAAGAGCTATTGTTGAATATCTTTTAAAAAAGTGAGGTTTTTAAAGTGGCGAAAGTGGATAGAAGAATACTCAAAAGCCAAGAAGCTATAAAAAACGCAGTGACTGAGTTAATGACCCAAAAACGCTTTGATGACATTACCATTCAGGACATTGCTGACAAAGCAAACGTTAACCGTGGAACTATTTATCTTCACTATATGGATAAATATGATTTATTAGATAAAATGATTGAAGAGCATATGAACAACCTCGAAGATCTGTGTCATTCGGCTGCTGATATGACGTTTCAAGAAGGAAATTACGTTTGGTTTGAGTATTTCGAACGTCACCACCTATTCTTTTCAACCATGTTAGAAAGTAAAGGCGCTCATTATTTTCGAAGTCGCTTTCTCGAGTTAGTCATCCAAGAGTATGGTCCTGAAGTTGATACAACTCAAGGAGAAAATGAAGGGTTGCGTAAAGAGGTGGTTATTCAATTCTTTGCCTCAGCTGTTGTAGGGACAGTAGAATGGTGGTTCAAAAACGGCATGCACGTTCCCACCGATGTAATAGCTGAGCAAACCGGCATATTGTTAGATCGGAATTTAGAATAATTTAATCCGTTTTACACGTACGCATAAATGAAAATTCCCGCGAAGTGTAAAAGTAGTAGAAACTTTCTTATTATAAGGTCATGTTAGTAAGCTGAGTTAGAGACGGCATGACTTGCAGTCAGATAAAGGGATCATCTCCACATAAAAGAACAGCACTAAACCTGCTGAGTATCCATAGGTTTAGTGCTGCTCAAATCTTTTGTTTTTTGAAACGGATATTGACTTTTACAGAAGGAATCATTTCTATTGGGAACAACTTTGTATTTTCTAGTTACTTTATAAACAATGTTTAGCTAATAAAAACTAATCCAACTTTTTTATATTTTTGCCGGGTTCCCTCCCACTGCTACATTATCTGGAACATCTTTTATTACAACAGATCCGGAAGCGATTACAGCATTATGTCCAATTGTAACGCCTGGATTGATGACGGCTCGTCCTCCAATCCATACATTATCTCCAATTGTGACGGGCTTGGTATATTCAACTTCTGTAATTCGCTGTTCTGCATTCACAGGATGAGTATTCGTATAAATATGTACACCCGGTGCCATCAGGCAATTCTTCCCTATCGTAATCCGTCCCCCATCTAAAAGTGTGCAGTCAAAGTTCGCATAAAAATTTTCTCCTACGTGGATATTGTAACCGTAGTCGCATCGAAAGTTAGATTCAAGGTAGAGACGTTCTCCTGTTGAGCCAAATAGTTGTTTTAGTAGCTCCGTACGCTTTTCATAATCCGTCTCATCTGTACCGTTAAATGAACGAACAAGCCGTCTTGCATCTTCCCTGTCTTTTACTAATTCTTGGTCTGCTGGAAAATACAGCTCGCCATCCACCACTTTTTCTTTTTCAGTTTTCATTGATTCATTCTCCATTCTTGTTATCAAATTCCCTACTAAGTTGAATTCGTTTACATTTTATCATGATAGTAAATATAAAAATAAGATGTTTATAGATCGGGGTCAATAGCTCGAACACAAGAAAGCTAAGAAACCACGCTGCTTTTGTACCACGGGGACAGCTACCAATTACTTTGTATATGTTTCCTTAATAATCGAAACAGACACTGCTCCCGTAACAAGTAAAATACCTGAGATTAAAATCATGCCTGGCATAGAAGATCCGATTATTGGGAACAAAGCAAAACTCAAGCAAGAAGCTATAATTTGCGGTAAACAAATACTTCCATTAAATAATCCTAGATATGTTCCCATATTCTTTCCTGACAGGGCGTTGGTAAGCATCGTGAACGGAAACGTCATCATAGCAGCCCAAGCGATGCCAATTAAAATAAATGAAGCAATCAGCGCCCACTGATTATGAATAAAGAAGACAGATCCAAAACCGATACCACCTAGCAGTAAACTAAAAGCATACGCTGGCTTACGTTTGTTGTTGGCTACTCGTGACAAAACTAGTGACCAAATGACTGCGGCAACCGACTGTACAGCTGATAAAATACCGAACCAGTTGCCCGCTGCTTGATAGCCTGAGCTAGACGGCTGATTCGTATACCAAACGTTTTCAGCGACTGCGCCTGTACCGTATGTCCATAAATATTGAAAGCCCATCCAACAGAAAAATTGAACAAGTGTGACCGTCCAAAAAACCTTTGGAGCGTTGCGAAGCAGTTTAAAAACGTTTACATTTTCTTTTGTAGCTTCGTCTG
>Ga0114955_1001297_pt1 | contig 11445 bp, 17 predicted proteins | sample Porto_5metaG_FD_87302 | JGI IMG/M metagenome (GOLD analysis project Ga0114955, IMG submission 87302) | Marine algal microbial communities from Porto, Portugal - Porto_5 metaG | ecosystem: Host-associated > Algae > Red algae > Unclassified | place: Portugal: Porto | collected 2015-02-02 | reverse complement strand
TGCCCCACTCTCCGGCGATACAGCCGTCGCCGGCAGCGCTGGCGCCATCAGCGGCCCTTGCCTCCGTCTCCGCCCGCCGCCGGATCCACCACTGCCGGCGGCCGCGAAACCACCGCCAGGCATTGCGGCAGTCCCAAGCTCGCCGCCAGATTCACCAACGCCAGCGGCGGGGGCAACACAACCATCTCGTCGGCCCATGCGCCACCCGCCGCCGGATCAAGCAACGCCGGCTGCGGCAGCAGCGACACCGGCCAATGCGTCAGTCCCCGGCCCGCCGTCGGTACGGACACCGCCGGCGGCGTGGAAACCACCGCCAGGCCTTGCGTCCGTCCGCCGCCCGCCGCCGGATCCATCGCCGCCGCCGGCAAGGGCATCCTCATCGACCATTGCGTCCGTCTTGCGCCCGCCGCCGGATCGACCACCTCCGGCGGCGACAGCTCTAAAGTCAGCTCTTGCGTCCGACGTCCGCCGGCCGCCGGATCCACCAGTACCAGCGGCGGGGGCACCACCACCAGCCGTTTCGTCCATCCCCCACCCGCCGCCGGATTTACCACAGCCGACAGCGGGAGCACCACCAGAGGACATCGCGTCCGTCCCCCTCCCGCCGTTGGTACGGCCACCGCCGGCGGCGCGGTAACGATCAGCAGGCCTTGCGTCCGTCCCCCGCCCGCCGCCCAATTGACAACCGCCGGCGGAAAAAGCACCTCCACCGGCGCTTGCGTCCGTCCCCCGCCCACCACCGATACAGCCGCCGCCGGCGGCGGTAACACCATCAGCGGCCCTCATGTGCGTCCCCCGCCCGCCGGCGGATCCACCGCGGCCGGCGGCAGGGGCACCACTACCGGACTTTGCGTCCGTACCGCGCCCGCCGTCGGATCGACCAGCTCCGGCGGCGAAAGCACCAGAATTAATTCTCGCGTCCGTCGTCCGCCGACCGCCGGATCCACCAGCATCGGCGGCAGGGGCATCACCACCAGACGCTGCGTTCATCCCGTGCACGCAGCGACGATACCGCCACCGCCGTCGGCGGCATCCGCAGCGCCCGGTTCTGTCCCTCCTCCGCCGGTCGGTCCACCCTGACCGGCGGGGATGTCACCACCGCCGCCGCCGCGGGCGCCAGCAGTCCCACTTGCGCCGACGGCGTCATCAGTCCCACCAGTGCCGGCGGCAACACCCTCGCTTCCCCCATCAGCAGCGGCGGCCATGAGGGAGCTAGAAACGTACCCGTCACGTCACTGCTCGGTGACCATATTTTGCAGGATGGCGACGGCTTTTACAACGGTCACCATTTGGCCAACCGTGGCGTGCCTGGCCGGGGGAAACGTCATATGGAGTCGCGCTGTCAAACCGACGTACAGTCGCTCCACGTATTTACGCAAAGCTTCTTGAAGCCTGTTGAAAGTCAACTCAACTTCTGTGGTGGGGTTGGGGAACGGGGAACAGAAAAATGTAAACGGAGGATAATTCCCATCAACCAAATAGTACAACAATGTGCGGGAGGTTCCGTTAGCAGTGTACGAGTATGTTTTTGGCGGGCAATCGCCAACCGTCACAGAAACATATAGGGGTGAAGCATGCATAACGTTCAGATCGTTGTGCGATCCAGGGCACCCCACAAACAAGTGCCAAATCCAAAGGTCCTCACGCACAAGGTCTTCATCACTCGGTGGGCTTTGTAGTACTACGCGCGTGTGGGACCCAACTTGGGCCCACAGCCGTGGTACTCGATACCGGGTTAGGGTACCGGAAGCAAGACCTCGAAGCTCCCAACACTTAACTCACGTGTGGATGGGTTGCCGCCCCACCCAAAGCACGAACAAGAAGTGCTGGGGCCAGACAGTTTCTACTTGTCGAGCAAGACGGGGCCAGCTCGCCTCTCTGTCCCCTCCACATATACCCTCAAACGCACCCAAAAACCCCCAGAAAAACCCCCTCAACCACGCAAAACAATGGAAATAAAACCAACCAATCATACACCTCCCCAGAAAATCAGGGGGAGGGGAGATATCCGTCTGGCTCCCACGCAGAAAATCCAGATAAAGCATAATGATATACAAGCCACAATCGTTACTGATTGGGTAGAAAATCCAAGTCGGATTCCATGCATCAGCCACCAGAATTCCAGTGAACTCGACGGGATGAACTTCGAGACCAGGTTGGTCTAAGTGGGATATCCGCCCAAGTAGTTCGTACCAATAGTCTGGTGCAACTACTACACGCTTCCCATGATATTTTTGATACATGCCAGCAAAAGCCGTGGGGCAGTTAGACCACTCCAAACGGCTGCAATCCAACGATCTCATGCACCCCGGCAATCCCCGTTGCTCATTGCGCTCCAAAATGCGCTGCAGTTCAGCGGTGACAGGCAAACGCAAGTAGGAGGGATCAAACGCATCCACAATGAAATGTAAAAGCTCCCGGACAGACACAGAAATGGTCGACGCCGGCAAATGAACGTATTCGTCCGTGCGATCCGGGGCGTCTCCGAAAACGATGACTCGAAAAGCAGCCACTACCTTTTGCAAGGTGTGCGCCTGCGGACTGCCTGTCGCGTTGGTGCGTTGCACGAAGAACTGGCGATCATTCACTGCGTCGTAAATGCGCAAAAACACAGAGTGAGGGACACGAAACCGACGCTCAAAATCCTCCTCATCGCACACAGGAGGCGCTCCGTTCAATACAAATTAATCTCTCAGAAATGCGCGCAAGCCTGATTGGAAATTACGTTGCTTATGCGGCCGCCGGCCAGGCACCGAGCCAATGTATCACCGACGGCCACGCCGCGACCGACGCATGCGGCACTCAAAGCGCCTCAGCTCCCTCATGTGCGCAGCGACCACCGAAGCAATCTCCCCATCGAGCGGGTCCGCCAGAAGCGCGTCCGCGGAAAGACCCAAAGGGTCGTAGACAGTGTAAAAAGGCTGTCACAGTGACAGTGATGACGAAGGTGACGGCGGCCTGGACGCCGACTGCGCGGAAGGCCTGTCTGGGTCATGCATTGGCGCGTCGAGGCGCGAAAACGCCCCTTTCTCACGGGCCTCTGGAGAACACCCCCCTCAGATAGGCACCGACGAGGGGTCCACATCAATGACCAGTTTACAGAACCAGAGGATCGCAGCCACCACCTCTGAGAGCACAGAGAGGACCGGTGTGGCGCGTGCGCGGATGCCAGGACCTGGAAAAGACTTCCCCGACGAGCGCTGATTGCCACGGGAACGCGAAACCGAGAATGTCAGGCATACCACCAGCCCAACACCCCCAGTACCAGTCATCTGGGGGGCCCGGAAACGGTCCGGAACAAGATTGCCGCTGTCGGTCTCGATGTTGATCATCCCGTGATTTGCCACCCCGGAAAGCTCCTCTTTTGCAATGAAAGGTTTCAGATCCGATCATGCCACGAGAACACGGCCTTCGAAAGCCTCCGGTTGGACGACAGACAATGGCTGCTGAGGAAAAAATGGGGAGACCAGCCGGGTCCCCCCAAATTGGTCAGAGAAAGAGAAACGCCAGCTGGTCCCCCCATTTCTGAATCGTGATTATCGGTGGATTTACAGTGCGTTCTCGTTATAAGAGACAGCTGATTCACCTCAAAAGGAGTAAAAAGTGGCCTACATGGTCCGGAATGGAAGACACGCGACCCATATTCTCTTGTAAACGATTCTCTTATAACGAGAACGCACTGTACCAGATTCAGAATAAATGGTTTGGATATCCCGCTCGTTCTGTTTGGGGGTCCGACGTTGCTGTGGGAGCTTCCACATTCCCAAATGCTCAAATTGAGGCACGTGGAGCATTTAAGAGACGCGTTTCTGACACGTGCGCAGATTCGGATTTGGAGATGAAGATGTTGGGTGTGCTCTTCTTATTTGATCGGTGGGGATCGCCACGCCAGTGGCGATTCGCATAGTGACACGTTGCGATTCGGGAGTGGCTCTCGTGTGAGCAGGTCGTTTGGGGAGGACTCACCTTTCGTCTTGTTGTCTGACCCGGCGGCCACGTGCAGCCGCCAGAGGGAACTGTAGCATATCCCCCGCCGATTTGGGCCGACCCACAGGGTAGCCCCCTTGACTGGCTCGTTCGTGCTTCGCAGCCGAACGTGCTTGTGGCTCACCCTTTGTGGGGACTACTTTCGTCTTGTCTTATTTCGTCTTGCTGCCCTGTCTCTTTTTTTTTTGCACTGTCATTCGAGCGTTCTTAGCCATCGTCGTTTGGACGATCGCTCGGTCGATTGACCAACGGTCTCGTCTCTTCTATTAAGTTCCCAAGGGCCTGGGCTCCCCGTCGATGACGACGCCCGGCTCCCTATCGGAAGTTATCCAGACAGAGGTCTTTCTTCCTCACCAAGTTGGTGATAGAATTTTCTTTACTGTGTATCTGCTGGTCGGTCTCAGTTTACATTTAAGCGTTCTTTTTCCCACAATTGGTGGAGCAGCAGGGGATCTCACCGTTGGTGTGCGCACCGCGCTGGGGTCTGCTTGTTTCTGGGCGCGAGAACGTCGTATTGAAACTCGCTGGGGTTGCGCTGCTGCGTAGCGCCCGGCTTGTTGTTACAACACCGCTGGGCGCTATTGGCTGTGATCAAAGTCGAAAAAACGCACGGGGCTGGCCTTTTGGCTACTTTAAGTTGATTGCTGGTTGCCATATGGCTCCAGGCGGTAATGAAGTTTCACGTTGCAACGGTGAGGGGCGGGCTAACGCCCTCCCCGCCGGCTACGTCCCGCCGGGAGGCGTGCGCGTAGATCTCGACGATCCGCTACCCCCTGGGGCTACCCCCCCTATTCCACCCGTGGAGACGCGTCTGCCTTCGGGCGCCCCGGCCTCGGAGAGCCTAAAGGCGGAGGTGGAGACACTTTGCTCTCGCCTGTAGGCACCGGAGGCGGTAACCAAGCGTTTAGCGATGTCCAACGACGAGTTGACCGCCGACATCGAGGCTCTCGCCGAGCGGGACGAGGACTCTTCGGCGTCGAAGCGCCCCAAGGCGTCTTCGTCGAAGCGACGTCAAGAGCACCAGGGCCAAGGCCGACGTGGCCGTGAACGAGGTTCAAGGTCGCGGCAATTTCTCCCAGATGACGAAGAGCGTCTGCTCAACGAGTTGAAGGAGTAACTCCTTCGTCGGCACCAAGCCAAGGTGGCTCGCAAACTGCGATCGCAGGCTCGTTGCCGTCACAAGGACGATTTATCTCCTGATGACTCGTCGGATGACTCATCTTCGTCGAGTGACGGACTTGGCGGTCCGCCAGGTCCCCCTTCGCCTCTATCGTCACCTAGTGGATCATTGAGCGATGAGTCGAGCGACTCACGCTTTGAGCAGCGCGGCCTTGGGCCATATGGCCAGATGCCGCCCCAGGCATTGGTCGAGCGAGGCGATCTCCGCAAGGTCATTCGACTAACCAACAGTCGCTTCAAGGCATTGCTCGACTATCGCACCTTCTTCCTCATCAGGCGTAGCGCGGCGTATCCGCCCTCGCTTGTTGAGAAAGCTCATAAGATGAACCGCCGCCTTGACGGCGTGTTCCAAGGTCAAGAAACTTTTACAGGGGTCGACCCCCTCGGTGTATTCACCTTCTTGACAACGTTCCGTCGCGAATGCGACTCGGCAGGCTTGACTCATGGGCAAGCACTGCCGTTTCTGGCATTCCGCCTGTCAGGCCCAGCCAAGCGCTCATTCTATAGCTCCCTCAACAGCCGATCCGACCATAAGCAATACGCTTTGCTGACTTATGGCGACGCCATCAACTGGCCCCTGTCGAAATATGCGACACCAAGTTCCTTGTCTAAGGCGTACCAGAACATCATTGTGATGAGACAAGGCGACTCGGAGACACCGACCGTGTTTGGTCATCGTGTGGAAACACAGTGCGACCGGCCCGACGGGTTGTTTTAGAACCAAGATGTTAAAGATGTTTTCATCAAAGGCTTGTCGGAGTTCATCCAGTCACACGAACTTGTCTTGGACGGGCAGTTCCCCGATCGTACGCTGACGGAAACCGTCCCAGCCGCCCAGATGTAGTGGGAAGGCACAATGAAATTGCGCCAGTCGATCAAGCCGATCAAAACGATCTCGATAGGTCGAGTGCACCATGCTGGCGAAGTACCACAGACGGTTGCTCGTCCCTTCCCCGTGCAACGTCCGCCCTCAACGGCGCGATGGCGACCGCCTGGGCCCCGACGAGCCGACGTCTGTTACAATTGTAACAAGCCAGGGCACTATGCCGCGCAATGCGCAGAGCCATATCGGCCTCGCGAGCGTAAGCCTACGCCGCCACACCGCGTCAACCCAGCGGTAGAAGGACCCGGGTCCTCTGATGAGAGCGACATTGACGCCTCGAAAAACGAGTAAGCCGAAAGCCGACCAAAGCGTTGCCCGGCATGTTGGAAACGACTACTCAACCACGGAAGGTATCTCGTATCCTTGGTCCCGCCCATAAGCATTATGGCATTGCGGCGTGCATCGGCCCGACCTTAAGTGCAACACGTAGTCTCCGACCTGTCGTCGACACTGGCGCGGGCCTTAACCTAGTTCGTTCGGACGTACTCCCACCCAATTGGGAAACCTACGCGGAAACGTTGACAAATCAACCGCGTATCATTGACGCCAATGGTAACAAGGTAAGCACACCTAAGGCCATCTATCTCTTCGTTGAAGCGGGTGGCCTCCGCGTGTTTGAACGCTTCTTGGTGGCAACGCACCTACCAGGGCCTTGCATCTTAGGCACGGAGTTCATCTCCAAGCACGTGGAAGGCATCCTTCCACGCCTGCGCAAGATAGTGTGGCAATACAAGCCGTCTGTCGCAGCCTCCGAGTCGTTACGACACTCCCCAATCCTGGAGACGCTGCACTGTAACGAGTGGGAGGGGTCTTGGGAAGACAAACTCGCGATGGTTCGCGCTTGTAAGCAGGTCTGCGTCAAAGGACGTAGCGAGACTTAGGTCATCGCGACATAAGCCACGCCCGGCTTAGTCACTCTATCGCCGAACATTCGGCTGTGTCGGCGCAATTCCATCAACATGGCCCGTGGTATTACCTCCGTCAAGCCTGACGAACCATTCCTGGTAAAGGTGTGCATCTTTGGCACAGACCAAGCCATCATTCGAGAGAATGCCACGTTGGCATACGCCGAGCCTTACCAAGGTCCGCTCTTTGTGGCCTTGTCGCCCGATGATCCATTGGATGTCGACAAGACTCCGACGTCGTCGCCCGCAGACGAGCCTGCCGACAACGTCGAAAACAACCCCGTTGACGAGGTCGACCTTGGTGAAGCACCAGAATACCTGCACAAACAGATCAAGGAGATGCTCCGAAAACATGCCACCATGTGGGACGGCACCCTCGGCTTCATCCGCGCTACGGAACACGCCATTGTGACTCTCCCAGGCGCAACGCCTACTCGAACACAACCGTACCGAACGGGAGCGTTCAAGCGACAGATCATTGACGATCAGGTCAACAAGATGTTGAAAATAAACGTCGTTCGACCAAGTCACAGCGCGTGGGCACGCCCTGTGGTAATTGTACCGAAGAAGAACGGGAAGGCCCGCTTCTTTGTCGACTACCGACGGTTTAACAACATCACCAACAAGGATGCTTATCCATTGCCTCGAATAGAGGATTGCCTAGACTCCCTAGGCGACGCCAAGGTGATCACCTCACTCGACTGCACAGTCGGCTATTGGTAAGTGCCACTTCGAAAGGAAGATCGCGAGAAGACCGCGTTTACCACGCATGGTGGCATCTATGAGTGGCTAGCCATGCCATTTGGGTGGACCAACGCCCGAGCCACGTTCCAACGTGCACTCGACATTATACTGTCTGGACTCAAGTGGAAGATCTGCCTTGTCTACCTTGACGATGTTATCATCTTCTCGGCCACGCCGGAACAACACATCAAAGATGTGGACACGGTCCTTACGCGTCTACGCGAGGCTGGTGTCACTCTCAAACTTCGGAAGTGCAAGTGGTTTACCACAGAGGTAGAGTACCTCGGGCATATCATAAGCCCCGTACGTCTGCACGTCCACAACAAGAACGTCTCCGCGTTGTAGAACGCCACGTTCCCTACAACAAAGACCCAAATGAAGTGCTTCTTCGGCATGTGCACTGTCTACCGACGATTTTTCAAAGACTTTGCAAAGAGAGCGCAACCGCTCAACGCGCCCACAAGAGCCGAGGTCCCACCTGACCTGCCTCCACCGCCGGACGCGGCACTCGCGGCGTTCGAAGACTTGCGCCAAGCTTTGGTGAATCCATTTGTGTTGGCCTTGCCAAGAGCTGGACGCGAACTCGTCGTGGATGTTGACACGTGTGCGGACGAACTCGGATATACATTACCACAGAAGGAGGAAGACGATGTCTTACATCCGATTGGCCATTAGAGCCGAGGTTTGACGCCAACAGAGCAAAAACTACTCAAGCACAGAACGAGAATGTCTCGGAGTCGTATGAGGCGACCTCAAGCTGAGGCACTTCCTCGACGGAATAAGATTCCTTATCCGAACGGATTATCAAGCTCTTAGCTGGATATACAGCACTACAGACTCAAGAGGTCGGCTCATGAGATGGCGCTTACGCCTGTCCAAATTCACATTCGACATAGTATACAAGCCCGGTGCATCCCACCACCTTCCTGACTTTATGTCACGAACGCGCAACAACGCGACGGTCGAACACATCGACGAAGACATTCAATGTCTGTCAAACATATGTGCCGATGCACCGTGCCTTGCATTGGCCGAGACGGCCAATGGCTTGGAGACGGGGAGGTGCACGGATACCGACACGCCGGAACCCGTCGCGTTCGACGACATTGTCGAAGACCAATAGAAGGATGCCTTTTGCATTGACATGGCCAAACGCGTGTCCCACCGGACGGCCAAGTCGTTTTTCACAAACGAAAGTCATGCGTTGTATCGGCGGTCGCCTCACGGCAACCAACTGGTTATGCCAGAGTCTCTGCGTGAACGAATCCTCCTTCTCGAGCACCATGCCACTGTGGCCGCCCACCCGGGCATAAACCGTTTGTATTATACGATGTGCCGTAAGTATTACCCGGCCGTCGATGATATCCGACATCTTCGCGACCATCACCAAGTGCACGACGTGTGCGCAAAACCGCCTGACGTTTCGCCGACAAACGCCACCCTTGACGTTGTTCCCGGTCAGCGAGCCCTTTACAGACCTGTCGGTCGACATCTTCGGGCCAGTGTCCCCGTCCAGGTCGGGCAACCGCTTCATCTTGGTGATCACCGATCGCTTTGCCAAGCTCACGAAATGTGTAGCACTTTGGCACAAAACGGCGATATCAGTGGCGTCTGCCATCATTGACCATTTGGTCGCGTGCTACGGTCCACCCGACCGCATCTTGACCGACCAAGGACCCCAGCTCATGTTGAACTTTTTCATCGCAGTCATGAAGATGCCCGGTGTCGAGACTGTGCGTACGACGCCGTACCACCCACAGACCAATGGTCAGGTTGAACGGTACAACCGTATCATGACGACGAAACTCCGTCACAATGTCGCTGAAGACTCCAAGCGCTGGGACGAACTGCTCCACGTCTTGACGTTGGCATACAACAGTCAACCGCATTGGTACACCAGCATAGCGCCCTTCGAGCTCGTGATTCAACGAATTGCTCCCAACTTCTCTGTTCGTAACCTCCCCCCGGGTCCCCCCTTGAAGAAAAAGAGCACGCTGAACGATGGTTCCCCATTGGCGCGCAAGCGCGAGTTCATGGCTCGTATTTGAGTACAGATTCTCACCGTGAAGGAATCCCTTCTCAAGACGCGGCAGCGCTACAAGCGAAACTTCGACGCTAATGTCGGCACGCAAAACATGCGCATAAAAGTAGGCGACTACTTCTATATGACAAACCACCATCGTCAACATAAGTTGCAGAGCAACGCCATTTGACTGTTAGTATTCGTGGACGCAGACGCGTCGACCTTCGTCATTGACGTCGGCGGACAGGAGACCCGGGTCAGCAGCGACCACGACACTGCCGCCCCGCGGCCGACGACGGCGGACGCCGCCCTGCATCCACTCCTGGACGGGTTGGGCCAAGCCAAAGATACTACAGAAGTTGTGGACGAGTACTTCATTGACCGACTTAAGTCTATCCGTACAATCAACGCGGTATACCACCTTAAGGTCATGTGGTGTGCCTATGGGTCGAAAGACGAAACATGGGAACCTATGGCCAACCATCCCCGCAACATGATACACGATATCTCCGCAAGAAGAACTTGCACATCCAAGGATACTCTTGGAGTAAATCATTAGAGATTCGAAAATCTTCTCGGGGCGTCGCAACAATTGTTGCTGCGGTAATTGATTAACCATGCTGGGCTCCGGCGATTACATCCGCCTACGCCGCGCCGGACGGCGAAATTTGGGTACATATCCATTGGACAAAGCCGGATCACACGAAAGTCCGCGAATCGGTCCCAATTTATTGGATGAAAATCACTGCTCCGACTGTCAGTCGAAACGTGACTCACGATCAATGACTGAGTACCAAGGCATATGCCGTACTCAACCGTATCTACGGCCCATAACCATACGTGTGGCCGCCTACAGCCGTCGTTGTCGACACCAGCGTGTCACTTGACACTCACCAACGTCGCAACGGACTCTTTATTCCGCCAGTGGAGGCCATCGAGGCCACAGGCGCTAAGACCGTGGCCGAAGGCAACGAGGTGACCCTCCTACTCCCTCACTGGGCGTATGCCAGCTGGTTCGGGACGGTGATGGCGGCGTCCCTCGAATACGAGCAACTCGACGCGTCAAGAGACATATGTCCCCCAGTCGAAAGACAAACGAAATGGGCTGTAATAGCCTTCCATTCGCTTAACAACTATGATGCAATCATACACGTCCCGGTCAGTACGACCCCCTCGCCCTCGAGCACCCTCTCACCCTCGAGGAACTCCTCACACGTCACGCGCACGCGCTCCTCCCCCAACAGCGACTCCGCTTAGCTCCCGCGGCCCCCATGGCCGCCGCGTACTGTGGTACCACCGCTACTGTCGGCCGACATGCTCCGGGCGTTCATCCGGTGCCCATCGGCTTCGTCGCCATCATCCTCCTGCGGCCGACGGCCCAGGATGTCCTGCGCGTCGAAACGACTTCAGCGAGGCGGCTCCGCCGGCGCAGGCGCCGCTCGAAACTCGCGCTCAAAGGCGGTGAGGATTTTTGCGGCACTGACCGCCAGGCTTACCGCCTATATGATGATGGCAAACGCCTCCTCTTCCGACATGCCGTACACACGCTCTGCTGCGACGCGCAGCCCGTCACACTTGCAGTACCAGGCCCTGTGTTGAAATGAGGGGAGCATGGGGGGCTCCCGCTCGGTGCGCCCCCCGGCGGCGGCTGTGCGAGCGTAGGCCACACGTGGCACTACACGGACGTGGCCGACTCCCCTGACCCACCTGGACGAGGGCGGGGG
>Ga0114955_1001293_pt1 | contig 11464 bp, 8 predicted proteins | sample Porto_5metaG_FD_87302 | JGI IMG/M metagenome (GOLD analysis project Ga0114955, IMG submission 87302) | Marine algal microbial communities from Porto, Portugal - Porto_5 metaG | ecosystem: Host-associated > Algae > Red algae > Unclassified | place: Portugal: Porto | collected 2015-02-02 | reverse complement strand
GAGGGCAGCGCGGCTCTGGCGTCGTGGAAATGGATGAAGACTGGGGATCTCGCTTCGCTGACCCGCGATTTTCTGGCACCCTGTCAGTCCACTAGCCGTGAAGCACCACTGTGAGTGGGGTCGCACTGAAGGGTCGGGTCAACCCGCGATTTTGGGTCCAAAATCCGCGATATCGCGGGTTTATTTCTTGTAGGGTGGATGCCCACAGTGCGGCGCGGCGCCCACTGGGGCGCCCACGTACCCCTATTACACCCCCTCAGACAGCCTCATCCGCCCTCACGGCGTAGGCACTGATGCCGGCGACGTCACGGCCGGTGCTGACCGCCCTTTCAGTGGCCGCTAGCTATCAGGAGCGGGGGAGCCCCCTGCTCGTCGCCATTCGGCCGCGGAGCGCAAAGGGGATTGCCAACGGTGCCATTGCGTCTGTTTTTGTTTTTAGTGCACTCCCTCCCACACTGGTTTCCCACACAGGTTTCCCACACAGGGCGGGAATGGAGGTGGCGTGGAATCGGCGCACGTACCATAGCGGGCGCGGTGCAGGGACCCTGGCATTCTTTCCCGAGCCACATCTGCGCCGGATCAATGGTGTAGCGAACGCCTCTGTTGGCTGAGTGAGGGAAAGCGGAAGCGGGGTGAACGTGGTCCACGTCGGACGGCGAGTGGCCGCGATGGACTCTGTCGAGCAGGCCGGCGGACAGTTCCTCGAACGAGACGTCACGAGAGCCACGGGAGCCACAAGGGCCACAAGAGCCACAAGAGCCACAAGAGCCACAAGAGCCACAAGGGCCACATGGGCCACAAGGGCCACAGGGGCCACAGGGGCCACAGGGGCCATGGCCGGCGCCCACGATGTTGAGTGGCAGCGGGTCGCGGTGTTTTAGACATGAATGGAAAACATGTCCATTTCTTACTATTGAGGATCAACCAATTAATCGAATACACATCGAAGTTTTATTTTTTAGTTATTGCCTTTCCGTCGCCGAACTTGGCGGTGAGCCGTCGAAGCAGTAGTTTTCCTTCAAGCGGTAATCTGTAGGATTCAAGTATCGCGGCAAGCTCTACTTGTCGCAGAGAGCGCGCGTTGCTGGCCGATGCGCGCAATCGTGATGGCTGCTTGTTGGTGCGGTGGCCGTGCCTTCCTCGGTCGACGTCCGCGACGCAGCATGCTGCCATGGCACGAGGCGTGACCGGCAAACGCAAGGAACCCGAGCCGGACAGCCGTCCCTTTGTTGGTGGTAGCGGTGGTGCTTCGGCATCTGGCGCGGCTGGCGCTCTTCCCCCCCCTCCTCCTCCCGGCGGTAGCCGCAACGGAACGGGCGGCGGTGCGTTGGCGCCCGCTGGCGTGGCCTCCTTCCCCGGCACCCCGAATGGTGCGGCCGGAAGTAGCGGCGGCGGCTCTGCGGCTGCAACGGCTGTCGCTCCCGTGAACGATGTTCCCCCCCCTATCGACCTTGCCACCGTGCTGCGGTCGGTAAATGATGAGCCGCTCGTAGGACCCGTTGGCGACGATGACGTTTACTACCTGCAACCGCGCCAAGCAGTGCCGGTTAGCAAGCGGCCTCGCCCGCCTCCGCCTGGGGCATGGACGCAGTCGACCAAGGACATCCTCGGGCCGGACTCGCAACACGCCTACGTGCAGCGGTGGGTGCGGATGACGCAGCTCGAGGCCAAGGGCGACGTCTCCTTTCGGGTCGTTGTCAATGACGGTTCCAAGGACGCGCTGCTCAACTTGCTAGGGCTGAAGAACGTGTTCATCAAGCAGCTGCCGAACATGCCCCGTGCGTACGTGTCTCGCCTAGTGTTTGACTGCAAGCACGAGTCCCTGGCACTGATGAAGCCGGGTGCCACCCCTGTCGGCAGCGGCTCCGCGGCTGCGGGCGGCCAGACCGTGATTGGCGGTTGCTGCTATCGGCCTTTCCGGGAGCAAAAGTTTGCGGAGGTTGCCTTTCTGGCCATCTCCCAAACCGAGCAGGTACTCGGGTACGGGACGCGGTTGATGGCACAGGTCAAGGAGCGGGCCAAACGCAGTGGCCTCACACACCTGCTGACGTGTGCCGACAATAACGCGGTGCCTTACTTCAAGAAACAGGGCTTTTCCAAGAAAATCACGCTGTCGTATCCGCTGTGGCAAGGCCGCATCAAGGACTACGAGGGGGTGCTGCTGATGGAGTGCAAGTTGCACGCGCAGGTGGATTACCTCAACATGCCGCTGCTGCTCAAAGCTCAAAAGTGCTGCCTGGTGGAGAAGCTCAAGGAGGTGAGCCTCAGCCACGTGGTCTACCCGGGCTTGGATGTGTCGACCATGCGCAAGCCTGTGCGACTGGAGAACATCCCTGGACTTGCCGAGATATCGTGGCGCAAAGACGGCCGCAGCGGCGCCGCTCCGTCCACCCGTGGTGGTGCCGCGTCTGGCGCCGCGCCACGAGATGAGGTCTCGCTCCAAGCGCTCAAGGCGCACCTGCAGTCGGTGCTCGATCAGATCAAGGCGCACGGCAGTGCGTGGCCCTTCCTTGAGCCAGTCAACCCCAAGGAGACTGGCGCCATTGACTACTACGATGTGATCAAGAACCCGGTCGACCTCAGCTCCATCCAGGCCAAGCTCACCGCCGGCGGGTTCTATGTGACGAAGGAGATCTTTTTGGCGGACTTGAAGCGGATGGTGGAGAACTGTCGTACGTACAATGGCAAGACCCACTACGTGACAGACCTGGCGTGCCAGCTGGAGCGATTGTTCCAGAGCAAGTTGTAGGTAGGTGTACGTAGAAGCAGCTTATTGTACAGTGTCTCCCCCCTTTTTTTTTAGCACCCTCCAGTCAGTCACGGTGCGCTCGACAGCTGACATTGGCGCAGCGTGCATCTCAACCTTGACTGCACCGCCAGCTTAGTCCCATCGTATTTTTCTGCTGCACAAGACTGCTGGTAGTACGTCGTGTCTGAGTTCAGACGTATCCTCGTGCCCAACTTTTCCGCAGCCGCATGGAGGCTACCATACAGTGAAGGCGACGAGCGCTCCATCAGATTGGCTCCTGCCACCATCCGACGGCTTGCTATCAGCGACGCACGATTCCTCAACTGGTATACATACCTTGTGCTCCCGGTGCCCAACTCGTGTGTTGGGCTGGAGACTACACGCTGCGCCGACCCAACCAGATTGTTCCAGAACACCTACCTACGATGAAGTTTGACCACCAAGGTACGTTTATCATGCGTGACAGCCGCACACTGCTGACCATGAAGCCCATGATGGGCACTGCTGGCCGTCACCTCGGCGAGACAATGGCCCGACTCAAATCGAGAGGCCGACCGCCACCCGTACTGCCACCCTGGACTGTCCTCATTCCGTGTCTCGGGCATCTACAAGGATTTAAACCAAGGATGCAGCATCAATTGGATGTGAGAAGAATCTTGGGACACCTCGAACGCCACCACGGGCCACGAGCACCTCACATCTTGCCCGACTTGATCGATGGTGTCGCGGACCAGTGGCATGGGTCGTGCACGGGAGCTCGAGCGGACGCGTCACCCCGACTTCGGGGGCACGCGGTGGCCCCAGAGCTCCGTCCTGGTGTGGTCCCGCCGCCGCTGCCAGCCTCACCGGCTCGACTGTGGACCGCGGTCTTTTGCACACCACCCAAGGCTTCTGCAAGTGGGAGGCGCGCCCCAAATCGTCTGGTGAGGTGCCGAGCGATGAGAGGAGGCTGACCGGCGTCCGCACCACCCATACCAACCTCTGGTCTCTGGGACTGTGAGGTGCCGTCAAGGGCCCGGGGAGGGTGGGGCAGAGCATCGGTAGTACATAGGCCAGTCGCCGTACGCGGCGCATTGCATTGCGCGGTTCCTCCGCAGTGGACGTTAGCGAGGCGACGGTGTGTCGACGCGGCGGAGGGTCAAGGGGAAGAGGTATCACGAGCTATCCGGGCGCACGCACGCGTGGGCACCCACGATGAATCGCGTTTCATCGTTTCTCCAGCTCGCCGAGGCTGCCAAGGGCAATGCCGACCTCCCGGCCGGCGCGGACCCGTATGAGGACTTTGACTTCTCGCCGTACTTGAGCGCGGAGCAGACCGAGGAGGATCTGCGCAAGACATGGAGGGTGTTCACCAAGGTCAAGGTACGTTGTTCTGGTGCCTTTCGACGCATGGACAATTCTTCGTCACCCTTGTTTGAACATTGCAGCCATAGGAGAGAGTGGCCCGTCGGTGTGGCGCCCGCCTGGGTCTGCCGTCCCGCCAGAGCGTTGCCGGGTTGTGAGAGAAGCTCCTGTTCTCCTGCTGACAGCGGCGCCTGCGCCTTTGTCTCGCCTCTTTCACGCCATGTGCTTTTTTCCTGCAGGACGTCCTCGATGATGGTCGTCGCCTGGAAAACGCGTCGTGGCGCCTGTGGTTCCGGGAGCGCAACAAGGCCACGGCAGCGGCTGCTAGCGAGGAGTTGGGTGGGGCCCCTAGCGGCGTCCGGAAGCCCTCATCGGTCCCCACCGAGGCGGAGAGTGCCGCTGCCTTGAACAACTTGCAGATGAAAGACCTCAGCCTGGAGAAGTCGCTCGCCCGTGCTGAGAATAACACGCAACGGATGGTCGGTGACATGTTTGGCGGCGGCTCTGGCGGCGGCGCGAGCAAGGATGGTGTGGAGGCGGCCAACGCAGAGATGCGTGCCAAGGTGGAGCGCACCCGCCGCCTGCTGTCGTTGCTCTCCAAACACGCCCTTGGCGATGACCCTGCGCTTGTCGACGACCTGCTTGCATGGGTACACATCGACGTGCTGTCGTCGGCGGAGGTCAAGACCACCACCACAGCGCCCAAGGCCAAGGACGGGTCGGCAGACGTTGTCGCAGCCGCTGAGGCAATCCTCCCCCGCGACGCGGCAGCTGCCCGCGAGTTCCTGAGCAACTCAGGCGTGCAGGCCCGCAAGCGGGCGGCGGCCTTTGGCCATTCGCTCGAACGCAATGGTGCCAATAACTTCCTTCTATACCTGCTCCGCGAGCTCCGCGACGACCTGTCCTTCGACGTGTTTTCACCCAAGGACGGTCCGATGCGCGGGGACTATGCCTCCCTGGGCATTGCTGTACGCATCCTTGACTCCAAAGCCACCGACTACCCGCAGCAGCTGCGCACGGCACTGTCGGATTATGACTACGTCGTGGCCAACACGATCATGTCTGCGCCGGTGGTGAACGTGGCGGCCATGATGAAGCTGCCGACCCTGACCGTCATCCACGAGGCGTGGCGGCCCAAGGAGATGGACTACTATGCCAAGGAGGTGTTTCTCATGCCTCATCTGGGCAAGGCGGAGATTACCGCGGCCTTCAGTGCCGCTTCCCGCATCGTCTTTCCTGCAGAGGTCCAGAAGCGGTGCTACGACGGGCTTTACACGGAGGAGGCGGCCTCGGTCGTGTACAACGGTATTCCCTTGAAGTCCATCAACGCCTTCCGCAAGGTGCAGTCGCGTGCATCGGTTCGTGCCAGCCTCGGCTACAACGCAGATGACATGGTGCTTGTCCAGCTTGGCACCGTGTGCAAGCGCAAGGGCCAGCTGGTCACGGCACAGGCTTTCTCCAAGCTGAATCAGTCGATCGGCGCGAGCTGTGGCAAACAACTGAAGCTGCTCATGGTCGGTGCGCGCTACATCCGCCAGCACGAGATTGACTATATCGACTCGATCAAGGAAGAGCTTGAGTCGTCGGGCTCACTGGATGCGGTGACCATCCTGGACGTCAAGAAGAACGTGCTGCCCTATTATTTGGCCGCCGACATGATCCTGTGCCCGTCACTGAACGAGGTGCTCCCGCTGGTCATTTGCGAGGCGATGGCCTTTGAGCGTCCGGTTATTGCCACGGCGATTGACGGCATCCCCGAGGCGCTTGACAACGGCGTTGAGGGCTTCCTCATCCCCCCAGACAATGCCGACTCCCTCACCGAGGCCATGTCCAAGCTGGTCTGCGACGAGGACTTGAGAAGGGATATGGGTCAGCGTGGCCGCGCCCGCGTCCTCTCCCAGTTCTCATTTGAGACGATGTCGTCCCGCTACCGCGACATCATCAAGTCAGACCTGGGCAGCCTGGAGGCCCCACCGCTGGCGCTCGAGTAGATTTGGGGTGGTCACGGGATTAGGGCGCTGGACTTGGGCGGGCGACAGCCAGGCGGCTTTTGGGACGCGATGTACGCTGCGTAAGTGCTTGTGTCTATTGAGTGGATGCTGCAGTGAGCTGTGTGCAGACGACTGCTCCCAACGCGCGGTCTCCATTTTGGGGCAGGAAAACCACGATTGGTGGTTGCCCATCCTGGTAGGCTGTTTTCTTTTTTTCCTTATTCACGAATGGTCGCGCACAAGTGCTATCAACAGAGCACCGACGCTCCTCAACTCTGCAAGGAATGCAGCGCCTGCAACAGAACACAACCAGCACACTTGATGACACTGTGCCGGCTTGCTCCACTTATATACACGGGCCAGGCTGCTACGACGCATGCCGGTCGTGGGCACACAAGACAGGGTCAGCAGTCACGCACTACCACCCCGCAAAGAAACCCCCCCGCCGCCGGCTGCTCGACCGGAGTGCCTGCGACGCCGGGTGGCGCGCCCAGGTGCGGCCAGGCGCGTCGCGGTCGTTGACGAGCTCCCGCCCCCCCTCCACCTCGTCGTCCGAGCCATCCGTCACCGACCGGTCAGTGCCTGCAAAAGCCGACTCTAACTGCTCGTCCTCCTCATCCTCAATGGACACCTTGACCGACGGGGCGGGCAGCGGTGGAGGCGCCATGGCAAAGCCGCCCTTGACGCCGAAGTCGTCCAGCTCAGCGGCCTTGTCCGCAGCCGCCACCGCCTCCGCCTCGGCAGACGACCGCGAGTAGGCAAACGACGCAAACAGGCACGCGTAGGTCACATAGTAGAGGAAGACACAGCTGGGCAACTCGTCCTCGGTCCAGATGGGTGCCCACACCTTCATGTACGCGTGTTGGCCAACGACGACCACACTGAACGCCTCGCCCGCCGATGACAGCCGCGCGTCCGTGGCGAGCAGCAGGCGGAGCAGCACGACCACCGCAAACGCGACAAGCACCACCAGCTGGAAGACAATGAACACTGCCTCGGCGCGCTCCCGCATCAGTGGCAACGGGTCCCGCAGCAGCACCGCATACCAGCCCGCCAGGAGTGCCCAGAGGCCCGCAAAAAATACGTCTCCCGCCAGCACCAGCAGGCCGACGCTCAGCCGTCCGCGGAGGCGCTTGATCAAGTCCACGAGCAACGACCCGGCCGTGACGATAAACGCGTACACGGTCAGCGAGACGGTGATCGACGTGAGCGCGTTGGTGTGCGCCATGCGGCCGCGAAAGTACAAGGCCGACTGTAGCTCTCGCTCCAGCGGCGGCAACAGCGCGTGGACGGTGCGGTTAAACACCGCGTGCGGCAACGGCCCGAGCTCCTCCGTCCGTGCGTCGAGGACGTCATAAATCGACGGGTGCGCGTACTGCGCCTCGGTGCGCTCATTTTCCTTGCGGACCGCCTCGAGTTGGGAGGTCAGCCCGGCCACCTCCTTGCGCAGCTCCTCAATGCGCCGCAGCATCCGCGCCTTTTTCTGCTCCTTGTCGACGAGCACCGTCTGGGCGAGCCGCAGCTCCTCCTCCCGCTTCTCCTTTTGGCGGAGCTCCCAGTCGCGCCCGCGCTCCAGGCGGCGCACTTCCAGCTCCGCCGCGTGGCGCTCCGACGATAGCTTCTCCGACCGGCTGCGCAGAGCCGCAATGGTCTTGTCCGCCACCACGTTTTCCTCCCGCAGCTGCCGCTCAATGGCGGTGAGGTCGTCCAAGCTTAGCGTGTCGAGCGCCGCGTCCATGGCGACGCGCGGGTCGGGGCCGCCGCCGCCACCAGCGTCGTCGCCACCGCCGCCAGCGTCATTTCCGAGAGCGTCGTCGGCGCCATCGTCGCCACCCCCGTCGGCCGCGCTGCCGTCCGTCTGGGCGGCGCCTCCGGCGGGCAGGGCGAGCACCACCGCAGCGACGCACAGGCAGCACAGCAGGGTAAACGCGAGGGACGTCGCCGTCGCCCGCCGCGACCGCGCCATAGCAGAGGAGGAAGGGTGGGAAGAACAAGGAGGCACGCGGCTACTGAAAAGACATCAAAGGGCGGCAGCACGAGACGGAGAATGCTGGGGGGGGCACCGACCACAAAAGGGGCGACGCGAGGTGAGGCCTACCTCGCCACCCAGGCCAGAGCGTGTGCGGTTAGCAAGCCTGCCCTGTGGACAGCCTGTGAAAGACCGCGCAGGCGCCGCGTGGGGGCCTGGGCAGCAGCGGCCGGTGCACCGCGCAGGCGCCGCGTGGGGGCCTCGGCAGCAGCGGCCGGCGCACAGGAGCGGGTGGGCGGCACCGCGGCGGGTGGCGCGTCTCCCGCTGGCAGCGGCTGGTTCAGTACCGACAGTCAGAAGGTCGGGCCGGCACAGGCTGGGGGCGGCACAGCCGCGGCCAGCAGCTCCATCGTGGCAAGGCCGCACAGTTGAGCCACGACAGTGGGTATCGGGATGGGGCGCGGACTCTCATGGAGAACGGGCAAGGCATCCACGGTGAAGGCGACGTCCACGTCCGCCGGTGGCATGGAATTTGACTACTCTAATTCTGCATCTGTGGCTCGTAAAAAAGATTTCGGATGACTATGTATTTGATCCGATTGGAAGTCCTTCCAATTGCCGATGCTTGACAGGGCAGGAAGAGACCCCAACTTCAGCCGTGGACCCACCACGCGTTGGCCACAGGGAGACGCTACGAACACACCCGAGCCAGGCGTCCACGTGCCGCTGCCGCGTTCGTCAAGCGCACACAGATCGGTCGGGGTCTTTCTGCTGTCAAGCAGTTGCCACCCACCACGGTTCCGAATGCGGTTGTTAGAAGAGAGCAGCGAGCTTGTTGGTCGCCTCCTGTCGCGTGTGCGCGCCACAGGGAGGAACTACCGACACGCTTCGCTCTCGCAAGCACTGTACGGCCTGCGTTTCTCGATTGCGTCGGTTCTCGAGGGTCTCCTGGCTTGGAGGCGGCTGCATCATCACTGGGCGAGCAATCCCGTCTCTCTCAACGGCGGTGACAGGACGGAGATGATGCGTACACGGTCTACTGAGTGCGGGACCGGTGGCGCGCGGTCTCCCCCACGCACCGGAGCTCAATGGACGTTGCGATTCTCTACGTCACATTTCTCTCCGAGCATAGTGCGTTGGCATGGGTGGTTGCCGAGAAACTGCACGTCGAGCGGGGCGGTCGGCCACGCGGGGAATGTCAACGTAGGGCACTTCTGGATGCCCCTCGGCTCGTTTGCAGAGGGGGCCCTCGTCGAAGCTGCGGCCTCCCCGCTAAATCGAATCCTGCACGGCGTCCCACTCGAACCTGACAGTTGCGCGCCCTGCGCTCGTGCCCGGTCGGGCGGCCGCTCCCGCCGGCTGGTCGTCGATAAAGACCCCCAGCACAAGCCTCGCCACGGACGCGATAAGCCACCATCACCGCAGCGCGAGAAGACGGTCCCGCTGTACTCCCTCCTCCACGTCGGCATCGCGACCCCTCGCGCAGACCAGCACTTGCTCCGACACCCCCCCCCCCCCGCCCCCCCCGCCCCACTGCCAACCGCGGGGCGCCAGGCCCACCCCCCCTGCCCTCGCCCGCCCCACCCCCGCGCCACCGCCGCGTCGACGGCGGTCGGCCAAGAGACGCTGCTGCTGCCGTCCCCTCCGGCGGCCACCGCCGGCGCCACCGAGCCGCCGCCCGTTGTCGAGCCGCTGCCGCTCCTCTTCCCCGAGGCGACGAGCGAGCCGGACGCGTCGGCCGAGCCGACCGACCCCCTCGAGTCGCCCGAGGTGGACGGCAGCTGGGGGTTGCTGCCGCTACCGACACGGCCGCCACCACAGCCGCCGCTGCTGCCGCCGCTGCAGACGCCGTTTGTGCTGCCGCCGTCGCCGCCGCTTCCGACGCCGCTGCCGCCGTTGCCGACCCCGGCTGAGATACCAGTGCTGCCGCCACTGCCGACGCTGGCAGTGCCGCCGCCGGCCGGCAGGTTGCCGCTACCGACAAAGGCGGGCGGCGTTCCGCTGGGACTGCCAGCCAAGCCGGCGCCGGGTGGGACCTTCCCGGCACCATCGACGCTGCCGCGCCCAGTGGCTGGCGTGCCGACCCCACCGCCGCCGTCCACGGTCGGCGTTCCGTCGACCACCGTGGCACCCGTGCCACCCTCCAGCGGCTCGACGGTGCCGCCGGCCGCCACTGCTGGCGTAGCGGTGCCGGCCGCCCCCATCGCGGCGGTTCCGCCGCCGCTGCCACCCGCCGCCACCCTCCCCGCCCCCCGCGACGCGTCGGAGGCCCGCACCGTTCTGTCGCTCATTGACGGCCTCGAGCCGACCGGCGGGTGGTTCCGCCTCGCCGCCGCCGGCGGCGCCCTCACCGCCACTACCGACGACGGGGCGTCGTGCGTGTTGGCACCCACCGGTAGCGGCAGCAACGACGACGGCAACGGCGGGCGGCCGAGCCTCGCCGCCCCGCCGCTCGTGTGGGGTCCGCCCGGGGGTGGTGGCGCCCGCACGGCGGTGGCGGCGCTTCGCCGGCGGGCGGGGTGTGTCCTGGCCGGCAGCGTGGTGTGGGGCGCCGACGTGGACGTGCGCGTGTTAGGCGGGCGGGCGGTGGTGGCGGTGGCGGGTGGCGGCGGGTGCGACCTCGGGCCCGCCGTGCGCGTGTGGCGGGTGCGCGTGCGGCGGGTGGAGGGGGGGGTGCGCGTGGCCGCCACCCTGTATTGGGCGGCGGCGTGTGTGCTGCGGCCGGCGTGAGGGGGGAGTGGGGGGGGTGGGTGGAGCTGCAGACGACACAAAGTGGGGTAGAAGGAAAGTCCTTGGTCTCGCACGTTCTGCGGGTGCTCCTCTCCGAGGAATCCACGCGTCCCCACGGGATGGTCACGGCTTGGTGCGCAGCTGCAGCGCCTCACCGTGGTGGCCCGACGGCCACGCAACGCACGAGGGTTTGGTGGGAGGTTGAACCCACGCTACCCATCATCGTACCACTGGCATGCTGCACTACCTGAGTCCGTCCGGGGGGGGCCTGTGCCCTGCCGTGACTGTGTCACTGCCTGCGGCTTGCATGTCAAGAGGATGACCCCGCGGCACCAGCCGCCGAGCACGACGACAAGTCGGGGATCAACGCGGACTTGCCCCGGAATCCGCACATCACAAGTGGTGGCGCTTTTGCAGCCGCGGATCCGCGTATCTGACAACGACCGCCACCGCGCCACCTGCGCGAGCCAGCGCAGCCTGCAGGCCCCGCTGAGCGATGCATAGACAGCAGACCAACTCAGCCCCGCCCCCCCGTCGCCTCGCCGACGCACACGGTGCCTTGAGCCGACCGCCAGGTGCACGGTCCTTTGTCTACCACCCGCGTGGCGGCTGTTCCCCCCGCGGGATGGTTGCTTTTCTCTCCCCCACAAGCGCCGTTGTTGGTGCGGTGTGTCTGGGTCG
>Ga0114955_1001290_pt1 | contig 11471 bp, 7 predicted proteins | sample Porto_5metaG_FD_87302 | JGI IMG/M metagenome (GOLD analysis project Ga0114955, IMG submission 87302) | Marine algal microbial communities from Porto, Portugal - Porto_5 metaG | ecosystem: Host-associated > Algae > Red algae > Unclassified | place: Portugal: Porto | collected 2015-02-02 | reverse complement strand
AGCAAATACCGCCAATCGCATGGGTTTTCCCCTCCATCTCATTCCTCCTTCATCGGTGTTTTCTTGTTTGTTTAATTGGAAAGTGCCATTTTAGAGGGGTGGCAATCATATGTTCGCATACCAATTAGTATATCACAAATTTCCTTGCTCATATATAAAGAAAACCCGCTTTTTAGGCGGGTTCTCTAGATTTTATATAGGCTTATGAACTTTCTTAATTTCCACTGCATCGCCCGTTTCACTCACGTCTACGACAAATGATCCGTTGCTATACCGATCATTTGGTCGATATGTTGCTGGATCTACCTCTATTGGTTCTCCCTTTTTCGTTCGAACTATAATGAGATCTTGTTTTGTTACAGCCGCAGCTCCAATGACACGGTGAGGATTTGATTTCAGTTCACGTAACATCACAACACCGCGTTTTGCTCTCGTTGTAATTTCAAATTCACTTAGCTGCATTTTCTTCACAGCCCCTCGATGTGTGGCTAGGAATATGTCGTGCTTCGCAGTTGGCTCATAAATAATCCCGCTCACGACGAAATCGTCATCTTTTAAGTTAATGCCTTTTACTCCGCTCGCCCGTTGACCAACTAGACTAATTTCTTCTTCTTTAAATCGGAGTCCATATCCAAAATGTGTAGCAAGGAAAACTTCTTTACTTCCATTAGTGGAGTATACGTCTATCAACTCATCTTCTTTTTTCAACTTTAGCGCCATCAGTGGTTTAGAATACCGCTGTGCTTTGTATTGAGAAAGCTCTGTTTTCTTAATCATGCCCTGTTTTGTTACAAAGACTAGGTATTGATTTTCTTTAAACTCTTTAATTTCCATGGCTTCAATAATTCGCTCGTCAGACTCGATTGATACAATGTTAGCGACGTGCTGCCCAAGATCTTTCCATCTGATTTCAGGTAGCTCATGGACAGGCAAATAAAGATAGCTTCCTTTGTTTGTAAAGAGCAAGATGGTGTGAGTTGTATTACTATCAAATTGACGTAGAAGCGTATCGGTTTCCTTCATTCCAAAGTCTTTCCCGTTAGATGCTGCATATGAACGTGGACTTGTTCGCTTCACATAACCATCTTCTGTCACGGTTACAATCACGTCTTCAGAAGGAATCATCACTTCAAGATTCACTTTAATATCTTCAATTTCGTCTTCTAAAACGGTCATGCGATCATCCACGTATTTCTTGCGAATTTCAAGTAACTCTTTTTTAATGAGATTGACAAGCTTTTTCTCGCTACCGAGAATCGTTTCAAGCTTATTAATCAGCTGACTTAGCTCTTCCGATTCCTTTTGAAGCGTCGTAATATCGGTATTGGTCAAACGGTAAAGCTGTAAATTCACAATCGCTTCAGCCTGAGCATCTGTAAAGTCGTATTGCGCCATTAAGTTGGTTTTAGCATCACGCTTGTCTTTTGATGAACGAATGGTGGCAATTACTTCATCCAAAATCGAAATCGCGCGAATTAAGCCTTCGACAACATGTTGACGATCTTTAGCACGTCTTAAATCATATTCAGATCGTCGAATGACGACTTCCTTTTGATGCTCAATATAGGCCTTCAAGATTTGCTTTAAACCCATTTGCTTCGGTGTCTTGTTGTAGATCGCTACCATATTGTAGTTATACGTAATTTGAAGATCTGTTGCTTTATATAAATATTTTAAAATGCCGCTTGCATCGGCGTCTTTTTTTAACTCAATAACGAAACGAAGACCCGTACGGTCTGTTTCGTCGCGGACTTCTGAAATGCCTTCAATTTTGCGATCAACACGAAGCTCATCAATTTTCTTAACGAGGTTCGCTTTATTGATTTCATACGGGATTTCTGTCACAACAATTTGCTGACGTCCTCCACGTACTTCTTCAATTTCTGCCTTACCTCGTAAAATAAACTTGCCTTTTCCAGTCTCAAATGCTTTCCGAATGCCTTCTGTTCCCTGAGCGATTCCACCTGTTGGGAAATCAGGTCCTTTAATAACACCCATTAGCTCTTGTAGCGTAACGTCAGGGTTCTCCATTTGCATAACGGCTGCATCAATGACCTCACCAAGGTTATGCGGGGGGATGTCTGTTGCATAACCTGCTGATATCCCAGTTGAGCCATTGACAAGCAAGTTAGGAAAGCGCGCAGGCAAAACGATCGGCTCGTTTTGTGTATCGTCAAAGTTAGGTGCAAATTCAACCGTATCTTTATCAATATCGCGAAGGAGTTCAGATGAAATGGCTGCTAAACGTGCTTCTGTATAACGCATGGCAGCTGGTGGATCTCCATCAACACTTCCGTTATTCCCATGCATCTCCACAAGAATGTTACGTACCTTCCAATCCTGAGTCATTCGGACCATAGCGTCATACACGGATGTATCTCCATGTGGATGGTAGTTACCAATAACGTTACCAACCGTTTTAGCTGATTTCCGAAACGGTTTTTCTGCTGTATTACCTTCATGATGCATTGCATAAAGAATACGGCGTTGTACAGGCTTCAGACCGTCCCTTGCATCGGGCAGGGCACGGTCTTGAATAATGTATTTACTATATCGCCCAAAAGCATCACCAAGGACATCTTCAAGCGGTAGATCTAGAAATTTTTCTGCGTTAGCCAATGTTACGCCTCCTCTTCAATAATGGAAATGTTTTCGTTCTCGATGATATTTGTATCTTCATTTAATCCGAAGGCGACATTTGATTCAATCCATTGTCTACGCGGTTCGACTTTATCTCCCATCAAAACGGAAACGCGTCGCTCCGCACGAGCGATATCTTCAATCTTCACACGAATTAACGTGCGGCTTTCGGGATTCATCGTTGTTTCCCATAATTGATCGGCGTTCATCTCACCAAGACCCTTATAGCGTTGAATCGTATAGCCTTTCCCAACCTTTTTCATCGCTTTTTTCATACCTTCTTCATCCCAGGCGTACTCAACTACTTCTTTCTTTCCTTTTCCTTTACTAACTTTGTATAGAGGTGGAAGGGCAAGAAAGACTTTTCCATGCTCCACAAGTTGTTTCATGTAGCGGTAGAAAAACGTTAATAGAAGCACCTGAATGTGAGCGCCGTCAGTATCAGCATCGGTCATGATAATGACTTTGTCATAGTTTGCATCTTCAATATCAAAGTCAGGACCAACTCCCGCTCCAATCGCATGAATAATGGTGTTAATCTCTTCGTTTTTAAAAATATCCTGCAACTTCGCTTTTTCTGTATTGATTACTTTTCCTCGTAGTGGAAGAATTGCCTGTGTTCGTCGATCGCGTCCTTGCTTAGCAGAACCACCAGCAGAATCACCCTCAACAAGGTAAAGTTCATTTTTCTTCGGATTCCGTGAAGTGGCCGGGGTAAGTTTACCGCTAAGAATGGTTTCTTTGCGTTTCCCTTTCTTACCCGATCGCGCATCTTCACGTGCTTTCCTTGCTGCTTCACGTGCCTGGGCGGCTTTAATTGACTTTTTAATGAGCATCTCACTAATGGATGGATTCTCTTCTAGAAAATACGAAAATTGTCCGGAAACAATCGCATCAATCGCTGACCGCGCTTCACTTGTCCCTAGTTTACTTTTCGTCTGACCTTCGAATTGAAGCAATTCTTCTGGAATACGGACGGAGACAATTGCTGTAAAGCCTTCTCGGATGTCATTTCCTTCAAGGTTCTTGTCCTTTTCTTTTAAAAGATTCACTTTCTTTGCGTAGTCATTGATCACACGTGTAATGGCCGTTTTCATACCTGACTCATGTGTCCCACCATCTTTAGTTCGGACATTGTTTACAAAAGAAAGGACATTTTCTGAAAACCCGTCGTTGTATTGAAATGAAAAATCCAGTTCAATGCCGTTACTCTCTCCGGTAAACGTGACTACTGGATGAAGTGTTTCTTTATCTTCATTTAAATAGTCGATAAACGCTTCAATACCGGTTTCATAATAGAAGACCTCTTTGCGGTCGTGACGCTTGTCATCTAGTTCAATTTTCAATCCCTTTAATAAAAAAGCTGCTTCGCGCAGGCGTTCACTTAATGTATCGTAATTATAATTTAATGTACTAAACATGATTGGATCCGGTTTAAAATGAATCGTCGTTCCCGTTTTGCGCGTTTTACCGATATTTTCAAGAGTTGTTGCTGGTTTCCCGCCATTTTCGAAACGCTGTTTAAAGATAAAACCATCTCGATGAATCGTTACTTCTAACCATTCGGAAAGAGCATTAACGACTGAGGCCCCAACACCGTGTAACCCACCGCTCGTTTTGTAGCCACCTTGTCCAAATTTACCACCTGCATGGAGGATGGTTAAAATGATTTCTGGAGTGGGTTTTCCTAGTTTGTGCATACCAACAGGCATCCCACGACCATTATCTTCGATGCTAACACTATTATCTTCATATAAGGTAACGTTGATTTCATCTCCATGGCCAGCAAGAGCTTCATCAACTGAATTATCTACGATTTCATAAACAAGATGATGCAAGCCTCTTGAGTCAGTGCTCCCGATATACATTCCAGGGCGCTTTCTCACCGCTTCCAGTCCTTCTAGAACCTGGATTGAATCATCACTATATTCCTGCTTTTGTTTTGTTACCATGTTTTTCCCCTTTCAACTTGCTGTATAGACTAGCCTACCATATGAGAACGGGTGTTTCTATCTTTTTTGTACCCAATCCGTTTTTTAAAGCATTGCCAGATCTGATTGTTTTTAATAGTCGGGTAGTCTTTTACAGCCTCTTACTGCGTTCGTCTCATTCATATGATCTCTGACTATCAGAAATCCACTCATTCTTAACGTATTAAAAAATCCTGCACATTGGCAGGAGAGAAAAAAACATCGAACCGTATTGTACCTTAATGTTTATTCTTCATCAATTGTTTTCACGACATGCACGTTACCTTCTTCATAACCAAGTGTAACGATATGACCTTCTTCAACCGACTCCCAATCAGACTTATCGGCTAAATAAGGAGTTTTATTAACAATAAGATAATAATAAGGTTTTTCTACCGGCGCGTTTGTCGCCTCTTCTGCATCTTCATTTGCTAATTCTTCATCATCTTCATTCATGTTCGTATCTGTTTTCTTGTCCACTTCTGCTGTTACTTGTGGTTTCTCATATCGAATTAGTTTTTCTTGAACCTCTCCAGTTTCATAAGCAAGGTTCTGATCTTGTCCATTTGCAAAGGCCGTGCTTATGGCAAGTACGAAACAAAGCAATAAAACAGACAGAATGGTTCCTCTTAGCATGTTCATACAGAGGCTCCTTTCAACGTACTTTCGCTCTAAGTTTACCATAGATTTTTTATAAAGTAGTACGTTTTCTAATATTCCACTGGATCGTTATGTTCTTAAGAAAGGAATTCAACTCCTAAACCATTGGTAATTACTTACTCTATTCAAACAAAGCAAACAGCGTTCTCATAAATTTCCCAAACTGATTAAGTTAACTCTTCTTACTTTTCCGGTGTTAAATAAGCTGGTATTTACTAATTAAAACTTCTATTACTTTGAAATATGATTGAATTAAGTTAACTTCGTTTTATTTAAGTTAACTAAAATAAAATACATGTTGACACAAATGGCTTTTTCTTTTACGATTCTTTATAGTGATAATGAAAGCGAGGTTCAGTCATGAGGAAGATGAAAACAATTGATTTAGTTTATGCAGGAATGTTTGCTGCATTAATGGCGGTGGGCGCAAATATTGCTCAATTTCTCGTAGTAGGCGGCATACCCATTACTTTACAAACGTTCTTTGCGATTTTAGCAGGTTTATTATTAGGTAGTCGGCTTGGATCCATTTCCATGATCGTCTACACGCTAGTTGGCCTTGCGGGTGCTCCGGTATTTGCTCAATTCACAGGTGGTCCTGGCGTTTTATTTAAACCAACATTTGGATTTATTCTATCTTATATTTTAGTAGCATATGTTGCAGGTAAAATTGTTGAATCAAAATCTAGACCAACTGTCATAACGTTTATGATTGCTAGTTTCACTGCATTTATCTTGAATTATGTCCTTGGTACAAATTATATGTATTATGCGTATAAATTTTGGGCTGACGCTCCTGAAGGATTTACTTACGGTATGGCATGGTTATGGATGCTGGCCCCGCTACCTAAAGATATCCTGTTATCCGTTGTAGCTGCCCTTCTTTCACCTCGTATTTACGCTGCCGTTTCGAAAACATCAAAGCGTCCACAGGTAGCTTAATAAGTCATTCCTCTATTCCCAATAGATGAATATAAATGTACCGCCGGTAATCTACCGGCGGCTTTTTTATGGTTACCTTATTCATTAACGGTTTGCTTTGACTTACCTGAATTTAAGAATAGTGATACGACAAACATCAATGCAAGGAAAACAATGACAAGGCTGAATCCACCTTTTGCACCAAATGCTTCAGAAACAATACCGATGATATACCCCGCGATACCACCACCTATACCAGAAGCCACATAAATCAATCCTAGTGCTGTACCTGGATTTTTTGAAATAGTTGTTCCAAAAGCGGTTGCGGTTGGGAATAATGTTGAGAAAAACAGTCCCGCTCCTGCAAACAAGTACGGAACTTGATTTGCAAAAAAGAAGCTAATGGCAACGATGATCACTGAACCTAATGAGAATGAAATCATAATTAAGCGTTCGTTGATTTTGTTGGCAAGATAAGCGACACTTAGTCGGCCAATCATAAAGAAAACCGAAAATAGCGAAAGAATGGTAGCAACCATATCCGATTTTGCTTCATTTGAAATCCCTCCAAGTTCAAGAGATTTTAAATAGGGTGGAAAGAAGTTTGTGAATGAAACTTCAGCAGATACTTCGAAAATCAAGAAGAACATTAAAAAGATCATCTGCGCATCTTTTAACATAGGAATAAATGCTTTCAAATCGATTTTTTCCGCTTTTCCATCTGGGAATTTAACGGACGTTACATAGAAAATCACAAGTATGTTCAGAATAGCAATCGCGAGATAGAAATAGCGCCATGAAGCAAACTGGAACATGTAATTTAGAATTTGAGGGAAAATGATCATACCAAGTCCGTAAATCCCCATCGCCAAATTAAACATTTGGTTTTGTTTCTCCGGATAAGCAGCGGGCACAATCGCGTTAGACGCAACGCCAAGCGCACCCAAACCAAATCCGACTAACATATAAAAACCTAGAAAGAAAATGATGTTTGGCGCAAAGCCTGTCCCCGCAAAACCAAGTCCCATCACAATTGTTGCGAAGACCACCATTATTCTTAATCCTTTTTTGTCGGTTAAATAACCGAAAATTAAACTAGCGAGCGTAAAGCCCAGTTGAAAAATTAAAACAACAAGTCCAAATTGACTCATATCGAGACCAATATCTGTTTCAACTTGATCGAGCACAATCCCCTTTGTATTTGTTACCCCACCTGACACGAACTGGGTAAACAATAAAATAATTAATGCATGAATACTTTTTCCTTTTGACATCGCCGTAACCTCCAAAAATTAATCTATGACAGGGGATTCCACTGGTATTCTCACTTCAAACTTGCAAATATTTTCCGACTTTTTTAGGTGAGCGTTTCCATCACCGCCATAAATGAGATAGCAAGCCATAAAAAAAGTTGTAGAGGGAATTCCTCTACAACTTACTTCATTGTATACACGGTGAATGTAGCGATAAAATAGATCACTACGATTAAGATCGATGGCAACATGTAAAAAAGGGTACTCCGTTTGTTCTTTCTTGTAATGCTATACAAAATAACGAGCACAACTACAATAGAAGAAACGGTTGTTATCACATTTGATGGACTCGCATGCTGAAAAATATTTGTTTTAAAGTAGATCGCATCTGTAAAGGAAATTAGCATAATGTTAAATGCATTACTTCCGAGAAGTGAACTTACCCCCATGCTATAGTTTCGTAGTTTCAACGCAGTCGCAACACTTACTGCATCAGGTAAAGAGGTACTTGCCCCAACAAGGAAAGACCCCACAAAAGATGCACCAAGCCCCGTGCTTTCTGCAATTCGATCGGCTGTCAATGTAAGAACTGTTCCTACGATCATGATGCCAACAGCAGAAAGAATGAACATCGTAAGAACTCTTCGGTAAGAAAATTCCCCGTATTTTTCGTTTTTTCGGCTTTTTCTTTTTACTTTTTCTTCTGTTTGTTTATTTATCCATTTCACACCAACAAAATATACAAGTACTAAGATAACTGAGCTATATCCGATATGAAAAATACTTGCTGGAAGTGTGAGCGATAATCCAGCAACCACTATAAGCGTCATCACAATCACAAGATATATATATAGTTTACTTCCTAGATCAGTTTGTCCCATAATCTGTTCACGACGATAAACCATGTCAAGGACAGCTAGAGCCAATAGGTTAAATAAGTTGCTCCCAAGCAAATTACCAATAGCTAGATCTGGACTATCAATGGCAATTGCGGTTACACTCGAGGTTAATTCAGGCAGAGAGATTGCAGCACCAATAATTATTCCCATAAAAGCAGAAGATGTTTTCGTTTTTTCACTAATGGCGTCGCCGTACATAGCGAGGCGTGTTGCAACAAAATACGTTGCAATAGCGGCTAAGATAAATAGTAGAATGGTTAGATATATATTCATTGACGTTCTCCTTCGAAAGTTCGTTATCACCTTCACCATTACCTTCGCTTCACAAAACTAAACTACTACTTTAAGAATGTATTAAAAATGTAATGGTTCAAAATTGTTGATTATTGATCATTAAGCAGCGGCAGCAAGAATTAAGATGTAAAACTCGGGATCTCCACCTTAGTTAAATCATTCATTTGCAGCCATTCGCTCCTTCATTCATATAAAAAGAACCCGCTCAAATGATAAGTAGTTCAGTTTTGGAGTGAAAAAAGTGTAATTGCCTATCAAATTGAAGGTCGATTTGATACTCTTTTTTCGTAGCTGTAACTTCAAATGTCAAAACAAGTGTAATTTAGCTACCAAAACGGGCTAGAATTCTAATAACGAAAAAGAACACAAAAATAAAACAGAAGCCTAAACTTCCAGATAATTACCCTTCAAGTATATAAAAACCCTCTGAAAACATTCAGAGGGTTAATCAATTATTTTACACCTTTCATCAATATCTGAATCTTTGGTGAAAGCAGAAATAGAGCAATACTCAATACAATTGCCATACCTCCGATTGCCCCAAAATACAGCGTTTCTGTTTCTGGCGTATAGAAACGAACAAGTTGTGCATTTAACGCCTGTGCGGCAGCTGAAGCTAAGAACCAAAGACTCATCGTTTGAGCAGAGAAAGCCTTTGGAGCTAATTTGGTTGTGGCAGAAAGACCTACAGGTGATAAGCATAGTTCACCAAGTACAACAATTAAATAGCTAAGCACAAGCCATAATGGACTTACTAGTGAATCTTCTCCACCGAAGTATGCAGGCAGTAGTATCACTAAGAATGATAAACCGGCAAACAATAGACCGAACGAAAACTTCTTCGGGATCGATGGCTGACGATGACCCAGTTTCATCCACATCCAAGCAAACACTGGAGCTAATAGAATGATAAATAACGGGTTTAACGATTGGAACCAAGCTGGAGATATACTGATTCCCATGAATTCCAGTTCAGTTCGCTTATCTGCGTAAACTGCAAGAATGGTTGAACCCTGTTCTTGAATTGCCCAGAACATAACCGCTGCAATAAATAATGGAATATAAGCGATGACTCTGGAACGTTCAGTTTTTGTTGTTTTAGGACTATAATACATTACGATAAAGTATATGGTTGGAACAACAATCCCGAAGATACCTACTAAATTAATAAATACGTTTAATGTGAATAAGCCTGCAGGAATTGTAATACCTAAAATGATAGTAAGACCAACAACAACTAATCCTGCAATTAATCCATATTTCTTCTTCTCAGCTGATCCAAGCGGGTTTGGTACATAAGTACCAGCAAGCCCAAGATTTTTTTTCTTTGTGATCAGGAATACAACAAGACCTATGAACATACCGACGGCCGCAACCGCAAATCCCCAATGGAATCCTTTTGTTTCCATAAGTTTACCCACGATTAGTGGAGCTATGAATGCACCAAGGTTGATACCCATATAGAAAATACTGAAAGCTGCATCGCGACGCGTGTCACTTTCGCTGTACATTTCACCGACAACAGTGGAAACATTCGGTTTTAATAATCCTGTTCCGACAACGATCAATACCATGGAAACAAAGAACATCGCTAAACTTCCTGGAAATGATAAAGCAATATGACCAAACATGATGAATATTCCACCGTAGAAGACGGCTTTCGACGTTCCGAATATTCTATCTGCCAACCAGCCTCCGATTACTCCGGACATATATACAAGTGAGCCATAAATCGACATGATGGCTAAAGCTGTGTTTTGCTCTAGACCCAGACCGCCTTTTGAAACCTCATAGTACATGTAGAATACGAGAATGGCGCGCATTCCATAATAGGAAAAGCGCTCCCAAAATTCCGTGAAGAATAAAGTGAATAATCCCTTCGGATGTCCAAAGAACCCTTTTTGAGGCACGCTATCCACAATTTTCTGTTTATTCATTGATGACATGTTACTACCTCCCTTATTCCTTTACTATAATATTTTAATATTTTAATAAAGTCAAAAAGAGTTTATAAATAGTTAATACATGTACTATCCAGTCTTATATTTCAAATATTTAATTATTTTAAAATAATTAAAAAGTTAAAGGTATACTAAACATGAACATAATAAAATAGCGTGCCGTTCAATTTGAACGGCACGCTTATCAATATCCTTGTTCTTTCTCAGAAAATAATCAGGTTTACATTCAAATAACTCTATTAAATCAAAGTCATCAAATATTCTCTTTATTTTATTGGACGGTTACTACTTTTCCAGCAGGTTTTAAAACAACTTTTACATTATCATAAATTCTTCTTATAAGCATGAAAGTTTTAGTTGCAATTTATCTCACGAGCTAGGGTGCAGATTAGTAGGCAATTTCATTAAGAAAAGCAGTTCAATTAATGGTACAAGATGTGTTTTGTACTCTACTCATAGGATCTTATCACTTTTGTACATCATTGAAGAAACATAGAAGGCTCCTTCAAGACTTTGTAATGTTGCCATTCATAAGGTAGTAATTGGTGATATCGTTTTTCTAAATAGCGATTATCAACTAGGAGTAATAGACCTTGATCCGATTCAGTACGAATGAGCCGTCCCCCTGCCTGGAGTACACGATTCATGCCAGGATATACATACGTATACTCGAACCCATTTTTCCCATCTTGATCAAAATAGGTTTTCATTAATTGGCGTTCGGTATCAAAGTTTGGCAATCCAACCCCGACCACCACCACACCTGTTAAACGTTCGCCTTTCAAATCAATTCCCTCAGAAAAAATTCCACCTACTACAGCGCTGTAGTAGGTGGAATTTTTTCTGAGGGAATTGATTTGAAAGGCGAACGTT
>Ga0114955_1001286_pt1 | contig 11490 bp, 20 predicted proteins | sample Porto_5metaG_FD_87302 | JGI IMG/M metagenome (GOLD analysis project Ga0114955, IMG submission 87302) | Marine algal microbial communities from Porto, Portugal - Porto_5 metaG | ecosystem: Host-associated > Algae > Red algae > Unclassified | place: Portugal: Porto | collected 2015-02-02 | reverse complement strand
GGGCCGCCCGGGGAGGGGGGGGGGGGGGGGGAGAACGTGACAGGCTCTTCCTGCGCAAGGACGACACGTACAGCCCGGAACACCTACGGCCGCCGCAGCGCCATCATTTTGAACGCGAGCCGCTACAGCCGCCATTCTCACGAACAAGAGAGGCGGCCCTTCCTCACCCCTCAGCCGCGCCGGTGTGGTACAAAAATCCTCCAATGGTGACGAGACATCCACCAACGCCTTTTGCACCACTGGGATGCAGGCAGTTCCGTCACGCACCCCGTGTGGCCCGGCATCCGGGTGCCACCGGGTGATGACGGTAGCGGTCAGCCAAGACACGGCCAATGCTCGTCTGACGACGCGCGTCGGGGCCGACACGCCGGTATCACTGGCCGCTGTAACCCACCAAGACCTTCCCGGCAGCATGCAGCGCGTGGCCTCAAAAGCGGGCCGGGGACTTTGTATTCAGGGAGGATGCGTGGTTCAGAAGGGGCGGTGCATACGTGTCTGGGTTGAACGAGGCCCCAGCTGGTGTAAGGGGGCACCTTCTGGCGACTCGTGGCGCCGTGCCAAGGGGTGTAACAAGCCATCCTGTGCATGCGAGCGTCCGCGAGAAACATAAAACACGTCACCTCCAGATTTTATTGAGTTTTTCGTGAAGTTGCCGGCCAACCCTTCCACCGCATTGGTACACGTCGGGACAAGTCCCGCGGCCTCAACCAGATCCTGCCGCGCCAGAATCGGATGTCCTTTACGTTGGCCACGCAATGTCGTTGCCGTCCTTACAGAGAGCTTGCCCAACACGCCCCGCTCCTAGCCGCAGGCGGAAACGCTGACCCGCACGCCGGTTGCGACGCGTCCCCTCGGACGCTGCTGTCGACGCGCGCTCGGGTCAACGGTCACCTTCAATTTATGTGCCAGGCGTCGGCTCACAATTAGGTGCGCCTGTGCTACCCTGCTCTCAAGCCGCCATGCGACACCAGCCTTGGTGCCCCAGCGCCTTGCGCATTGCCCGCACCGACTCAGGCGTAGAGCGTCCACCGCGGCGCACTCCTAGTTTACCATGAGACTACATAAGGCACATGGCTGCAGCAGCTCTTGTCTGCGAGGTGACTGCATCCTACTCACCACGGTTCTTGTTCGCTCATGAGCTCCCTTCTCTCTGCCACCACGAACCGCTCCACACAAGCACGTTTACGGCCAAGCACCGCGAAGCCTTTCGTGTGGGGGCGGGAAGAGGAAGTGGGGGTCCGTGCCTCTCCTCGTTGTCCTGTCGATGCCCAGCGCACCTCTGAGCCGACGAGTGATGCTTTGGGTTATGAATGCTGTCCAACATCCGGATTTAGAACTTTTTGTTCCTCTTCCGCATGCCCTTTTGCGTGTGACACTTTCTTCTGGGCGCTCTTTTTCTCCAACGTGGTCCCGTCCTGATCCCAGTGCAAATGTTTGGCGCATGAGCTCCTTTCTCCTTGCAAGCGCGACCCGCTCCACACAAGTACGTTTACGGCCAAGCACCGCGAAGCCTTTCGTGTGGGGGCGGGAAGAGGAGGTGGGGGTCCGTGCCTCTCCTCGTCGGCCTGTTGATGCCGAGCGCACCTCTGAGCCGACGAGTGATGCTTTGGGTTATGAAAGCTGTCCAACATCCAGATCTGCTCTCTTGTGACCATTCCCCATGTTGTTAAGTCGCCTGTGCAGCGACAAACATACACGGTCCCCGCGGCCGCCATGCTTTCAGTCTCTTCGTCATCAAGACTGCGCGGAAGAGATCATTTCCGCGTGCAGCTGTCGCCGAGTAGACATCGACCAGCCACACGGCTCCATCTGAGCACACAAGCGGCATAGAAGAAACCCCTATATGGCTGTGACAATTAGCACATGCGCAATAAGGACCAAACGTGTTCACTGGATCTCCCTTTGCGCCAAGTCATCGGGAGCATTCCCAAATCACCCGCGGGCAGGATGCCGTCACTGCGTCACTCACTGCGCGATTTATGGTCTTCAAAATGGTCTACTTCATTGCCGCAGGCTGCTATCTCCGTGTACACGAAGTACAAAAAGAGAAAAGAACCATGAAAAAAGTGGACAGACGGCAGTGAAGAAGAAGCAGCGGCACTTCCGGCGGATGGCATCCTGCTCCCCTTCCACTCGAAGCAGAAATCACAGCGGCAAGCACAAAAAAGCAGGCTCAGTGAAAAAGCAAGCTACTTCGTCCAAAGTGGCGATGGTCCTTTGCTACCGAATTGATTCCGGCGCCCAAGCCACAGCCAGCTCCTCATCCGTCGGTTTGGACCCTCGCAGGGTGGCAACCGGGTACAGCACGTCAAGCCACTCGACGGGTTCCTTTAGGACGCCACTAGCTGCCAGCTCCTCCACGGTTCCCACACACACGGCCGCGGCACACAAGCCCAACTGGCCTAAAGGCTCTGAGTCCGTGAGGTCCGCCACACAAATGTCAGCAAGAAACATGGCCAACGGCTCAAACTTGACGCGGAGGGTGACAAGGAGGCGCGCAGTGTCGGAGGATATCGGGCGCGGGGGGAGATGCCAAGCAGGTCTTCGGCAGAGATTGCCTCGTCCGTGCTCCGCTGGACCGACCTTAACAAACGAGGCATCCGCTAGCAGCTGAAGCACGGTCGGCACTCGAGGGGGAAGTACGCCACGGCGAACGAGTTCCACTGCTTCAACAAACACGTATCTGTTGATCGGGTCTGCTGCGGTCCAGACCACGTTCGACGCGACCTGGAGGTCACGGAGTGTGACCGAATCACGCTCGACTGCCCTGCGCAGTGCAGAGAGACTATAAGGATTAACACACAACAAGCATATTGCCGCTCGGCCATCTCTACCAGAGCGACCGACCTGCTGGGCGTAGAGATCGATAGAGTCGGGTAGTGTCTGTGTGGGTGTCAGAGAGCCAATCTCCAAAAAGGTACCGCACTGTGCTGAGAAAAGCGTACAAAGAATAAAGGGGATGCAACGCAACAGCGCACCGAATGAATGAAAACCCGCAAGGCAGCCGAGTTGATGGAAAGCCCAAATGCCACCGCGGCGACAACGACAACTTTGCGCCTTGATGAAAGGGCCAGCTCGATGACGCGGTGGTCATAAACACAAGCATGGTAGGCACAAATCAGAACCCCTGCGACGTGGTCGCCCGTCTTAATGTCGTACAGCGCATTGTACTCAGAAAGATGCGGGCCAGAGCATCGGCTTCACGTCTCGTGTGCACGTACACAATGGCGTTGCCATCCCTTTGCGCCGCCTTCATTGCAAGCAACAAGGATCTTCGCTGCCGACAGGCGTACTCAAAATCAGCATTCGACGGCGTCACACCAGCGCTGGAGCTCGCAAAGAGCGTCCTGCGATGCTCCACGGGTAGCATCAGGTTTCCTCGAAAGAAACGCTTTACGGATCACACAGGCTCCATCCATGCCCAGAGCCCACAGCACGCGCCCCTCTGATGCGCGTCTGAGCGTCGGTGTCAGTGCCATGCGCGGTGTTGCCGTCAGGTGGTCCACGGAACGCGCCATTGCTGACCTCTACGCAGGCCAGCTCAGCCACGTGTGAGCTTCGTCAAACACAATCAACGCCACACCGCAACATTCGAATACGTACCTCTGGTGGACGATAAATTCTACCTGCTCTGGCAACAGGACGAGGACCGCCAGTCGTCCGCGCCGCAAAGACTCCGAAACAGCGCGGACACGTGGCGGGGTCACCGCCGAGAGGCAGGCTGCTGAAACCCCATGAGAAAGGAGTATTCTTCATGCTGCCTGCTCAGCGCGGTAAGGGGGGAGAGGACGCCAGTGACTTGGCCAGACAAGCACCAAAGCAGAACAGCGAAAACTCCGAATACGAGCGTGTGCGAGAGAGAAAACCAGAACCAAACACAGGCGCTGAAAAGTGTCATAATGCGCACCAGGCACAGAGAGCTAAGCCAGAGACGACAGGAGCGCAGGAAACAATATCTGAACATGCACGGCCGCCGTCTTACCATGCCGGACCCAGTTTCCATGGTACGAGGTAGGCTCGAGGCGCCCCCAGACGCGGTAACGACGCTCGTGATGGCCTCCAATTGTCCCGGGCGTAAAGATGCCAACTCGAAGTTTGAATGCAGGACGTGTCCAGCACAGCGCTCCGTAGTGGTGGCCATGGTGGTGACGGGTTTGTGCACGCGACTCCAGCCGGCCCGGCCAAGCACTGAGGTGAGGACTGCGGACGACGCTCGCCCGCTCGTGTCGTGGCAACACGTCAAGTGACGATTGAAGTACCGAGATATTCACCATCGGAGCGCAGTTTCTCAGGTTTACGAGAAAATGAGAGACAGCACAGGCGGACTACATGGTTCTCTAAGGGGGTCTACTGCGTCTCATGCTTTTTCCATGGGAGGCGCCAGACATCCATCTGCTCTAAGATCTGATGCGTGGCCAGTGCTCAGAGGTCCGTGTGGAGGATCTTCAGGCATCCGAGTGGTGCGCGAGAGACCCCGAGTCGCAGCTGGCCTCTAGCCGTACGGGAAAAAAAGTCTCACGATCGATGGTGTCTCGTGCCAAAGACCGAAGATCACCTCCAGCTCGCGGTGGAGTGGCAGATGAGACAGCCATCGAGGAGCTGTCCTCTGATGCCCGGTTGCAATACCATTGAATGAGAGTCCACTGCTGGAGGCGTCGGGCTGCTGCTGGCCTGCGCTGACAGAGAATCTGGCTCATCGTACCACACCACCGTTGGGATCCGTCGCGCGCCTGTCGCGACGGAGCGTGTGCTGCAGTGCCGTGCGACAAGGCGGGTCCTTCCCAACTGCAGAGATGACAGCAATGCCTATATTAGCATCCCATTCAAGCCCCCTTCATCTGCCTTTGACAGTCCTGGCTGCTGCTTTGTTGGCGTCCGTCTGTCAGGCGATGGTAGGCGTCCTCACATGCTTCACCTCACCTTGCCTCCATCCTCAACCCTACAGTGTGGCGCACGCTCCCCCTCTCCCTGAACATCTGCCCGTTTTCCCACACGCTCCACCATCCTACTCCAAGAGCACCTCTTGATGACCTGTGGTAGAGGTAAAATGATGTCTACCGCACTGATCACCCGGGGCTATGTGGTGACTCCTCTACGCGCCGTCGCAAGCGCGGTCGAGAACCCCACTGGACCCCCGCCGTCTCCTAGTGCTGGTCGACATTCCCCTTTCCTGGAGTCGATCCCGGGCCTCCCTGCTGTGGTGGAAAATGGCGAAGAGCTTGTCGTCAGCGTGTCGGCCTGCGCGGATGGAGATGGCGTTTACTGTCGTCCTGCGTTTGGCGTCTACGAGTCCATCGTTTTGGACGTATCCGAGAAGCTGCAGGCGATGCACCTGGCGCGGAAGGTGGAAGTGGAGGCGGCGGCAAGCGCAGCGCCCTCAGGCCGTCGACCGTTTGCTATCATGAGCCACATCGCTGCAGCGGTCGGGGCTCGCAGTGTATCAGTCCTGTCGCGACTGTGTGATGGGGTCATGGCGGATGCCGACTTCCAACGGGTTCCGGCTTACGCGGGTACGGGGTGGGACGCCCACTTCAGACGTCGCCCGCACCACGAGCGGAGCTTCGCCCGACACGGATCGTGTGACTTTCGGAGATGGGCGGGATACGGCAGCACGACCATGCGCCCCTTCATCCTCCTCTCCCACTGCCGACCCCACTTCGTCCACAGCCCTCTATGGACCGCCGTCGCAAGTTGCTGTCACTCCTGTTGTTCTCAACCCGCCCAACGCGCTGTCGCCAGCCCCACCACTTGTGTCATCCACCCATAATTTGTCCCATGCCGCCGTGCTTCCTCCAGTTCTGCCGCCTTTCGACGCGCACGGCGCCATTCCCCCTTATTCCCAGACGACCCTGTCATCTACCGATGGTATGATGGAGGTGGACCTGCCCATATGGTCTCATGCTGAGTTGCCTTTGAATAAGTTTTTCCAGGATCCTGATGCTTTTTGGTACAATGGGCAAGTTGACAGTGCTAAGGTCGTTACCCTTCACCATCTCTCGGTGCTTTGCGACCCCGTACAAAGAATGCAACTCTAACCTGTCCGGCTCCTCCGAGCCTTTCTGACGAAGGCCACGAGGTACAAGCAAGTGGCAGCCGAGATAGCCGCAGTTGGGGGGATCGACAGGTTTTTGTAGAAGTGGGGAGACCGCATCTCTGGCCGAGTGTATGCGAGTCTGACCGAAGGGGCGTCGAAGGGAAGGACACGATTGACAGGGTAGGGAAAGCATACACTTTTCACGGTCTCCAGCATGCTCTTCAAAGGACTTTGTGCCTACTACAGCGGATTTAGAAGGTGGGGAGATGACAGCCCCGCAGTCAGAAAGCTGTTGGAGCGAGCTATAGCATTGGGCTCCACCCCAATGGGTGACACCGACATTGTTGGACACGCCCCGCCAGCAGTGGTATAGAGCCAAGTCGAATGCAACGTTCTCTTCAGGCGCAGCGGTTAGAATTTTCAGGTGGGTGCAAGACATTTTCTGCACGCCATTTGGTAGACCTCCTTCGGAAGCTGTATTCATGAAAAAGCAGGAGGTACAGGCGTATTTAATAGGAAACGGCATACAAAAGAAGGACAGAGAGGCCTCGATACGGTACATCGCCACCGCCGAGAATGTAGAGTACGCCAACTTTGGTGCCAGAAGCAGGTCGCCCTGAAGCTCCCGCCTGTTTTAAGAGGCCAGCTACGCTTCCATGCGCTGGTAGGTAGACCGAAAGCCACGATGGCAAACGCTTGACATGGAAACACCGAGGAGGAGAAGAAACTGCGTGCCACTGCGCCTCATGCTGTGTGTGCCGATAACTTCTACATTGGAACAGGAAAGGCGGTACAGGTGGCACTTCAGCACATCTCGAAACCGCGAGTACTGCCACGGCTTGTCGTGGTCGATCTGCATGTGTTGCCCATGCACGTCACCAGTCATCCCGACTTGGTTTTGGCGGTACCCGGGGAACAGGTACCCGTCCTGCAAAACTAGAACGGACAACCAGATCCGTAAGAAAAAGACAGGACACACACTTGGAAGACATAAGACCGGGAGCGTCCAGGCAAGAAAAGTAACACTCGAGGGGAAAGAACACAAAAGTCAGAGTGGATCTTATGGTTCATGTTCGGCTCTGTCACCGTCGAGTGATCAAGTGGGAAACGGGGTTCCCTTCGTGGATGAGCTGTGTGATGCAGCGATGAGACATCTGAAGACGCGTACCGCATATCTCCAGCCAAGATGCCTTGCCAGCGGACGACGTTGAAGCGCACCGTGATGCCCTTCTCTGCCCCCGATCCGACAATGAAGAACCGGGACCGATCATCCTCCACTTCCATCGACTCTATCCTGTGTAAGAAAAAGACAAAGAGAATGTCGGTCACCAAGAGCGAGCCAAGAAAGGTACTGTCAGAGTCTGTAACAGCGGAGTGTGCGACAGAGAAGGGCCAGATGAACACGAGCAGCACCGCCACGAACCGTAGCGCGACGCCAGAGAAAACAAGACAGACGAACGTACCGCAGACGCGCCAGCTCATTGAATTTCACGCACACGTTCATGCCGACCAGCTGGGATGTGTACAACGCCAAGATCTCTGGATCCCATTTCTCCAGCGACTTGCCGAGGAAGGGCGCGTTGTAGAATCTGTCAAGATCCCTGTAGCGGATGGGGTCTACACCCTGCACTGCCGTCGTCTCGCGGCGCCGCTTGCTCTTGTGGGCGTCCGTGGCGGCATGAATGAGTGGTGAGTCTACTGGGATGCCGAGAAACCCGTTCCACGGGCCAAGCACCTTGCGCGACGAAATTTCCCTAGTGAGAGCCGATACAATCTTTCGGACCTTGGCCTCCGAGCAGGACCACGACACAGACCGGTCAGAGAGGTAAGCGTGGATAAGGACATCAGACCGAGGACGAGGGTCACTGAAAAGCTCAAAGACGTCGACTGTGGCCCTCCCTGCGGGCGTGCCGGCACGGTAGGAGGGGGAGCCGCCCACCTTGACAAGGCGCCTAATCGCCGCGTACCCCAGGAGGCTGCGAAGCGTGGCGGCATTTTCAAGCTCCAGGAATGAGACGAACCGCTTCGTCTCGGCCTCTTACTTCTTCAGAGTGCATGCGGTTCGCCCCTCGTTGAGTTTGTGGCCGATGTTCATGTCCTCTGTGAGTTCGGCGAGGGCACGGGGAGTGTACCGCCCATGAAGACCTCCATCTCCACGCCGAGGTGCGCCGCCCCCACCAGTGTCCTCAGGCCCCAGCCCATCAGGCACATCCTCACGGTCGGAGTCGACTGTATCGTCAATCACATCGTCCCACAGCGCTGCATGAGTCGCGTCAGAGGCAGCTGACGCCATGACGAGCCGGTTTAGGGTGCACGGAGGGGTATGGTCGCGGTAAAGGAGACAGCGGTTGGTTTTAACGACACGCGGAAGCCTGGCGCTGGTCTCCAAGGATCGGAGCACGATGGTTTGGAAAATTGGACCTGTGCGTGCCCCGGGTGCCTACTGGTGCCATTGGCGGTCTCTCAGGTCGCTTAGTTTACAGCTTCAGCATGAATCGCCTTGGAAGCAGTCGTGGGGCGCGTGCGACTCCCCTCCCAGACGGCCACACGGGTCCTGGGCCTGTAGAACCACGAGTCACTGGCGCTTTTGACGGACATCCTTGGACCCCTCCGAAGGCCTCGAGGAGCGCTCCCGAGAGAATCCAGAGCGCCGATCCGCATGAACTCCAGAGATATAGTGGCGCGCCCGACGCTACACGAGTGGCGGCGACAAGAAGGCAGCTCCTCTCATCTGGCACCTTGGCGCAGGACACGCGTGACTGACTCACTGTCTGCTGCTGCCATGTCGTCGACGGGCCCCCGGCGGTGGGAGGGGAGAGCTCGGCACTTGGATTGATCTCATACCAAAAATCTCTTATCTTCAAACGAAGTGACACCCCTCTGAGCACCTTCGCTGGAAAGTGCTCCGGAAGACTTTCTCTTAGTCGGTTGCAGGCACAGTGCTGCCCATCGACCTAGAGAATCGGCCTGTCTTCTCGGTGCCTGAGGCACCCCTCCCGCCGTGTCCGACGCCCCTGTCGGCTCCAACTCGGCGTCAGCGGCAGCCTCTTTCCCTCCTCTGGCGCCACGACGTCTCGCTGGCGCGTTTTTCCCCGTCGCTTGCGCGCGATGGTCGGGGCGGTAGCTGTGAACCGGCGGCGGCTTATGGTGACAACAAGGGGCCTTCTATGCGGCGCCAACGCCGCCCCCGCCGCAGTGGACACTGGCCGTTGCGGCGATGGTGCACCCAGGAAATTTGGCTTCCCTCGCTCCAGATATGGCCAAAAGCGCTGGCACTGGACATTTTAGGCAAAGTGCCGCGATTGCTCATCTTACACAGTGGAAGTGGCCTCCTCTGCTGGCAGAAGTTGCAGCAGGCAGTGTTTCCTTCGATCCAAAAGGATCATTTTGCGGCCTTTCGGCATCCGCGCAGGTTTGCAGAGGCCAGGTGGGCTCAACTGGCTTGTTGTGGCTGTGCGCGCAACCCGGGAGCACTGTTGAGGGTTGGGGCGTGCGCAAACTGGCCGAGCGGGGGGGGCACAGGCCAGCTCGCGGGCAGTGCCTGGGCGGCGACAGCGTTTGTCTTTGCGCAGAATCGAGGTGCCCTCGAGATCTCGTGGGAGTATGGGGATGACAGGGACCACAGACGCAGACCACCTTTCGCGGCATAGAAATTCGAAGTCTCGCAGATACGGTTTTTTGCACCGGGTACAGGAGGCACACTCTTGGGGCACCTTGGCATAGGATTTCTGGCTCGCGGTCATAGCGAGAAGGGCTCAGTAACAACCTGTTTCTGAGAATGGAGAGCACCAGTTCTGTTATGTTCGTCGGCTTTGGTAACACAGTGTTACTGGCATGAAGGGGGATGGTTTTATGGTCATGAGGGGCATCAGCGCGATGGGAATTCCATGGAGAGTCCGAAGGTGCCTATTTTCTCTTGGGCAGGGCATTGCTTCCGACGTCGGTGGCGGGTCCCTACAGCCGCCATGGAGCCGATCACTTGTGGATGGCACGCCGAAAACAGGAGTATGGTCGCCCCTCCTGTGCCTCAAAACGGGGGCTCCTGAGCACATCAATCGAGGCCACGCACGATCGGAGATCGAATTTCAATTGAATCGCTCGATTGCTGACACATCACAGATTAGAAATGTGATAGTAACATGCTGTTATTACCAAATGGATCTACCAGCGCGTTTTATCATGACACCGGGACTATCGAATGGAGTTGGAATTATCCGAATTCGAGAGCGTGGCTCGACGTTCGTTAGGGCACGCTCACATTGACAAGCACCTACGTGTGCCCTATTTAACGAATTTAGACACGTTTCACCAATAATACAGACACGTTGTGATAGACCGACATTGGTGGCTTTGCTCTCACCGGACCCCTCCCCGCCCGCCATGGATGCCAGGCCACCCGACGCCCCCATCGCAATGGTGTTGTGTTTCTCGGGTGCGGATTGACGGCGCCGCTGGCTGACGCGGCGGCCGCCCAGATGCTCTCCCCGGGTTGGGGCGGCCAACCGGCGGCAATGTGGCGAGTTGCAGCTAATCTTATTGAGAACACGCTCCGAGGCTGTTCGTTGCGCTGTGCGCCCTCTTCAAGACGTTGTGGACGATCCCATGCTTTTGTTAGCTATTCATTTGCCATCCATTGTCTGAAAGTGATTGAATGAAGCTCGGCGGACGTCCACGGCGGGAGCCAGCCGCAATTCCAGGTGGCGGTTGGCGGCATGCACGCACCCGCCGCTGCCGCCAATGGGCGGCCGCCACGCCAATGGCGGTCGCGGTGGCCGCCGCCACCCCCTTTGCCGAGGCCCTCGGGCGGCCGTCCTCGACGTGTGTGTTTTGATTAGAGCTGGTACGGAAAAAGACTTGGAATGGAAATCGAGGAATTTCCTTGAACAGAAGGAAACACTCGGAAGGTGTTTCCTGAAGACTGAGGACGGGCACGGCTGACACGAGCTGTGACTGGGTATCTTCCGTTCCACTGGCCCACGTCATGCACACAAATGTTACTGTCGGCTCGCTGACAGCTCTTGCCCTTTCTGGCGCATTCTCCCTCGCTACCTCCCCGAGCCCCATGGGGCTACGTACGTAGGGGCCAAGGAGGCAGGCTGTGGCCACCGCCTGCACCCTTGGCCCCTACGTATAATCGCCCTTGGCTTCTTTCCTACGATACATGCTGCTTCGTTTTTCCCCGTAGCTGCGTGTCCCCGGCTGTGTTTCACCGGTATGCGGATAAACATCGTCCTCCCCCCCCGCCTTCCGTGCTGCCACGGCGCATGGTCCACCACCAGCATCCCCCCCGCCCACCACGACCATCACCACTCTCGGTCCGCCCTCCACACTGGGCGGCCGCCGCTGCGGCAGGCCTGGGGCGCCCAACCCATGCGCCGCCATACGGGAACCTGCGTCGCAGGCCGGTCGGCGGCGGCGATGGCGCCGTGCCGTGGGGCGGTCCGGGTGGTGGTGGG
>Ga0114955_1001283_pt1 | contig 11504 bp, 19 predicted proteins | sample Porto_5metaG_FD_87302 | JGI IMG/M metagenome (GOLD analysis project Ga0114955, IMG submission 87302) | Marine algal microbial communities from Porto, Portugal - Porto_5 metaG | ecosystem: Host-associated > Algae > Red algae > Unclassified | place: Portugal: Porto | collected 2015-02-02 | reverse complement strand
CCCCCCGCCTCCCCCCGCCCCCCGCACGCTCGCCCCGCCCTTGCACGGACATGTGCAGCGACCATACCTGGACAAGATTTACCTCCGCTCTTCATCATTGTCCACCATCTTAAGCCTCACCACAGGAAGACGACAACGGCGCAGCGATTGCCCGAGCGCCTATATAAAACCGACTGCTGGCGACGATGCTGAGGCGAGACATGATCCGCTGATAAACTATGGAAAACCGACTTCAGGCGACGGTGCACGGGCAAGACGTAATCTGCGGATCAAGTCAATGCCCACGGCTCATCCTGGATTTTCTGCCACGTCTCTCAGAGAGGCATTAGAGCACACCCAACAATCCGTATTGAGTCCACATCCCATCAGATTGATGAGCGCCACGCACAAAAACGTGCAGAGAAATGTTTGAGTGTCGAGCCTGGTCCGACCTGATGTCAACACAGGTGGGTAGGTGAGGTGTATTTGTTGAAGAACAGGGGCTACATCTTCAAATAAAGATGAACAATTGTGGAAATCCGAACCCTCACTGTTGGCTCTGCGGTTCTACAAGGGACAGGTCCAGATGCCTTTTCAGGGACGCTCGCGGTGCCAGGTGTGAGTAGCGCGATCGGCATGGAAAATGCTGGCGATCAACGTTGATTCCGAGGCGAGCGTCTCCGAGCAGAGGGCCACTTGCCCAGAAATCATCGGCTAAGAAGCGATCGTCCAGCCATGTGAGACGTCGTTTCAGGTCACCACGTGTCCCAGAGAAAATCTGAGGCCGCCACATTGTGTCGGAAACTCACGCCGACGCTTCCAAAAGAGAGGTGACCTTGCTATGCTGCTTCATGGATCCACAAGCTGAGCATGAGTCGTGGAAATATCATTTCCGCACCCTTTTCCGGCGACAGTAGGCTACGGTCGGCCGAGCTACGTTTCTGAGAGACGCTGACAGAAGCACAAGATACGCGGCGATATCCGCCGCCTGTCATACTTGGGGGCCTTGGGGCGACAGCTGGCCCTGATACGTTCCCATTACACCTACGCCGCAACGTAAGAGCCATAGGAACTCTGTCGGCGGGTCCTTACTCTACGCCCTCCAGTGTGATGTGGCGCAGCAATTTTGTTGGCAGGCCCAGCCAGCAAGGAACGAGCCACAGAAAAGCAGTCGAAGAGCTCCTTTTTGCAGCCTCACAGTGGTTGTTGACACGTCCAAACAGCACCTCACGATGCCCGGAAAATCTGACCACTGATAGCATTGCACGTGCTTCTGAGATGACGGTCCCTTTTTAATCACGCTTGCAGGCCTAGAACCATCCAGAAAGAGAATCTTTGCAGCATGAAGGCGGCCGTGGCAGTGGAGCCGCGTATCACACCGGCGCAAGCAGTGTTCTCGAGAGGTCCGTTCGCGCAGGCACTGTCCTCTGAATGGCCGGCCGGCGGCGGAGAACAGGCACACAAGACTTTCTTCTGGGTATTGCTGACTTCCGAAAAATGGCAGATGCAGAGAGAATGGAGACAGAGCCGACGACAGGTCGTATAAAAGAAGTCGGATTGGCTGTTCGACAAACCACGACCGAACTATTGTCTGAGAGTGGTCGCCAGTAATATTGGCAGCCAATCACCGTGTCTTGCAGGAGTCACGCAGAGCAACTGCAACCCACACTGAGATTTCCTGAGATTTTTGGACCCCTTGCTTGGGCTGGAAGAGGGCATGGAGAGGGTTGTGGGACGGACCTGCGATTTCTCATGAGATCGAATATTTTTCTTCAGATTTCTTGAGATCCTGATGTGCATTTCCAGTGCGCAGAGCTGCATGGGGAGACTCTGTAAGGAACTCAGATAGTTCCTAGCCTTTCCATTGGTCCACGTGCGCTGTTGAATGATTGCAACCACTCTGAAACCGTCATTTTTTGGAGGTCAGCAATATCTTTAGAGTCTGCATGGCTGCGGCGAAGAAAGAAGAAAGAGCAACGACGCCAAAACTCGGAGCATCGTAGAAAGGTGACAGCCACAAAAGTTGTGGAGCCTAGTGGCCCGCTCGCGCAGCCGCTGTACCTGAGCCACCTGCAAGGGTGCGATCGGTGGAAGGCCCACAGTGCATTCGGGGTGGAAAGGCCACAGGCCATAGACTCGGCGCTCAAGAACGGGTCAGCCAGCGGAGCAGACCGTTTCCCGTGCCTTCCGACCGGCACGCTCACTATTTTTTCACAACGGCGCTCACCACCGTGCCGTGCTTACCCACCCACACCTCGCTCACCCTGCTTCACGCCACCCACGCCTCACTCGCCCTCCCTCACGCCACCCGCCCGCCCACCTCTCACCTCCAACACGCACGCACACACTTCCCGCCCACCTACATCTCTCTGTACATCTCACATCTTGCACACAAGAAGCCTCACTCAACCAGGCTATCATGACTGTTAACGTCGCTGCTCCCTTTTCGCGCAGGCCATCTCTTCAAGCCTCTTCACCGCGAGGTTGGCCACTTTCGAAGCCAAGCCGTCTGCATCGGACTCCCACCGACTCCTGCTCATCCGTCCCCCTCTCAGCGCTCTTTCGACATGTACGAGCGCGGCATGGCCGAGGCTACCAAGAGTGGACAGAAAGCGGCCGAAAAGATCGTCACTGTCATCCACAAGGACGCTGAGTCGTCGGCAGCCTTTGACAAGGCCGGTAGCACGAGAAACGCCGGAACAGGCACGGTTGCCAGCCCTTAGACGTACAAGACGGACAAGGCGGGAGGTGCGGCCTCGGAGGAGACCGGTGCCTGCCGGTGTAAGCGCAGGGCCAAAGAGCATCCGGCCGCAGCTGGCAAGGCCGTCAAGGTCGCGGAGCGCCGAGAGATGACTGGCCAAGGGCACGACAACGCTGCGGCGATGCACACTGACGGTGTTTACAATGTAGGAGTTGGGAAAGACCTGGCCCTTCAGTCCGCCAAGGCTGCGGCGCCCTTGTCAGCCGCCCCCACTGTGGAGCACGTCACGGCCACCTAAAATTTCCTGGCCGGTGATTTCAAGCGTGCTCTTGCGGCCATTGAGACTCTGGTCCTGCAGTGGACGACGAGGAAGCAGGGGGCGGCGCTGCGCGGCGCCACTTCTGAGAATCGCGCCGTTGCCTACCTTTTATCCGATCGCTTGTTCACGGCCAAGATGCGCCATTGGGCGGTCATCAAGCTGTACTGGGCCGAGAGGCACAAGTGCTTCGAGTCCCAAAAGGCGGTTGATGACTCGAGGCCACGTGGTATGGCTGACGTTAATTGCACGGCCATCCGCGAAGAATTCACCGGCGTGGGTAAGGAGGAGGTCTTGGCGGCCGACGCGGCTATGGCCGCCGCGTCTGAAGCCATCCGCGCGATCCGCTTGACTGCCGCCTCCGCGTCGGTGGTGGAGGGGAAGGGCCATGACAACGCCGGCTCATCCTTGACCCGAGAGCCGGACGTGCGAAAAGACGAGGCCGCTGAGGCCTCTGTGGGGGTGGCTGGCAAGGGCGAGACCGCTGCGGCCTCTGTGGGGGTGACTGGCAAAGGCGAGGCCGCTGCGGCCTCTGTGGGGTTGGCTGGCAAAGGCGAGGCCGATGCGACCTCCGTGGGGTTGGCTGGCAAAGGCGAGGCCTCTGCGGCCTCTGTTGGGGTGGCGCGGACGGCATTAGGCGGGGCCGACCCGGCCTCCGAGCGCGGGTCAGGGTAGGGAAAGGGGAAGGCCAAAGCCTTGGTCGCCCCTGTTGAAGAAGATGACGACATCGTCATCATTCAAGTTATTTTGTCCAATCCGATGGCCAAGTAGGCCAAGGCCAAGGCGGAGCAAGTCAAGGACAAGGCCGATCCGTCTTCGAGCGTGCCCACCGGGATGGCGCCCGCAGCTGCCAAGGCTGGGGTGCTCGGGTTCGGGTATGCTGAGCACGACGCTTCTCAGTGGGAGGATTCATAGGGAGTACGGGACGACAGAGAAACACAGGGTGATGCAGAGGGGTACGTAGAGGGGAGTGTAGCGCGGAACCATTTGCATGAGATGGCCGCAATGAGGAGTGTTGGGCGGCCGCCGGTGCGACGCGGCCGCATTGAGGAGGTTGGCTCGGCCGCCCGTACGTGGCGGCCGTGATGATGCTGACGCTGGTGACGTCAGACAATAGAGCAGGTGATGTAGTGTTGTACAGAACTTTTTTGAGATTTTTTGCGCTTGTTCTGGCTATGTTGAAAGTGGTCCGAGAGCGCAAGCTCCTGTCTTCTCAGTGGCTCGGTGGCAGGCCCTATTGTCTAAGAGACTTCCATGGAGACAGTTTCTCCTTGGTGCAGGACTAGTGCGAGAGGTGTGGCGGAGATTGAGTCAGACGCGTGGATTGGGAGGCGCCTGCAAGAGCGCCTCTCCCGCCTTGTGTCTCATCGCATTGAAAACTTTCAGTCTATACAGCGGAAGGCGTCAGTGTAGCCGCTTCGTAGGCAATCCATTTCCCGGACCTCACCTTCTATTATCTTCCGCAGCTGTCCATTATAACCGCCAGTTACTGATGCCACGGATGAGGGTGCGGCGCGTGATCTGGATGCCCAGCCTCGGGATCGTGCCCGATGGAGACACGTACCCGTGTGGCATCGAGTGGGCAGGCCGCGTGGCAGCAGGTGACCCGGCTTGGTTGGCGGCCCGTACATGGCTGTCAGCGGCGTTTCTGATTCGCTGCACGAAAGAACGAGTGTACGTGGACAGCTGAGCGTTTCGGCCGCCATTGCGTCCGATCTCCACCCGTGCGTCGAGGAAAGCGTGAGGCGTGGCCACGTTTTCTTCTTTGTGTCACTCCGTGGGCTCTTGGTGTGGCCATAGGCTCCTGTGCATACAGCTGCGCTGCAAAGAAGCAAGAAATGCCAACATCATATGCCTTCACATGATTCACCACTCTCTCTCGGGACCAGTACGCATTCCTTTCAGAGTCGCCATTAGCGCTGCTCGCGGACAGTTGTGAGATCGCATACCTAGACAGACTGGCCCAGACTCGAGAGCCAATCTGTCGGGCGGGGGCTTCCCGATCCTTCCTGATAGGGGCTCAGACGATCGTAGTGTAAGCTCAGGCAGAAAATGTAGTCCGCATTGCGGGACGCCCAGCTTGAGGCCCACGAGGAGAGCACCCTCTCTCTTGAGATTGAACAGCACCCTCTGAAAGTCCTCTCCACGGCGTGCCGCTTGTTCGGGGGCCTGAAACGAGATTTCCCAGCCTCGTCTCGCCCAGTCTCATCGGGCCTGCACGCCTCTTTTCTGGCCTCTGAGTCACACCCCACCCCACAGGGCCCTATTTGAGTCACACCCCCTCTCCGCCGGGCCCGATTTGGGGCCCAGCCCCTCTCTGTCGCGCTCTGGCCTAGGGGTCGCAAGCCTCGTGCATGCACCCTGCATGCAGCGCGCAGTTTGCGCCCGGCCGGTCACAAGGCGTCGTCAGCGCTCTGCGCTTGGCCGCCGCTTGTAGGGTGCCGCCAACGCCCTGCCTCTTGCGAGGGGGGGTCAGCTCCCTGACGCTTGTGTTGGCCTGGAAGAGGCCTTGCGCTTCCCACCAGTGCAGTGGGTCGTGATCGCGCTCGGCTCTGACGGCATCGCGCCCTACGTCGTCTGGTCCGACCCCTCGGCCTACCCCGCGGCCTACCCCTTGGTTGACACTGCCGCCACCGAAACACCGACCCCACCACACCACTCAAGCGCAACTTTCCGTCTTCTTTCTCCTGCATTCCCGTTCCTGTACCTACGCCGCGCTGCTGCGCTGCCATTACCCCTGTCGGCCGCTTGCGAGCGGCGGCCCCTTTTCTTGACTGCGGTCACTTCCAGGCCGTCGCCGGCCTCACCTTCCATCGAGTCTACACTAAAAGCGGCAGCTCCCTAGCCTCCTACGTGGCGCTGTGGCTGTGGTTTTCGGACCGTCGGAGCCACCACCTCCCAACGTCTCTTTCCGAATTCAACCCGAGCCGGCCACATGGCTACCCCCCCCCCTCCTTTCCGAATGAGGCCGCCTCCGACACAGCCACGCGTATCCCCTCCGGCGTCGGCGCCAACGCCTCGTGACGCAGCAGGGGTGGCGTGCCCACACCCCGCATCTCCCATGCCGGCCTGCTCCGACACTGGCGGCGCCGGTGCTTCCTCGCTACCAACTCCTGCGGCGTGACCTGCTGCTGCCGCGGTAATGCCGGAGGTGGCTGACACTACCCCCGGGGCTGCCGAGATGCGGACGACTCGCACTCGCACCCGAGGCGACTCTCCGGCGTACACTCCCCGCGCGCGGTATGGGCCCCTGGCCCCCACTATCTCAAAGTCTCAGCTTCAGCGGGGGCAGCGGAGCATCTTCTCCCTTTGTACGCGGTCGCAGAGGGTCAGTGCCAACATTTAGATGTGCCCTAGCACTTTTCCGTGCCCTTGGGCTGTCCGGCCCGCCGCGCAGCCGAGCTGGGGGCGGACGTAGAACCCGTAGGGGGACCGTGGCTTCTTTATCCGCACGGAGGAGCGGCGTGCGCACCGCCGCATGTGATTTGTGTGTCGGTGCGCTTCTTCCTTTGGTAGAGAGCACGTGACGTGCCCGCCGCGGTGCCCCTGACCCTGGGCGTCTCCGACGGAGATCAGGATTCCCCCTGACTACAAGAGCGGTAAGCGGACAGTCAACTGGGAAGGCTACCAGCGCAGACTGGCCCAGCAGCGCGAGGCCGAGGTGGAGGCCGCACAAGCCAGGCCACCGCGCTGGGAGCGCCGTCTCACGCTGCCTAACGCCGAGTGCCGGCGCGGCGAATGTGGAGGAGCGGCTGCGTGCCGAAGTGACCCTTCTCCATGCCGAGGCCGCCGCATCTCGCGGCCTCTTGGAGGAGCGACAGCAGAAGGCCAGTCCCCGGGCCAATGACGGAGGCTGTGGCAACGGCACGCGCGGAGTCTCATGGATCGAGGCCCAGCGCAATGTGCTCTCTGCGTCTACAAGGAGGCGACATTGAACTCGGAGGTTGGTGTGGAACCAGACCCTGGAAAACTTTGACGAGGACGTGTCTGACCGCTCCCGGCACCGTCTTCCAGAGGATATGGACCAAGCTCAGCGGCGTCGCGCACGCTCAACACCTGCCCTCATGAAGGAGCTTAGATACGGCATCTTCCCCGGCGTCAATCGCTTCAAGGAGTGCTACTTGGCGGTGCTGAGGCTCATGATGACCGGCCACCCAACGCCGGAGCAACTCATTGGCGCGGCCAAGGCCAAGTACAATGGCCTCAACCCTTACAATGGGCTCAAATCGTCTGTGTCTGACAAGCTCCCGTGCCCTCCACTGAGCAACTGGCGCATCCTTAAGAAGATTGACCGCTTTGATGGTGGGGCAACGGACGTGGCTCTGGCGGGCACAGCGGCGCACCGCATCCCGACGACGCCGGGCGCTTCACCGGCCGAGATTCCTGACTCAGATCCACTATCGGTTGGCAACAATGACGACGGTACGGACGCTGACATTGCCGCCGACTGTTCCAACGACGGCGACGAGAGCGCCCCGCTGTCTTCCACCTTTTCCTGTGGTAATAAGAGCGTTTTTCAAGGGCGGCATATCGGCTTTAAAGCCGCCAAGGCGGCCAGCAGAGCTGATATTCATCTTATGCCCGAGGCGGCCACCAACACGGCTGCCCTGGAGTCGCTGGCCGAGTCGGCGGCGCAGCGCACTGCTTTGGCGTTTTGGTTAACTCCGACGGCGGTCAACTCGGAGAGCGGCCGCAGATGGTGGGCGCTGGAGATTCGCCGGCGCCTGCAGCAGGCCGAGGACACGGATGAGGACGAGAAAATCCGGCCATGAGACGGCGGGGACTTTGAGGTTTCTTCTGAGGGGCCGGCGCGTGGTGGAAAGGGTGGTTTAAGCCGAGGCTTCGGGCTCCGCCGTGGACGTGCTGAGCTCCAAGGTGCTCCAAATGGCATTGAGGAGCAGGACGGTCAAGCTACAAACTCACGCGGTGCTGGCGGCCGCGGTCGGGCCTCTTCCATTGTTCTCGGCCGCGTACGCGGCCGCTGTGTTGCCCCTGGTCGCGGACAAGTGAGGACGCGGACGCGGACGGTGCGCTTTGCTTATGTTACTTCTTCTTCCTCCTCTTCCACTTTGTCTTTGCCTGCCTCCTCGCCTCCACCTCTGGTAAGCCGGCCGCGTCGTTCTAAGCAGGTGCGCGCTTCTTCCTACGATGACGAGAGTGACGATGAGATCTACAACATGGGCGACGGCCACCATCAAGTGCCACCGCCGAATCCTGTTGGCTCCCAAGTGGAACCGAACACTTCTGTCGAAGCGGCCGCTGACGCGGCCGCCGCGTTGGTGGCCGCCAGCGCTCTGACGCATCGCAGCGCCGACTACGGGAGCAACAACGGCGTGGAAAATGACTGTTCTCTCTGATCGGCGCCGCCCAAAAGGACGGCCGCGCGTCGCGGCCGCATCAACGCACTGAGCATGATACCTTCTGTGTGGCAGCAATTGCCGCTGCATCACTTGTGTCTTGTGCATTTTCTACTTGCCTTGATTTTCCTTTTGTGTCTCGTTCTCCATTGTCTTGCTCCACCAATTCTCATTGTGCATGTTCTCTGGATGATGATGCTTTTCCTTCGCGTCAAGCGCTGTACAGCAGATGGCCTGTCTCTGTGGGCCAAACGTATTGTGACAAAGCCGACAGAAGAGTTCTCTGAGAAGTATAGGTCGTGTCGAGGGTCCAGGCCCAGGCCAAGGGATGCAAAAGTTGGCAAAGGCGGGCAGATGGAGGAAAAGGGAAGAAAATGAGTGCCGTGAAGGCGGCCAAGAATGGGCCACATGTGATATAGGGTGACGTAGTGGTGGAGCTGTAGGGACTGGCTTCATCTCAAGCCCAATGAGTGATGAAGGCCAGTCCCGGAAACGTCGGATGGTAGGCCATGCAAAGACCGCAGGCACTCGTCGGAGTCGACACGGCCGGAGCCTAAAGCCGAAAGCACACAAAGGCCGTCCGCATCTCTCATCCATCTGTCTTGTCAAGTGTCTGGGGAGACTTGTATCATTATTCACATTCGTGGTGCGAATAACGTACTGTGCTGACGCTTGTATGAAGTCCAACGCACTGGGCTGACGCTGGAGTTGCGGCCAACGCACTGAGCTGACACTGGCGTTGCGGCAAACGCACTGGGCTGACTGCTGAAGAACTAGCCACGATTACCCTGTCCATCACCGCTCGCCACCTACAGGACAATGGAAATCTATTGACAGGCCACCCACGTTCGGCGTCATCCCGTCGAGGAAGACATGTGTGACAAGGAAAAGGGACACCTGCCCAGCGGGGAAAATGAAACTGTATATTGCAAGCCGCGCGCTACACACGCCCCCGGAAATCTGGCCAAAATCAAGAGTAGGGCAACAGCAGGCGGCCCCTGTCCGCAAAGCTGTGCTCAGATGGGTCGTGGAGAAGCGCAAAGTGCGCGTCGCGGTCCTTGGCTTCACACTCGGCCCGGTCGGTGTACTGCAGGGAGCCAGGTACCACGTCTTGGTCGGTGCCGGTATCAACCGTACCATCTCGGGCCTCCATGGGCTGCGGTGGGCCCCAGATACCCGGGCCACTTGGTCCGTCGTCCACGAAAAATGCCTGTTGGTGCCCATTCTGAGCGCGGTCGGAAGCAGGACGCCCTGGATTGCTCCCACATCCCAAAATCAAGTTGTCCGGTCCTTGGCGCTGCCCTTGAAGCTCAGCAACCGTTTTTCGCACCTCCTCAGCCGCTTTCATGCGCCGTTGCGCCAAAAACGATCCCCAAGTACACTCAATGGCCATGTTATGCAAGATGTCCACCGCCTTGCCGGTGTTAATGATCCGCAACACCGACGTAAAGCGGGCTGGTCGCAGAATGATTTTGAAGCGCGACAGTGTGACGGTGTACAAGCGCTCAGCGTCTTTCCGGACGGCTTGTTGTAGCCGGTTGTAGACGCGCCGCTTGGGGGTGACCGGGTTTGGGTGGGGCATTGCACACAGAGCATACCGGGGATATCCTTGGTCGGCCGTGTAGTCAAGCAAGCGACGAGTACGGCAGTTCAGTGTCTGGTTGATGTTCCGCGGCGGGCACACACCCGCGTTCACGTCAATCATCAGTGGGGAACACGCCAGCACGTTCATGTCGCTGTAGCTCCCAGGCGCCCCAATAGAATAGTTCCAGATGTACGTGTCCTCATCGAAAATGCTCTCAACCACCACAGATCGCTTACCCTTGCGGTCATGGTACTGCCCGGCCAGCGCCTTGGGGCACTTGAGCCACTGCCAATGGGTGCAGTCAATGGAACTTATGTAGCCCAGCATCCCACGGGCCGCGTTGCGGATCAGGATGTGCTGGAGTTCGTCCTCGGTCGGGCGGCGCATGTACGCCGCCTCCCACTGGTCGACGATGAAGTTGGTCAGGCGTCGTGTTGCCTCCGAGATGTTAGACGGAGACAGGCGACAGTAGTATTCGGGGCGGTCGTACGGCTCCCCATAGCCCAACACCCGCAACGCCGCCAGCAGCTTCTGGATGAGGTACGACTGCAGCCTGCCGGTCGCGTTAATCGAGCGTCTCCACCACAATTCATTGCACACGGCCGTGTAGAGCCGCTTGAAAACTGCTCCGGCATGCGATTGCGCTTCTCAAAATCTCATTCGCTGTAGACGGGTGGCTCCCCGCCGACCTCAAAGTAGTCGCGCATGACAGAGTGCGCGCCCAGGTCAAAGTTGCGGTCCCGGTTGGGCCGTCGGCCAGGGCGAGAACCACCGAACGGGCGCTTCTCTATGCTCCCACGCACGGTCAGGAGCCCCCTCCGGACGCGCAGGCCAGCCCGATACCCAAGCACCACGGCCACGTCCAAAATGTCGTTGAATTAACCATCTCCATACGCCCCGGCATCCATGTCGAGCGGGCCCGGGCCCGCTGTGGGCGATAAAAAGCACAGAGGGAAGAAGACGGCGAGCACGACTGTGTGAATGGACGAGGGGGCCATGACGCCGGTGATCGGGGGTGGTCGCCAGGACGGTAAGTGTGGCGGGGAGAGAGTGCGTGCGATTGCGACCGTCCGCTGGGCTGTGGGTGACGAAATGGGGAGAGCAGTCGGGCGCCCCCCCCGCCCCCCCCTCAAATCAGGCCCGTCCGCGCTGTTTCAACCCGACGGCGCCAGCTCCACCACCCCTGACGGGGCCACCTCGCAGTGTACCCCCTCAAATCAGGTCCGCGCGTGCGGGTCCGGCCCGATCATTCCAGCTGCTACCCTCGCTGGCCCCACGTACTCTCCCGGGGCCTCAGTCCAGTGTACACCGTGGGGAAAAGCGCTGGATGGCTGTGAGGGAGCCACGTGGGTCGTCGTGTGCGCTCGACTCGGGCCGTGACTCTCCTTCCACTCGTCGTCGGCCGTGACTCTTTCCACTCCTCGTTTTCTGCGCCTGGGCGCGCGCGAGGTGGTGTCAATAAATTGAAACAGCGTGGCTCACGCTCGAGGTCGAGCACTCGCCAGGTCCTTACGGCCCTTTCAGATCGCCAGCAGGCCCTCAAACCCCTGCGCGTGTGCCGCGGCT
>Ga0114955_1001279_pt1 | contig 11524 bp, 10 predicted proteins | sample Porto_5metaG_FD_87302 | JGI IMG/M metagenome (GOLD analysis project Ga0114955, IMG submission 87302) | Marine algal microbial communities from Porto, Portugal - Porto_5 metaG | ecosystem: Host-associated > Algae > Red algae > Unclassified | place: Portugal: Porto | collected 2015-02-02 | reverse complement strand
GCTGGGGGCCGTCGGGTTGAGCTTCATCGGCGTGCTGATGGTCGTCGGGGCGTTCGGCGCGGGTTTCGTGGCGGCCTTCGGCGCGGGGCAGGTCTGGGGGCTGCTGGCGGCGTTCGGGTTCGCGGTCAACATGATCGCGACCAAGAAGCTGACCGGGACCGAGACGACCCTGTGCATCATGTTCTGGCTGACGCTGCTGCAGGCCCCGATGGGGCTGGCGGTCGCGGGGGACTGGCCGACGGTGCCGCCGGACGGCACGACCGCGCTGTGGGTGCTGGCGCTCAGCATCGGCGGGCTGACGGCGCATTTCTGCGTGACGCAGGCGTTCCGCTACGGCGACGCGACGGTCGTGGTGCCGATGGATTTCTTCCGCCTGCCGCTGGTCGCCGTGGTGGGGATGGCGTTCTACGCCGAGCCGCTGGCGTGGAACGTGCTGGCCGGGGGGGCGCTGATCTTCGTCGGCAACTGGCTGAACACGCGGCGGGCGCGGCCCTGAGAATCGCGGTTCCGCTGCGGCCCCCGCATTCCCGATCCGGTCGTTTTCGAGCCTGATCGTCTCGATAAGCGTCGGAGGGATGGTTTTCGACGGGACCGAGTCGCATTCCGCCCCTGAAATGCCGGCCTTCTCGGGCCGGATGGCTGGGATTGGGGCATCGACTGTGACATAGCTGATTAAATTAACCAACGATAACGGCGGCACAAAGCCGTATTTCCACAAGGGGGAGCGACATGAAACCACCATTCACGGATCTGGAAGTATCCACGCAGGATGACGGATTCTACGAGGGATACAGTTTTCCGATCGCGGCGGTCAGCAAGTTCACGATCGTGCTGCTGGTCCTGTGGGCGCTGATCGTGCCCGAGAGCGCGGGGGCGACGCTGGCGAGCTGGAATGCCCAACTTCTCGACGTCTTCAACACGTTCTACATCGTCGTGGCGGGCTTCTTCATCTTCTTCCTGATCGTCCTCGCGATATGGCCCTTTGCCGGGCGGCGCACCCTGGGCGCGCCCGGCGAGCCGACGGAGTTCACCACGTTCTCGTGGTTCGCCATGATGTTCGGGGCCGGTCTGGGCGTGGGCCTGATGGTCTATGCCACTGCCGAGCCGCTGGGCCTGTGGAACAGCAACCCCGAAATCCTGAAGGGCGCGGTCGAGCCGGGAACCGTCGAGGCCATCGAATCGGCGTATCGCTACACCTTCCTGCATTACGGGTTCCATGCCTGGGCGATCTATGTCGTGACGGGGCTGTCGCTGGCGTATTATGCCTTCACGCGCAACATGCCGCTGACGATCCGGTCGGCCCTGACGCCGATCTTCGGGCGGTTGATGAACGGGATTCTGGGGGATCTGGTCGATATCCTCGGCGTTCTGGCCACCATCCTCGGCGTGGGGGTCACCATCGGCTTCGGCGTCAGCCAGCTTGTCGACGGCGTCTACGCGGTCACCGATCTGGAATGGCTGGTCACGCAGAACGCCGACGGCCCGCCGACGCCCAGTTCGGTCGGCCTGATCGTGGGGCTCGTGGTCATCATGACGCTCTCGACGCTTTCCGCCGTGTCGGGTGTGGGCCGGGGGGTCAAGTACCTGTCCAACCTGAATCTCGTGCTGTCGCTGATCCTGTTGATCACCTTCATCGTGTTCGGCTCGTTCGGGTTCGCGATGACGACCTACGGCCTGGCCTTCGTCGACTACATCCTGCACTTCATCCCGCTGTCCTACGAGGCGTATGTGCAGCCGTCGCTGGAAGTGTTCACCGCCAACCTGCCCGAGGCGGCGAAATCGCTGAGTCCGGACGAGATCGCGAACATCCACGCGACCGGTCCCTGGGGCGATTTCGCCGGGTTCCAGGGCGACCTGCCCGCTTCGGTCGATGCCGGGACGGCGGCGGCCCTGTGGGAGGCGACCGAGCAGGGACGCCTGTTCAAGTGGCAGGCCGGGTGGACGACGTTCTACTGGGCCTGGTGGATCGCGTTCTCGCCCTTCGTCGGATTGTTCCTCGCGCGTATCTCGCGCGGGCGGACGGTGCGCGAGTTCATCGTCGGGGCCGTCTTCGCGCCCGCGCTGGTGTGCTTCGCGTGGATGACCATTCTGGGGGCCACGGCCATCGACCTGGAACTGGGCGGCGCGGCCAACGGCGCGATCACCGGGGCATCGACGACGAACAAGTTGTTCGCGACGCTGGGCGTCATGCTCGACCCGGGCCTGCTGTCGATCCTGACCATCATGTGCGTGGTGCTGATCCTGACCTTCCTCGTCACCTCGGCGGATTCGGGCATTCTGGTGATGAATACGATCATGTCGGGCGGCAGCCTGCAGGCCGGTATCAAGCACCGGATCATCTGGGGCGTGCTGATGACCCTGGTGATCGGCGCGCTGCTGCTGGCCTCGGGCGGGGACGGGGGCAATCCCTTCGACTCCCTGCGCAATGCCATGATCATCGGCGCCCTGCCGTTCACCTTCATCATGGTGCTGATGTGCCTGTCGCTGGCCAAGGCGCTGATCAACGACAGCCGCCGCGAGAGCAAGGGCATCGCCACGGGTCCGGAAGCGTATCCGGCGGAGTGACCCGGGGCGGGGCGATCGCCCCCTGAGGACGACAGCGCCGCCGCCGGGCAATCCGGTGGCGGCGCTTTCTCGTGCGGGAAGCGGAGAGGCGCAAATCAGCCGCCCGTATCGCGCATCGCTGCCTCGGGACAGGCCATTCAGCGCCGGGTCGCGGGCCGGGGCCTGCCCGTCCACGGCGAAAATCGGTTCCCCTGCCGCCGGAACCGCCCTAAAGACGGGATCGACCGACAAACCGAACCCGGGTGATACTGACATGGACGTCTTTGCCGAATTCCGCGACACGGTTCTCGATGCGCTGGAGCGACTGGACCTGCCGGAATCCGTGCGAACGGATGCCGTCAGCGCCGAACCCCCGCGCGATGCCTCGCATGGCGATGTCGCGACCAATGCCGCGATGGTCATCGCCAAGCAGGCGGGCATGAAGCCGCGCGATCTGGCCGAGAAAATCGCCGCGACCCTGTCGGACGATCCGCGCATCACGGCGGTCGAGGTGGCCGGGCCGGGCTTCATCAACCTGCGCCTTTCGCCCGAATTCTGGCGCGCGCGGGTCGGGATGGCGCTGGCGGCGGGCGACGGGTATGGGCGGCTGGAGATCGGCAAGGGCCGGACGGTGAATGTCGAATACGTCTCCGCCAACCCCACCGGGCCGCTGCATGTGGGCCATACGCGCGGCGCGGTGTTCGGCGATGCGCTGGCCTCCCTGCTGGAATTCGCGGGCTACGGCGTGACGCGCGAATACTACATCAACGACGGCGGCAGTCAGGTCGACACCCTCGCGCGGTCGGCCTTCCTGCGCTATCGACAGGCCCACGGACAGGATGTGGAGATCGGCGAGGGGTTGTATCCCGGCGATTATCTGGTCCCCGTCGGCGCGGCCATGAAAGCGGAGTTCGGCGATACCCTCCTCGACCAGCCGGAGGAGCAATGGCTGCCCGTCGTGCGCCCCTTCGCGACTGAGGCGATGATGGACATGATCCGGGCGGATCTGGCCAGTCTGGGCGTGGTGATGGACGAATTCTTCTCGGAAAAGTCCCTCTACGGCACCGGCCTGATCGAGAAGGCGGTGGCGGCGCTGGACGCCAAGGGCCTGATCTATCAGGGCGTGCTGGAGCCGCCCAAGGGCAAGAAGCCCGAAGACTGGGAACCGCGCGAGCAGACGCTGTTCAAATCCACCGAATACGGCGACGACGTGGACCGTCCGATCCGGAAATCGGACGGCTCCTGGACCTATTTCGCCCCCGATATCGCCTATCACTACGACAAGCTGGGCCGTGCCGACGAGTTGATCAACGTCTTCGGCGCGGATCACAGCGGCTATGTCAAGCGGATGAAGGCGGCGTGCAAGGCGCTGGGCGACGGGTCCGACCGGCTGGACATCAAGCTGACGCAACTCGTCAAGCTGATGCGCGACGGCGAGGAACTGAAGATGTCCAAGCGCTCCGGCACCTTCGTCACCCTGCGCGAGTTGATCGAGGAGGTCGGTGCGGGGGTCGTGCGGTTCGTGATGCTGACCCGCAAGAACGACGCGCCCCTCGATTTCGATTTCGCCAAGGCGACCGAGCAGTCGAAGGACAACCCCGTCTTCTACGTGCAATACGCCCATGCGCGGGTGCATTCGCTGCTGCGCCGCGCGACGGAGGAAGCGGGCATGACCGTGCCGGACGACGCGGCGCTGGCCGAAACCGACCTGTCCAGCCTGACCCACGAGGCCGATCTGGCCCTGATCGCCCGCATCGCCGAATGGCCCCGGCAGGTGCGTCTGGCGGCGGAATCGCACGAGCCGCACCGGATTGCGTTCTACCTCTACGACCTCGCCAGCGCGTTCCATTCGCTCTGGAACCGGGGCAATGCCGACGAGACTCTGCGCTTCGTGCAACCCGACGACCCCGGGGTGACACGGGCGCGTCTGGCCCTTGCAAGGGCCTGTGCATTAACGATTTCCAACGGTTTGTGCATGTTGGGCGTGACGCCGATGCAGGAAATGCGGTAGGGTTGGCGAAACGGGACTTTTTCACAGGGAGCGCGCCGGATCAGGCGGGACGGCGTGCGGTGTACAAAAAAACAAGAACCGCCGGGCAGGACGATGAGCACAAGAGACGATAGCTATCCCGGCCTCGCGGCCGACGACTACGACGAGCGGGAGGGTGCGGCCGGCGGCAGCGGCGGCGCGATTCTCGGCGTTCTGATGACGCTCGTGATCGGGTGCGTCCTCGTGTTCGCGGCCTACAAGCTGGGCCAGCGGACGAGCGTGGACGATCCGCCCCTGCTGACGGCGGATGCCGGGCAGGCACGCATGGCCCCGGTCGACGAGGGGGGCGCCTTCATCGCCAATCAGGACAACGACGCCTACACCATGGTCGACGAGCGGCGCCGCAGCGGCATCGGGGCCATCGCCCAGGACGGGATCGTCGTCAACGACCGCCTGCCCGACCGCGCGCTGAATCCGGCGAGCACCCAGGCGGTGACGGCGGTTCAGCAGGATGCCCTGCGCATCGGCGAGTTGCAGCTTGCCTCCTCGATCAACGGCGAACCCTCGCTGACCGGCAATGCCGTGCCGGACCGCACGGGCGAGCTGGAACTCGCGGGCGGTGCCGAGGTGCAGGTTGCCGATTCCGAGGCCGTCCTGCGCGCCGAGACCGCCGCCAGCGATGCCCAACGTGCCGCCGCCGAGCGCGACCTCGCCGCCCTGCAACTGCCCGATGCCGGGACGGTTCCGGTGGCCCCGGTCAGTCCGGCGCTGACCCGGTCGGCGGATACCCGGGTCGTGGCCCCGCAGCCTTCCGCCGAGTTCGAGCCGCTGACGGAGGATGATTTCGGGCAGGGCCTCGTGCTCTTCCCCGTACCGCGCAGCAAGCCGCCCCTCGCCCAGCGCCCCGAATCGGCCACGCGCACGGCGAATGCCGCGCCGCGCTCGACGGGGCAGCCTTCGGCGGCGGTCGCGACGACGCGGGTTCCCGTCATCGTGCCGGTCCCCGTGCCTGTCGTGCCGGTTCCCGTCCCGGGCCGGGCGGTCGCCCCAGCCCTTCAGGTTCAGCCGGTGCGCGTGCCCGTGCCCAGCCAGCCCTCCGGCGATGCGCAGGTGCAGCTGGGCGCGATGCCGTCGGCGGATCAGGTCCGCATGCGCTGGCAGCAATTGCGCGCCCAGCATCCCGACCTTCTCGGGCGCATGGGCCTGCAGGTGCAGGGCGTCCGCACGGCCCAGGGGCAGAACCTGTTCCGCCTGCGCGCCGGACCCCTGCGCGATTCGCGGCAGGCGGCCCAGCTTTGCGACCAGTTGAGGGTGCGCGGCGTCGAATGCTTCGTCCCCGCGCGCTGACCGGCCCGGCATGACCGCCGCCGCGATCTTCGGCTGCGCCGGACCCGACCTGTCCGGCGCGGAACGCGATTTCTTCCGCGCGGTGGACCCGTGGGGGTTCATCCTCTTCGCCCGCAATATCGAATCCCCCGATCAGGTGCGCGCGCTGACCGCCGCCCTGCGCGAAAGCGTGGGCCGCGATGCCCCGATCCTGATCGACCAGGAGGGGGGGCGCGTCGCCCGCCTGCGCCCGCCGCATTGGCGCGGCTGGCCTCCCGCGCTCGATACCGCCGCCGCCGCGACCCTGACCGAGGACGAACGGTGCGAGGCCCTGCGCCTGCGCTATCGCCTCATCGGGGCCGAATTGGCGGATATCGGCATCGACGTGAACTGCGCCCCGCTGCTCGATCTGCCGGTCCCCGGCGCTCATGACATCATCGGCGACCGCGCGCTGGGGACCACGGTCGAGGACGTGTTTCGCCGGGGCAGGGCGGTGCACGACGGTCTGCTCGATGCGGGCGTGCTGCCGGTCGTCAAGCACGTGCCGGGCCATGGCCGCGCCGGGGCCGACAGCCACCTCGCCCTGCCGCGCGTTTCCACCCCGCTCGGCGAGTTGACGGCGACGGATTTCGCCCCCTTCGCCGCGCTGGCCGATGCCCCCCTCGCGATGACGGCGCATATCGTCTACGAGGCGCTGGATGCCGAGAATTGCGCCACGCTGTCCCCGGCCGTAATCGAGCACATGCGCGGGCCGATGGGCCTGACCGGCCTGCTGATGAGCGATGACCTGTCCATGAAGGCCCTCGACGGCGATTTCGCCACCCGCACCGCCCGCGCCCTCGCTGCCGGATGCGACCTCGTGCTGCACTGCAACGGCGACCCGGCCGAGATGCAGGCCGTCGCCCCCGCCCTCGCACCCCTGACCGGGGCCGCCATCGCGCGCAGCGACCGGGCGCTGTCGCTGCGCCGGGCCGGGGGCGCGGACCGGGCCGAAAGCGCCGCCCGCTATGCCGCGCTGGCCGAGCGCGGCGGGTTCCATGTCTGACGAGGCCGACAGCCTGCTGCTCGATATCGAGGGTTTCGAAGGCCCGCTCGACCTGCTCCTGACCCTGGCGCGGCAACAGAAGGTCGACCTGCGCGAGGTGTCGATCCTGCAACTCGCCGACCGCTATCTCGCCTTCATCGACGCGGCCCGGCACCTGCGGCTGGAGATCGCCGCCGATTATCTGGTCACCGCCGCGTGGCTCGCCTATCTCAAATCCCGCCTGCTGCTGCCCGCCGATCCCGCCGACGAGGACGGCCCCGATGCCGAGGAGATGGCCGCGCGCCTCGCCTTTCAGTTGCAGCGGCTGGAGGCGATGCGCAGCGCGGCGGCGCGGCTGATGGCGCGGGATCGGCTGGGCCGCGACGTCTTTGCCCGGGGCGCGCCCGAATCACTGGTCGTGGATCGCCAGACCGAGTGGCGCGCGACCCTGCTCGACCTGTTGCAGGGCTATGCCCGGTGCAGCACCCGCGCCGCCTACACCCCCCTGCATGTCGAGCGCCCCAGGATCTACGCGATGGAGGATGCCCTGCGCCGCATCGGCCTGACGCTGGGCACCGCGCTGGACTGGACGCAGTTGCAGGCATTCCTGCCCCTCGACTGGCGCGAGCCGCGACTGGCGCGCTCGGCACTGGCCAGCACCTTTGCCGCCACGCTCGAACTGGCCCGCGACGGCGCGCTCGCCCTGCGCCAGTCCGAACCCTTCGGCCCCATCGAATTGCGCCGGACGGCCCCGTGAGCGAGAGCGACAAGGCCGCGCTCGGCTTCGCGCCCCCCGATTCCGGCGAGCAGGAGCGGATGGTCGAGGCGATGCTGTTCTCGTCCGTCGAACCGCTGTCGGTCGAGACGATGGAGGCGCGCATGCCGCGCGGGTCCGATGCCGCCGAGGCCGTGCGGCGGCTGGAGATGCGCTATGCGGGGCGAGGGGTGACCTTGATGCGGGTGGCGGGGAAATGGGCGTTCCGCACCGCCTCCGACCTCGGATTCCTGCTGCGCAGCGAGGAAACCGCGACCCGAAAGCTGTCGCGCGCCGCCGTCGAGACGCTGTCGATCGTCGCCTATCACCAGCCCGCCACCCGTGCCGAGATCGAGGAGGTGCGCGGGGTCGCCGTCTCGCGCGGCACGCTCGACCTGCTGCTGGATCTGGAATGGATTCGCCTGGGCCGCCGCCGCGAGACGCCGGGCCGCCCGGTCACCTTCGTCACGACCGAAGCGTTTCTGGATCATTTCGGGCTGGAAAGCGTGCGCGACCTGCCGGGGGTGCAGGAACTGAAGGCCGCCGGTCTGCTGGATGCGCAGCCGCAGGGCGTGGTATCGGCCCGCGCGCCGGACGATGACGACGACGATGCGCCGGAGGCGGATCAGGCGGACCTGTTCTGATTGTCAGGGTGCCGCGAAATGCTTCGACAATTTCAGCCCCTGCCCCTGATAACTGGATTTCACCGCGCCGCCATACAGGATATCCGGCTCCGCCTGCATCGGTTCGTACAGCAACCGCCCGACGACCTGCCCATGCTCCAGCGCGAAGGGCGTCTCGTGGCACCGCACCTCCAGCACCCCGCGCGCGCCGCTGCCGCCGACCGCCGCATGGCCGAAACCGGGGTCGAAGAATCCCGCGTAATGCACCCGGAACTCGCCGACCAGGGCCGAATACGGCACCATCTCCGCCGCCGTGCCGGGGGGGACGTGGACGGCCTCGCGCGAGGCGAGGATGTAGAACGCGCCGGGGTCGAGGATCAGGCGACCGTGCCGATCCGTGTGCAGCGTGTCCCAGAACTCGTCGATTGCATAAGCGCCGATGCGGTCGAGATCGATCAGGGCCGAGTGCCGCTTGGCCCGATACCCGATAGGCGCGCCGCCCCCATGCCCGCGCAGGTCGACGCTGAACCCGACCCCGCCATCGGCGGCGGCGGCATCCAGCGGCACCGGCGCGCCATCGACGGTGACGAGGCGCTCCGCCGCGTGCAGGGCGACCAGCGCGTCGGGGGTATAGGCGGCATCGCCGGTGCGGAAGCGGATCTGGTTGAGGCGCACCCCGGTACGGGCCAGCACGCTGAAGGTGCGCGGCGAAATCTCGGCATAGAGCGGCCCGGCATAGCCCGCCTCCAGCCGGTCGAACTCGGTCGCGTGGTCGCCGATCAGGCGGGTGAAGAGGTCGAGGCGACCGGTGGAGCTTTTCGCATTCGCCGCCGCGCTGATGATGGCGGGCAGGGCGAGGCGTTCCTGCAACGGCACGAGATAGACGCAGCCCGTCTCCAGCACGGCCCCGTCGCGCAGGTCGATGCGGTGCATGGCGAAATCTTCCAGGCGGTCGGCGACGCTGCTGTCCCGCCCGGGCAGGAAACTGGCGCGAATGCGATAGGCGATGTCGCCGAGGCGCAGGTCGAGGCTGGCGGGTTGTATCTGGCCGTCCTCGACGGGCGTATCCGACCGGATCGCCCCGCCGCCGATCAGCGACCGGATGCTCTGGGAGGGCAGGACGCCATTCTCGCCGTCGTGGTCGAAATCGTGGTCACCGCTCTGCATGGGGGAAATCCGCTTGCGGTGAAAGATATTGGTCGGGCTAGCAGGATTCGAACCTACGACCTTTCGTCCCCCAGACGAACGCGCTACCAAGCTGCGCTATAGCCCGACTTGTGGCTGTCATAGCGCCCGCACGATGCGAGCGCAATCTTTTCAAGCAGCCTTTCGACCGTTTTCCAGCAACGATTCCCGCAGGGCGAGCAGGGCGTCGAGCGCCTTGCGCAGCGCCTTGCGGTCGGCGGTGGTCATCGGCACGGCACCCTCGGCCCGCTCGGCTGCGGATGCGGCGGCCTGCACCGGCACTTCCTGCTGCGCGAGGGTCGCGACCGGCGTACCGGTGGAGCGTTCGGCGATTGCCTTGACGCCCTGTTCCTTCAGGGCTTTCTGCACACCCTTGATCGAGAACCCGTCGACATGCAGCATCTCGCGCACGCCGCAGAGCAGCGACACGTCCTCGGGGCGGTAGTAGCGGCGACCGCCGCCGCGCTTCATGGGCTTGACCTGCGGAAACTTGGTCTCCCAAAAGCGCAGCACATGAGCGGGAACGTCCAGTTCCTTCGAGACCTCGCTGATCGTGCGAAACGCTTTTTCGGATTTCGTCATACAGTTGCTCCAACCACCCGTTAGCCCCAATCAATCCGGTCCCGTGCCTTTGCGGCACCGGACCCTTATTCGGCGTTTATCGTATCGCCGTTTATCTTGTCCTTGAGCACGTGTGACGGGCGGAACACCAGAACCCGGCGCGGATGGATCGGTGCTTCCTCGCCGGTCTTCGGGTTGCGCCCGATACGGCCCTTCTTCTCGCGCACGCTGAACGTGCCGAAGGACGAGATCTTCACCTTCTCGCCCTTGGTCAGCACGTCGGAAATATGGTCGAGAACCGATTCAACCATCTGCGCGGATTCGTTGCGCGACAGCCCGAGTTCGCGGTAGACCGCTTCGCTGAGATCAGCCCGCGTTATTGTTTTTGACGTCATTGTGACACTCGCCTCCCCCGCACGAACCACCAAACTATTCGTGAATTGGAAAAAGAGTCAATATCCAAAGGCGCTTAGTGGCCCATCAAACCGGCACAAACATGCGCGATTGCCACAGTTTCGCCTCACCAGCGGATGGTGGCCCCGCCCCAGGTGAATCCGCCGCCCATGGCTTCGAGCAGCAGCAGGTCGCCGGGGCGGATGCGCCCGTCCCGCACCGCGACGTCGAGCGCCAGCGGAATCGAGGCGGCGGAGGTGTTTGCGTGGTCCTGCACGGTCACGATGACCCGGTCCATCCCGACGCCCATCTTTTGCGCCGTGCTGGCGATGATGCGGGCATTGGCCTGGTGCGGCACGACCCAGGCGACGTCTTCGGCGGTCAGGCCCGCGCCGGTCAGCGCCGCTTCGCCGATCTCCGCCAGGTTGCGGACGGCATGCTTGAACACCTCGCGCCCGTTCATGCGCAGATGCCCGGCGATGCCGGTGCTGGAGGGGCCGCCATCGACATGCAGCGCGGCATTATGGGTGCCGTCCGAGCGCAATTCGGTGCTCAGGACGCCCCGGTCGGCGGTGGTGCCGGTCCCCGGCTCGCCCCGCAGAACCAGCGCCCCGGCCCCGTCGCCGAACAGGACGCAGGTGGCACGGTCGGTCCAGTCGAGGATGCGCGAGAAGGTCTCCGCCCCGATCACGATGGCCCCGCGCACCTTGCCCGATTCGACGAACTGGGTCGCCACCGACAGCGCATAGACGAAACCGGAGCAGACCGCCTGCACGTCGAAGGCGAATCCGTGATGCATGCCCAGCCGGTGCTGCACCCGGGTCGCGGTGGCGGGGAATGTCTGGTCCGGGGTGGCGGTGGCGACGATGATCAGGTCGATCTCGTCGATGCCCATCCCTGCCATCTCCAGCGCGCGCTCGGCGGCGCGGACGGCCAGATCGGAGGTCAGTTCGCCATCCGCAGCGATGTGGCGGCGGTGGATGCCGGTGCGCTCGACGATCCAGTCATGGGTCGTATCGAGGGTCTTCGCGAGTTCGTCATTCTCCATGATCCGCGCAGGCAGATAGGAGCCGACCCCCGCCGGAACCGCGCGAATGGCGCTCATTCGCTTGGCTCGGCGGTGG
>Ga0114955_1001277_pt1 | contig 11534 bp, 9 predicted proteins | sample Porto_5metaG_FD_87302 | JGI IMG/M metagenome (GOLD analysis project Ga0114955, IMG submission 87302) | Marine algal microbial communities from Porto, Portugal - Porto_5 metaG | ecosystem: Host-associated > Algae > Red algae > Unclassified | place: Portugal: Porto | collected 2015-02-02 | reverse complement strand
CACTGCTTTAAGTAAACCTCTAGAACTTCTTCTACTTCTCCTTGTAAGTAGTTTGTTTCTTTTAAATAGTAGGCAAGCGCACGATTTCGATGAGATGTTTGCCATTCTGATTCAAAGACGGTTTCATTAATGAGCGGTGTTTTCCCGGTAAGCATTGTTATCACATCAAACAAATAGCTTAATTTTTCTTTTGCCGTCTCCCCGGATAAAAGAGATGAAACCGTTAAAGCACCGGCGTTAATCATAGGATTGAACGGCTTTCCTGGTTTATGCATTTCCAGTCTTATAATAGAATTAAATGCATCTCCAGTTGGCTCTACATCCACTCTCTCTAGTACATAAGGAATGCCGCAGCATAAGCAAGCTGCTATAAAGCTAATGACTTTAGAAATACTTTGAAGAGTAAATACCGATTCATAATCTCCAGACTGGATAACAGTTCCGTCAGCACCAATCAAACAAATACCTAATTGAGACGAGTCTATATCTTTCAGAGCTGGAATGTAATCAGCCGTTTTTCCTTCTGAAGAAAATTCTTTTATTTGCTCTACCCACTCATGTAACTGCTCTTTTGCAGTGACGTGTAAGTAAGACATTTCCTGTTCAATTTCTCTTTTCATTAAAATCACCTCATCACTTAATTAACTTTTTATTTTAAAGCGCTTTCATAAATCGGGATTTCATTTTCGTTTTTAATGTACAATACAACCTACGAGAGCATACAAAAACCTACAAAACTTTTTGGAATTATATTTTTATCTTTGGCACTCTTCTCCATTGTGCTGGACGCTGTCACAATGTATACTAATTCACGAATCACTTCAGGAGGTGTAATTATCTGAATTTTAAATCTTTCATTCAAAAAGATCCGTACATTTTATTGCTCATGCTCATTACCGTTCCGCTGGCGGGGGAGCTAAAATTTTATCCGTTAAATGAAACATTTCGAATTACATTTGGAGCTCCTACATTTTTCTTTTTCCTATTGCTTTTAAAACGAAAAACCGTTTTATCTGGCGGCTTGTTAACCGCTTTAAGCGTCGTTCTCTTTCGCATCATGCTCGATTATATCACTCTCGATCATTTCCAATTTGCGGCTTCTGCACATACGCATTACCCTACGTTTTTCTTTTACTTTACGTATGCACTTTTATTTTTTATTTTTAAAGTAAGCCGCATGAACTACAGTGCTATTGTGATTGGATTGATTGGACTCATTATTGAAATAGCCGCTGATATAGTCGAACTAACTGCGCAGTATATCGTTTTGCATACAACCATTCATGTCGATTCATTATCCGACATGGCCGTTATTGCTTTTGCTCACAGCTTCATTGTACTTAGCTTTTTTAATATGATGACAATTTATGAATCACAGTCACGAGAACGTCAAATTCGCAAACAAAATGAGCACATGCTCATGCTTATCACAAGCCTTTATGAAGAAACCGTTCATTTAAAAAAGACCCTTCATAATACAGAAGTGATTACAAAAGCTTCGTACGATTTATACCGTGTATTAAATCAGCAGGAAAAAAAGCATTCTTTGCTAAACCAATCGCTCAGTAAAAAAGCGCTTCGGATTGCAGGAGATATTCACGAAGTAAAAAAAGACAACCAGCGTATTTTTGCGGGCTTATCTAAAACAATTTCAAATGAAAGCTTCCAAAATTATATGAAAGCAGAGGAATTAATCGAGCTGATTGTACGCATCAATAAAAAATATGCCGATTCTCTTCACAAACAAATTAGCTTTTTTTCCTCTCTCACCGGAGAACATTTCAGCTATCACGTTTACACTATTTTATCGATCATTAATAACTTGGTAGCAAATGCAGTGGAGGCGATTAAAGATGAGGGGATGATTGCTTTATCCGTACATAGACAAGCTGAACATGTAGAATTTCATGTACAAGATGATGGTCCTGGCGTGCCTTTGAAGTACGAAAAAGCTATTTTCGAACCTGGTTTCACCTCAAAATACGATCAATTTGGAAACCCCTCTACTGGAATTGGCCTTTCTTACGTAAGAGATATTGTTCAAGAACTTGGAGGTACGATTGAAGCTAAACATGGAGATAACGGGATGATTTTTATCATTCAAATACCTCTTTGTAGTCTAATTCAGAAAGGATGAGTTTATGCGATTTTGTATTACAGATGATGATTCAGCCATTCGTTCAACGCTCAGTCAGCTGATTGAAGATGAGGATTTAGGAGAAGTTGTAGAAGAAGTCGTAGACGGAAGCTTTTTAGATGCCTCTACGTTAAATTTAAAGCAAATTGATATCTTATTTATTGATTTACTTATGCCAGGACGAGACGGAATCGAAACGATCCGTCATTTAAAAGATTCATTTAAAGGAAAAATGATTATGATTTCACAGGTAGAGTCCAAAGAATTGATAGGAGAAGCCTATTCATTAGGAATTGAATACTATATTACAAAACCAATTAATCGAATTGAAATTTTAACGGTTATTCGAAAAGTAATTGAACGAATCTCTCTTGAGAAATCAATCGATGATATTAAAACTTCCTTGAATAGTTTAGCGACAGCCCATCACGCTCCCCCTTCAAGCCAGCCGATAACGAAACAAGCCCATCTATACGATGTAGGGAAATTCTTATTAGCCGAATTAGGTATTGTAGGAGAAAATGGTGCAAAAGATTTACTGGATATTTTACAGTTTCTGTACACTTATGACCAAAGAGAAAGTGTGGAAAAACATTTCCCTTCTCTAAAAAATATTTTTGTAAATGTCGCTGAGAAAAAATTGGGAGCTCACGCGTCTTCCATTGAAATTAATCGTGAAACCAAGGCTTGTGAACAGCGAATAAGACGAGCAGTTACTCACTCACTGAATCACTTTGCTTCTATTGGGTTAACAGATTTTTCAAATCCAAAGTTTGAAAATTATGCTTCTAAGTTTTTTGACTTTACAGCCGTTCGGAAAAAAATGAAAGAATTGCAGGGAGATTCTAAAATTTTGCCGATTCGCATTAACACCAAAAAGTTTATTCAAATATTCTTTTTGGAAGCCAAGCGTTTGTTAAGTCAGGAAAAAAGCTGGTATTGACAGAAAAGACGGAAAAGGTGCAGATCCCTCTTTCCGTCTTTTATACTAATTGATTCAGTTTTACTAAGGCAGGCCCATATATAGTACGCAGAAGCAGCTTCTCCTCGCCCTTTGCATATTCCGCTAGAGAAAAGGCTCCTTTTTCTGTTTCTACCTGTACATCTACAGAAACTGAGCACATCTTTAGCTTACTGACTATCATTTCCGCTTGTTTCACTGACAAATAAGAAGAAACGCGAATGAGTACATCTAAATCACTGGTTGTCGTGACAACTTCTTCACCGCTTGCAAGCTCGAACCCTACACTGCCGGTTGGTCCCCACGCAAATTTTTTAAAAATAATAGCCACCTCTTCTAAAGCGCGTATAGCTGGCATGTTTCTGGACCGGCCGTTTTGAAAAAGTGAAACAAGATTTTCCGGCCTAATCGTTTGTTTAATGGCCTGCTCAGATAAAAAAGCACCAAAACGCTGATTTCTTCGTTCTCCTCTTACTCCAACAGGTATCAGTTTATCTCGGTGAACAGCACGCCTTACAACTACAAATGGAGCCTTCGCTAAAGAATGCTCCACCCACTCGGGGATAGGTGTATAACTGATAAGCTTTGCTTCCTCTTTTAACTGAAGCAAATCATGAGCTATATATTCCATTGTTTTTCCAACTCACCTCTTACTAATAAAGAAGCTTTTCGCCCTTCCTTCCTTGCTTTCTCACTTTGTAGCCGGCTGCTTAAATCGTATACACTTTCACGGCGTACATCTTCTACTGCTCCAGTCAAAATATCTTGAATCGTTTGAACGTCGCGCTCTGTGGGCTGCTCTGGTTGAATACCGCTAATCAGTTCATATAAAGCACCAAGTGAAGCAAATGACTCAATATCATAGGCCATGGAAGGGACTTTCTTTGAAGCTTCTTCAAGTTCTTTGATACTTCTTTTGGTAATGCGTGCTGCTGACTGTTTGGACATGGCGTGAACATTCACTCCTTCATCTTTCAAAGCCAATATCCGATTTGATTGGTATCCATGAGCCAAAAATGCTCCTGAAATTGCTTTTCCGACAATTAAGGTAATAACCGGATGACCTGCTAAGCGCGCTGCTGCATAAGCATCAGCCGCAGCACCGCAAGCATAGTGAATACCTAGAAGTTCTTCATGATAGCCATACGCTTGACTCGGTACATCCACAATGGCAATTATAGGACGCGGAGATTGATTTCGATCTTCTTTTATCACTTCACGAACGTGCTTGGCAATTGTCCATCCTTCATCTAGTCCTACTTCTCCTTTTCGTGCACGTAAGAAACGACTATAAGGATTAGGTACAACCGATATATATCGGACCTTTTCTCTTCCTAACAGTGCGTCTTTATAAAGAACAGAAGGAATTTCAAAATCTGCTTCTTCATCATTTATTAAAGCGTTGATCCACACGCGACCGCGGCTGTTGGGCATGCTGCCTGGAACTTCGTTCAACGAGTAAGAGACTGTTGAAGAGATATGTTCATTTTTTGTTGCTTTATACAATTTTTGAAATTGATCAGGAGTCATTTTTTCTGACGGATCAACCTTACTAAGCAAATGTCTGTAAAAATCTACTTGTTCAGTTTTGCTAGCTACTTTTTCTTTCCTCTGAAACGTCTCTTGAACCGCTCGTTGAATAGCAGTAACATCATCCTGTGCTAAGACATCTGCAAAACCCGTTTCATAACGTTGAATACCGCCAATCGTTTTCCAGATTAAGCTTCGGTCTCTTGCGTCAAACTCTTCAACTCCCGCTTCTTGTTCGATCACTTCCGGGCCGTTAAGACCAAACCTTGCTTCTTTTGTCATAATGAGATAACTAAAGAGTGAAGCAGTGATAGACATTCCTCCAAAGCAGCCTACATTTCCTGAAATAACTCCGACAACAGGTGTATGCTCACGCAGAGCAACTACCGCTGAGCCAATTTCAGATATCGACAAAAGTCCATAATTTGCTTCTTGCAGCCTTACCCCTCCTGTATCGAATAGAAAAACAGGTCTAACAGGAACACCTTTTTTGTGATTATTAAGGGCTAATTCTAAAGCTCCTGCAATTTTAGCTCCCGATACTTCACCGATGCCTCCTCCTTGAAACCCTCCTTCTATTGAAATGACAATTGCTGGCTCTCCTGCTATCAGCCCACTTGCTATAATGACGCCATCATCGCTTTGAGGAACAATATCTTGCTTAGGTAAATGAGGCGATTCGATCCCGTCAAAAGGGCCGAGCAGTTCACGGAATGTGCCTTGATCTAAAATTGCCTGCGCTCGTTCTCTTCCATTTAACTCAATAAAGCTTTGATTATTTACTCCCATTTTCACTCACCTCCAAAGCTTGTGCAAGACGCAAAGCGACTACACCAGGCGTAGCACCGAAATCATTAATTACAATTTTCGCTTGAATCGTATGAACACTAAAGAACCGGTCTAATACGGCTTTCCAGGTTTCACTAAACCCTTCACTTCCTGTTCGTACTGATACATGAGCATGTTCTTCATCAGAAGGAACCATTAAAATTTCTAAATCCCCTGAACCAACAACGCCTACATGTGCGCGCTGAGTTAATTTTCGATCGGCTTTGTATTTAAACACTAACGTTTCCATTAGCCACTCCTCCCTGCAGACGTTTACGATTCTTTAAAAAGAGATATTCGATCTAAAAATAATACAGCAGCCAGCAAATCTGCACTTCCACCTGGAGAAGCGTTAGATGATAGAAAAATATTATCTAACGCTTCCAGCCGCTGTTTTCCTATTGATGTAGATACCCCTCCAGCTTCTAACACATTGGATGCCGTCATTTTAATCTCCTCTAACACAACCGGACCAGCACGATGCAAAATACACGTATCATCAAGATTGGCTATCAGCGTTACTAAAGTATCAATCCTCGCTGATGTTTCATGTATGCCTAGCTTGCGAGCCTTATGTAAAGCAGGCAAGCCTATATGAATCACGCGGGGAAATCCTTGCTTCGCCTCTCCAGCTGCTCCTTTTGCGCCATACTGTTTTTTCACACGGAGTCCATTAGATGAATGCAGAGGACAAAAACGATCTGCATAACGAGCAATTTGTCCTGCAGCTTCTGTAATGGATGCAGGTGATGCTTGAATGCCGCAAACCGCTGTTGCAGAAGCAAGTAGGCCTAATGCCCAAATAGCTCCTTTGTGTGTATTAACACCATCCGTAGCCGCGTACATAATTTGTTCGCCTTCACGTCCAATTCGAGCAATTTCTTCCCTTAGCATCTGACTTGGCTGCTTTCCTTGACTATATAATGCAATCTGTGAAAAGGTCGGTTGTAAAGCATAAGCAGAAGTTAACAGCGTTTCAATATTCATATCTTGATGAGATCCAGTTGTTGCTGCATCTACAAGCCCAGGCTTAGGTGTAAGCACCGCCTCATCAACCAGAGCAGTAACTGCCATTTTAGCTATTAGACATGAGTAAACCACAGCTGGTCTTGGCTCTTCTTGAATACTCTGAATACGCATATTCCTTACCAGCTCCTAAATTTAGCAGGGGGATTGTACAAGCCACCTGACCATTCTACTAAATCTTCTACACTTCTCGCCGCCAATAATGAACGCTTTGCTTCCGTACGGCGAATCTGTAAATCTTCCGGAAAAGCCACTAGGCCATCTCTGCGCATTCTTTCTACTTTATTTTGTTTGTGCCGTAACCCTATAGGCGTTACCCCTGCTACGGCTTCAAGCGCTGCTTTTCTTTCTTCCAAGCTTTGTGCTTTATATAAATAAGCAATTCCTTCTTCGGTCACGACATGTGTCACATCATCCCCGTAAATCATAACAGGAGCGGTAGCTAAATTTGCTTGTTTAGCCACATTTATTGCATCCAAAGATTCAACAAAAACAGGCTCATTTCCCGATTGAAAGGTTTCAACCATTTGAACAACTAGCTTTCTGCCTCTTGCTAGTTCGTGCTGCTCGTTTATCATATCCAACCAGGCAGGCGTAGAATGTCGTCGGCCTCTAGGATCATGCCCCATGTTAGGCGCTCCGCCAAATCCTGACAAACGTCCGGATGTGACGGTAGAAGAATTTCCTTCTCCATCTATTTGCAAAGTTGATCCTACAAAAGCATCTACCGCATATTGACCAGCCACTTGACACATCGCACGGTTTGAACGCAGACTGCCGTCGCGTCCTGTAAAAAACACATCTGGACGTGCTGCTGTGTATTGTTCCATTCCTACTTCTCCGCCAAAACAGTGTACGCTCTCAATCCATCCGCTTTCAATCGCCGGAATTAACGTAGGGTGAGGGTTCAGAGCCCAGTGCTTGCATATTTTCCCTTTCAGTCCTAACTTTTCTCCATAAGTAGGCAGCAAAAGCTCAATTGCAGCTGTATTAAAGCCAATGCCATGATTTAATGATTGTACGCTGTGGCGCTCATAGATACCTCGAATCGTCATCATAGCCATTAAAATTTGGAGCTCTGTAATATGACGAGGATCTCGCGTAAATAAAGCTTCCAATTGATAAGGCTGATCCGCCACGACGATACAATCAATCCAAGAAGCCGGAATATCAACTCGCGGAAGTTCTTCAACAAGTTCATTTACCTGCACAATGACAATTCCATCCTTAAACGCTGTTGCTTCAATAATCGTCGGCGTTTCTTCCGTATTTGCTCCTGTATATAAGTTACCTTGTGCATCCGCTTTATCGGCAGCCACTAATGCAATATTGGGAATTAAATCAATGAAAAGACGTCCGTAAAGCTCTAGATATGTATGAATTTCCCCCATTTTCAACGTGCCATCTTCAATCATTTGAGATACGCGAAGACTTTGAGCACCTGCGTACGAAAAATCAATTTTTTCAGCAATTCCTTTCTCGAATATGTCGAGATGTTCCGGCCGTGAAATACTAGACATAATCATATGAAGGCCGTTTATTTTATCAGCGCTTACTTCATTCAGCACCTTTGATAAAAAAGATGCTTGCTTTTGATTGTCTCCTTCAAGCACTACTTTATCTCCGGGTGATATAAGCAATTCTAACGCTTCAATAATGTGTGCATTACCCAATAACTTTCCTTTAAGAAGATGGTCTATTTTCGCAAGGCGGGCTGCTTTTTGATCTCGGCGAATTGTCCATGATTTTGAAGTTTTTTTTATGCCACTCATGTTCTAGCTCCTTTCTTCTACTCCTAAATTAAGGCGCTTACATTTTTTCTTTTTCCATTAGAATTAACACAGATTTCATAGTAGATTCGGCTGCAGAAATAGCCCTTGCTTCCGGAAAGCTCTTAGCAGTCAAATCCGTTAGTACTCTTCCTGGAGCCATTTCAATATATAATCTTGTACCCATTTCATACATAACTTCCGTAGCATCATGCCAACGAACGGGCAGGGCAACACTCGCTGCCAGATCTTCCTTAATATCAGCAGCTTTCCATAATTTCCGAGCTTTACAATTACCTATAAAAGGAACGACCGGGGCTTTTCCTGTCACTTCCGCTATTATTTTTCGTAATTCGCTCGAAACTCCTTTCATAAGAGGACAGTGAGAAGGCACCGTTACATGAAGCATTTTAGTTTTTCTAGCCCCTTTTTTAGATGCTTTTTCAAGAACTTTCTCAATTGCTTTTAAGGTGCCAGAAATCGTTATTTGATCAGGAGCATTTAGATTCGCTACGTAAACAGGAGCTGCATCAGTTGATATTTGATGTACAATAGAGAGAAGCTGATGTTCGCGCAGTCCCATTACAACCCCCATACCATAACCATCAGGATAAGCATTTTCCATCAGTTCCCCTCTTTTTTTCACAAGAAGAAGAGCTTCTTTAAAAGATAGCACTTCAGATGTAACTGCTGCTCCAAACGCCCCTATTGAATGCCCTCCTACCACGTCTGGCGAGTATCCTTTATTTTTAAACGACCTAGCCGTAGCCACTCCTGCAATAAAAAGACATATCTGAACGTTTTTATTATATTTTAACTTTTCTGACGAATCTAACGATAATACGTCTTGATTTAAAGCCTCACTTGCTTCTTCAAACGTAGGTGCTAATCCCCATTTATGTTTTATATCATGAAGCATACCAGCATATTGGGCACCTTGTCCTGGAAATAGAAATGCAACACTCATCGTATTTCTCCTTTCGACTTTGTATCTTCCAAGGAGATAGTGGATAATTTTATTATAAGGAATAGGTAAACAATAACTCTAATACATATTTCTTATATATCCTATAACTTGAAATCTATATAAAAAGAGATTGAGACATAACGAAATCCGAACAAGTTAGATTCTCCATTAAGAATCTAACTCGTTCGGATTTTCCTTTAACTAAACTGCTGTTGTCTCAGCCTCTTTTTGCTACATAAGAGACGGAAAATGCGGAAGCACTTCTTCACCAAGCTCATGTATGACTTCTTCAGCCGGGCGCTTACTATCAAAAAGAGCAAAAAAGAGATGGTTAACTCCTATTTCTTTATAAATAGAAAGAAGCTCAATTAATGTATTACGCCCTGCTCGAAATCCTAAACGAATTGGCGTTGGCATTTCATTTGGATCTTCTGCCAAATCTAGATGCATAGGCTGTGTAAAAGGTTTAAAAACGCCTGGATGATAGATATCAACCAGTTTCCTCTATTGTGCAATAGCTTCTGCTTGAAAATGAGGATGACGAGGATAGTACATCCAGCCGTCTCCATGCTGTGCAAACCACTCCATATTCTGCTGACTGTATCCCGTAATCCTCGTCGGAATACGTTTTGTTGGCTTAGGAACAACATTCGCTCCTTGAACGGAACCCAAAGCAGACTGGATAGTTGGAAATTCTTTATTTAATGCTTCATGTAAATAATGAAAAGCCTCTACAAATCGCATTCCTCTTTCTTCATGAGGAATGCCTAACCCCCGAAAATCTGCTTGACGATCTCCAGAAGATACGCCCATAATCAAACGCTCAGGAAAAAGCTGATCAATGGTTGCCATTTCTTTAGCCACGCGAAGCGGATGGCGAAGAGGCAGCACAATAGCAGATGTACTGAGCGCAATTTCTTTTGTTTGACTAGCGAGATATGTCAAATAAATCAGCATATCATAAATTTGACCCGTTGCTGGATCGCCAAATGATGGATCTTGAAGCAGGACATCACGAAACCATAAGCTTGTAAATCCATATTGTTCCGCAAGCTGTGTGAGTTCTACTTGTTTTTCCATCGTAGGTGTTTCATACTGATAGTTTTCAAGCGGTATATGCAAACCTAACGTTAACTCATGCTCTTTGTACATACGACGATACGCCTTGTGATGTTGAAATGTAGCCAATTGCCTTCTCTCCTTTTATAGCTAAGAGATCATCGCAAAAGCGATAATCTCTTGTTTTATTTTGCTTTTGCTTCTATTGACCGGCTCCATGCCGTTAATAAGACCGCTCCTAAAACCATCACTCCTCCAATCCAAGGAGTATGAACAAGACCAATTGAATCAACAATCAGGCCGCCTACAAAAGAACCAATAGCAATTCCAACGTTAAATGCAGCAATATTAAGCGCAGACGCTACGTTCACTGCTGAAGGAACGTATTTTTCAGCCAGGTTCACAACTAGCACTTGCAGTCCGGGTACGTTCATAAATGCTAATAAGCCCATAGCAAAAATCGTAATTGTTCCGGCTACTTTAAATGATGCCGTAAACGATAAAACAACTAAGATAACGGCTTGAATTAAAAACATCCAAAATAATGCTTTTAACGGATTTTTATTCGCAGCTTTTCCTCCGATTGTATTTCCGATGGCTACTGCTACGCCGTATACTAGCAGCAAGATACTAACTGCGCTTGGTGCGTATCCTGTTAGTTTTTCAAGAATAGGTGCTAAATACGTATAGGCTACAAACGTTCCGCCATATCCTAAGGCGGTAATAGCAAACGATAGTAAAAGCGGCCCGTTTTTCAAAATTTTCAATTGATCACTAAACTTTGCCGGCGGCGCTTCTTTTAAGTTTTTAGGCACCAAAAGAGCACTTGCAATAATGGCAATGACGCCAAGTAACGCTACTCCCCAAAATGTTGCTCTCCAACCGAAAGCTTGTCCAATAAATGTACCAAGAGGAACACCTGTAACCGTTGCAACTGTCAAACCTGTAAACATTAAGGCAATGGCACTTGCTCGCTTATCTTCGGGTACCAAATCAGCCGCAATAGTTGCACCGATAGAAAAGAAAATACCGTGTGAAAACGCAGTGATAATTCGTGCTATAAGCAGCAGTCCAAAGCTTGTTGATAAAGCTGCTACTGAGTTTCCTACGATAAAAATAACCATTAATAGCATCAGCAATGATTTTCTGCTCATTTTACTTGTTAATGCTGTTAATACGGGAGCTCCAAATGCAACTCCCATTGCGTATCCTGAAATTAATAACCCTGCTAGTGTAATGGAAATATTTAAATCATCT
>Ga0114955_1001276_pt1 | contig 11538 bp, 15 predicted proteins | sample Porto_5metaG_FD_87302 | JGI IMG/M metagenome (GOLD analysis project Ga0114955, IMG submission 87302) | Marine algal microbial communities from Porto, Portugal - Porto_5 metaG | ecosystem: Host-associated > Algae > Red algae > Unclassified | place: Portugal: Porto | collected 2015-02-02 | reverse complement strand
CTCAACACCCCCTGCACGAGCATGGACGAGTCGACCGAGATGGTTTTTGGCCCTCACGATGTCAGCACCTCCGTCAGCTTGACCGACGTCACATACAGCAGCCCGAGAGGCTGTTCGACGGCCAGCGTCGAGCAGAGCGCCCACAGCTCCTCCTCCTCTCGCTCCTCGACGGCCAGCGACGACTCGGAAGACGACCCGGAGCTAGACAAGCTGCTGGAGATGTGCGTCCAGCTACTCACATCCACGAGAGCTGCCGCATCGGATTCTTGCACCCGCGACAACGGGAAGTCGTGGGCGGAATGCCTGGTTCGAACGGAGAAGGGGTCTAAACGCCGCATCCGGATGTCTTTGGTCACCTTTGAGCATCTCTATGGGCTTGTCCGCCCCTACCTTCGGCGCCCGGGCGATGGTCGGGTTGGGCGCGCGCCGGCTGTGGCGCGACGTGTTCGGCTGCTGCTTACCCCTTTCTGGCTGGCTCATGGGGGCACGTGGTTTGTTGCATGTGACGTGGCGGACGTTGCCGAAAAGACCTTCTGGACCATCCTCCGCGAGATGCTCTCGGCGATTGCCAAAGGCCTGCCGCCCGTGCGTTTCCCTATTTCGTGCAGTGAGCCAGAATCCAACGCCGCCGACTTTGTGGAGCAGCTCGGAAGCCGCATTGCCCGGGTGGCGACTGTTCTGGACGGCACCCTGATCCCCATTCGTACGCCCCCGGCTGCGTGGCGGCTGGCCTTTAACACGAGAAAGTGCTTCTACGGGGTGCTGCTGCTGCGGATGGTGGACGCTCGAAAGCGGTCTCTGTAGGTACGGACAGGTTTGCGGGGGTCTTTGGGGGATTGTAGGGCGTTTAAGGAGGCTGAATGGTAAGATCGCCAAACTACACCTGGCCGTCATGTGCTGCACCCCCGTCTTGTTGTGCTGGCTGATGGCGGCTTCGCCTTGGAGTACTGGTTGCTAAAACCATTTCCATTGGATGAGATCACTACCCCGAAGCGTCACTTCTATAACATCTGCTTGACCTCGACGCGGGAGATTTTGGAGTGTGCGTTTGGCCTTTTGAAGGGGCGGTGGCGGGTACTGCGATATGTGTCTGCTGAGACGGAACTTGTTCCCTCTATTATGGAAGCATGTGTGTTGCTGCCCAACTTTCTGATCGACGTTGGCGAGGAGTGGGGGGAGCTTTTGAACGGGTCGGGTGGGGGGTCTGGCGACGTACATCCAGACGTGGGTGTGACGGCCGCGTATCACCAGGCCCTCCACTTGCGTGACCAAGTGGTAGATTTGTTGTGGCAGACGCGTGCCAGACTAAAGAAGCGGATGGACCTGCTGCTTGGAAGGAAGTATCGTTGCCGCGGGAGCGGCGGCCAGGACGCACAACTGAGCAAAGAGCGGAGCCAACTCGAAGGGAAAAAACGATGCGACGAGCTAAATGAGACAAGAACACTGACCAAGACACGTGGCTAGCCACTATATCGATCAGATCAAGCACAGCAATGAACTTTACTTGACACAATTACTCTCAGGCGTGTCACCGTGGCCGCCCGCATCGGCTGAAGGCCCACCGCTCGACCGGCTTTGGGGTGGTGCGTGGGCGGCGCCCGCAGAGCTCAGTGGCTCGCTCACGCCGTCCATGACGGCAAACGTCCCGGTGGATTCGGGTGCGGTCGCCGACTGATCCGCACTGGTCGTTTTTGTCGTGTCGCTGAGAGCCAGGGCGGCACGTTACGCCACAAAATCGTCCATGTGTTGCCCGGCATTGTTCAAAGCTACCACAATGGAGAGCATGTGCTCGTCACGGCGCATAGAGCGCGATACAGCCCGGTCCTTCTCGTCTTGCTCGAGCCTGCGCTGCTCCAACTCGATCTTCTTGTTGGCTGGGTAGATATATTTGTCCATGTGCTCCTTTGCCGCGATTTCCGACACCATGCGCACGCTCTCACGCTGCTCGGACGCGGCCTCACGCTGCATCGTGAGCATCTGCAGGCCGTAGACGATTGACACCGCCTCGCTCGAGCCGGATTTCCTCTGCTTGAGGGCACCGACCGGCGCCATGAGCTGCTCAGCCGTGTGCGGAAGAGACAGCTGGGGGGGGTCGAGCAGGAGAGCGTGGGCGCGCGTCGTGCGGCCAATCAGCTTTCTCGTCCCTAGAAGCCTCCCGAGATGCTGTGCACGCATCCCCCCTGCTGGCGGCATGGCCACTGCGTGCAGCCGTTGACGCAAAACGAGTGGGAGAGGGAGCCGGAGGGCATCTTACTAGTCGCGCACGTCGACGGCTGGGGCAATCGCCATCCGACACATCAAACACGTCGGCAATAGACCTCCGCGGACGAGGTTGGGGTCGCTCGGACGAGCCATCGTTCTCGAAGGCTGATCGAGCGGGGGACTGGACAGCAGCCGGCGGCGTTGGGTCATCATGAATAGTACCGCCGGCTGGTTCACCCGGCAGCCCGCGTTCCATCTGCATGTTCTTTTCGACAGCTTGTTTGGGGAACCAGAGAGAGAATCCACGGTCGTAAGAAACAAACTGGCTTGTCGAAAACAAGCATATGGGCAGCCATAAGAGTTCTTCGTGGAATAACCAAACTGAAAGCAGGAAGTTGGGAGAAGTGTCATAATAGGGCGTCGTCCAAAACTTTCCCTGTAGATGTCAACAAAACTAAGGGAGGCGGGTGGTGTAACCAATGCAAAAGACAGCTGTCCACAGCGAGGCGTACCTTTATTCTCTACAATCAGACTCGGGTCTTTGTTCTTCTTCAAGCTCTCGACCTCAGCGTGAAAGCCCCGTGAGCGGTCCTCCAGGTTGCGGATCTTTGACTTGACCTGCGTTTCCGTGTACGCCTTGGTAGGAAAGCACGCGCACAGGTGGGCCGCAAAGTCCCTGGTGATGTGGCTGCGGGCGTGCCACTTGCTCCCCTTGAGGCAGTAGTCCCACTTGTCTGTTTTCTGCACCATGAGCTTTAGGAGCTCCGTCGAGTCATACTTTCCACAGAAGAGCTTCCCCCCCCCTCGCGACGGCGCAGTAATCTTGCGCCGCTTGCAGGCATGCGCGCCCCGTTCACGGTCAAAGGATGGAGGTGGATATGAGGAACACGACCTACTAGGCAGGGTTGGTCGTACATGACCACGGGTAGGGCTTGGAGAGATGCGCGAGCGTCCAGACGGAGACCGACGGAGAGAGGGCAGGGGGCCAGGCCCTACCATGGGTATTTGTTGATTGAGTATACCCATGAGTGTCTGGGCGTCGGCACCCATACTCAAAAGCCAGTAGCAGGTGGGCGATTCTACCCAAGCTCGGGAACTCATACAAGAAAATACTCATGCGACAGCCAGAAAAGAGTTTATCAAGTGTAAGCGGAAGCTGACAGGCCTTCAAATCAAAGCGCCGCGGAGCTGCGAACATCCACGCAGCCTGGTCGAGCAAATCGCTTGAAACTGGAGCTCTGAGGCGGCCGCTTCAGAGAACAATCCTGTGAGAGAATCAGTTCAGCCAATCAGAGCTCGGATCGCTTTTGCGGCTCCATTCGCGGGCTATTTCCAACATCAGTTTGAACACGCACGCCTGGGACGTCGGCGCGAAAGACTGCACGAGGTCCACACAGCACTGTATCCGTCATGCTCAGCATTAGGACCCGATCCACGCCTGGCCAGCAGCCCTGACCACCGTCTTTGAAGCGGTCCACTCCCCCACCCTCTCATGCATCAGACGGCTCACCGTTCCTCCGGCTTGTTCCCGGCCGGGACACAGCTTAGAAAAAGCGGCCCCACACGCCTCTCACCATGTGCTGTGCGATGTGCCCACGAAGAAGCCATTCGGAAAAGCTCACGCCGAGCCGATTCCCCACACCCCGCAGCTACCGGGCCACGGCGTGCCCGCTCCGCAGCCAAGGATAAAAAGGTTCACAGTGCGCGGCGATCGAAAAAGCGACATACCTCACGTTCTGACGTCGGCATACCCCGTCCCCGCCTTCCGGCTACCCACCATCCCGAAATTTGATAGAGGCTGCCTCCCCCCTGGACGCGCTGCGAGACTTTTCCTAGGACGCTGCGGCTCACGCTTGACGCACACCCCCACCCTCGGCACTCGTTCGGCGCAACAACCACCCTTGCACAGGGTCTTGTTGCAACGTCATGGTCAGGGAAACAGTGATTGGGCCACGTCACGATGGCTCCGCGGTACCCGATTGTCTATGGCGACTGTCACCACGAACCACCCCCTCTGGCGCCGAGCGCTTGCAAAAATGTCCACCATAAGAGAAATCGCCCAGGTCAGATTTCAACAAGAAGAGGTCCCCCATTTCGCAAAGTAGCCCCGCATCAAGATTGTATGTGATGAGTGAGTATCGAGTACCCGCATCCTTGAATCTTTCATACTCCAATACTCGCGCTCGACTGCGAAAGTGCGAGAATACTCTGTCCCAAGATGTTCGGAGGGAAAATATTCACGACAAAAATCGATACCCATGGTAGGACCTGCGCCACACTGTTCCTCCGTGGAAGCCGCGGGAGTCCACGCTGTCACTGCAATTTCCCTCACCACTACTTCACCCCTATCTCAATGCGCCGGACGTGAGACACCGCGCCGAGATTGCCTCGGAGCGTGGACACGAGTTCAGTGCGAGCTGCCGGCAACTTAATGTTTCCGAACACCAATAGAACTGGAGGCTTGTCCCTTGGCATCAAATTACATTCAGATCCGCGAGCACGGGCCGCCGTTCATTGGTAGATGCTCGCGCTGACCCCGCCTCGTGGGCCATTTCTTCTTTTTTACGGGCACCAGACGCATGCCACGCTGGCCCGACGTGCAGTTACGATGCCGCCCTCTTTGAGCGTGCCACCCATTACTGCCATTCAGCGAGCCCAGAGCACGACGCGCGCACCTGCATCTAAAATGCCCTCTTCCGTGGCCCTCATTTGAATCCGAGCGAGCGGACAGTCTTAGCGTTGCTCCGTCCTTTCCTGACGCCGCTGCATGTCATCTGAATGCCATCGGACCGCTCCTGCAAGACTGGTGGGGTCCCTCTGACCACCACCCAGTGGTCCCCTGCCTCTTACTGCCTGACACCTGCCCATGCTGCCAGTTTCGTGCCGCTTACCGCGTGCTCTTGCCGTCTGTGGACTACCCAAACCACCTTCGACCTGCTACCGCATGACGATCTTCTCATTTTGTCCCCCCGTCACCACGCCGTCATGGCGCCGCACATCCGATGCCCCTACCGCACATGCACCAGGAAGTGCTGCCAATCTGGTGGGCTCGATCGCCATCTACAAGTGCGGCACGGGGACCTCGTCAACGTTGCTCAGGCCGTCCTGGCGGGTGCGGAGTCCGCACTGCGGACCACCCAACTGACAGCGATGAGGAAAAAAAGGGCGCGGCAGCAGGCGACGGTGACTGGGGAGGCGCTCAGACCGGCGGAGAATGCGGCGACGGTGGTGACGCCGCGACCTGGGGCGATCTCTGCAGTGTACCAGGCCGCGACTGAGTCGGAGTTGTGCGGGCCAGCGACGGTGCTGGTGCTGTGGGTGACGTCGTCGTCGCTGGCGGTACCGTGGTCGAATACTCTGGGAAGATTTCTGCGAGAGGAGCCGTTGGAGCCGTCGCCGACTTGTCTGTCGGCCGCCTGGACGCGGGGGCGTGCACCGAATCGTCGTATGACACTGACTGGACGTGCGGTGACGGCCAGTCGTCGACAGATTCCGACGCATCGGCTTGCACGGATCCACTGACTGGATCCGTCGACGACGAGTACAGTTCGACGTACGAGTACGCGATGGACGAGTTGCCACAAGATCTCGAGCCGGCGGGTGACCCGTGCGCCGCATTTGAAGATCGTTCTTTGGCGTCGATGCGGCAGTAGACGCCCGTGCAGCTGGGCGGGCAGATGAAGTCTGGCCAAACTCTGTGCGGGCGCGGTCTGCAGTGGTTCCACGTCCTCCGTAACGCGGAGCGGGCGGAGTCGGTGTTTGCGGGACTTAGGGACATGGGCAATTTTCCTCGCTTCGGCACACCCGCCCTGCAGCGCACATTCTCGTACGTGTGTACCGCCGTCGGCGCTGGGCTCGGGAGAAATCAGGCCAACGACTTCTACGCCACCGTGCGTGCCATTGAGTCGGCCTGCGACGGCCAGGGGCCTGCCGGCCTGCGCTTTCCCAACAAGACGCCCTTCTGGAAGGCCATTCGTAACGAGAAGCGGCGGACACTGAAGGCGCTCTGGTGGCGGACGGTGCCGATCGTCATTGCGGATAAGTCGTACCCCCTCCTGTACCGTGACGCGTTGAACGTGGCGCAGGTGCTCGTCCGGCAGGTGGCGGTGGACAAGCTCCAGTGGGACGCGACGGCTGCCGACGACGCCGAAACCAACGTCAACCACGTGTGGACTGGCCCCTTCGATAGCTTCGCGTTCTTTGAGAACTACAACGACGTACGGGACACCCTGCCGGAGGTCACAAAGGTATTGAGGCGGTATGGGTACTCCGACAGCACTATCCTGACGGGAAGCGGCGGTACGCTGGTTGCGTCCTTGTTGTTTTTCGGTTGGAGCTCGGCGTCTGCTCGTGCTTTTAAGTGCTTGCGTGCGGTCCGGACTGATGCAGTGCGGTTTGAGACTGGCCAGACTGAGTTTCTTCGCACCGCTTGGCTCTTGTGACCACAGAAATGCCATTGCGCCATCGCTCCTGAATTAGCTTGCTCGGTTTCACCTCTGATTCACCTCCCCCAGCCGTTTCCGCATACCCAGTGCGTCTGTGCGGCAGAAACACTAGGACGAAGGGCGTCCACTGGGTGGCCGTCCGCTACATACCAATGGTGCTCCACAGGTACGAGACCAGTGCCAGGGAAACGTCTTCCGCCACGAAGGCGGAATTGCTCCAGCGTTCTCTGTACCTCATTTTAGCCCACTGAATGGACGCGTCGCACACCGGGTGCACTGTGACTGTGGAAACCGGTGCTACCAGGACTGTCTCCCTGCGCCTTTTGCTCTTCTGCTGCGACTACCAGGAGGAGCGCAATCATGGGTCCCTCAAGCAGCAGGGCAGCACGTACGACCGCACGCCGTGTATGGCTGAGTCGGAGAGCTTTTCAGGGCGTCAGGGGGTCAATCAGCGTGGAAGCGATGTCACGTTCACGTTCACGGCTCAACTCGACGGCGCTCGTATGCGGAAAGAGCACGGCAACACCGTAGCGGTCAAGGAGAATGAGCATTCTAATGGCATACACTTCCGGGTCCCCGCCTTGGCTGGGTGGGCTGGCCTCGGGTCTGGTTGCAAGCACCTGTACCACGTTACCGGGTTTGACCGACTGCACGTATGTGGGGCGCCTCTCTCTTCTTCCGCAAGATCTCCAGTGAACTTTGTCTTGTCCTTATTCCGTTGCTATCGAGCGCGGAAGTGTACTGCTAGTGAAAAACGCACTGATGGCATGCGGCCACTGCCTTTGTTGCCATGCTGCTCCTCAATCCATGGTCTAGTTGGCCCTCTCTGACTTCTGTGGGCTATTCCTCCTTCCGAACAGGTTCTTGACGTGGGCCTTTCCCGTAGACTTTAAAAAGAGGTGCATATGTGCATCCGGCTCGTCGAAGATGAGTTCGTCCTCGATAAGGGGGCCTCAGGCCCTTCTGTGCGCACCGCAACCATGCGCTTCATGCACGCGTGCCGCATGGATCCTGTTCCGAGCATCACCCCGGGGTACGTGTCGGCTATATCTGGGCATGTACTTGTGTGCCCCAGCGCCCCACAGGTCAACACGCCAGCGTGGGAGACTTTCATTTTGGACGAGCTCATACACATGCGTCGCTTGGAGTACAGTGGGGGGAAAACGTTGTGCTGCACCACTGGCATACACTGACCTGCATACCTCATTGTGTTCGGTGCCGCTTCGTGTCCCTGATATCTTCTTTCGCTTCAATCCCCTGTCGCAGCTAATTTGTAGCTCCCGACAAGAAGCAGGCTGCGTTACGGGACGCCGATCATCGACGCGCCATGCACTTCCTTCCCTTCGCAGTACCCGCCATTCTCGGCGCTGCCACAGACAAGGGGAACCATTCGGTCATTACGTGGGCCATGTGCGAGCTGGCCGCTTTCGTACGCGACATATTCGCTCCCGAGTGCGTTGGGGGCGGCGTTAACGTTCGGCGTGCTCGGCAGCTGACTGCCCGGCTGACCACCTGGATGCACCACAACTTTCAGGCCCTGTTTGGACCTCTTCACACACCGAAGCTGCATCGCCTGCTGGCTCATGTGTTCGAAGAGCTGCGCCTCCGCGGCTCCCTCCTCGCTTGCAACACTGGGGTTAACGAGGCAAAGCACAAGGGCTTCAAAGCGGAGCACGCGCGCACGAACCGCGGGCGAGCGGACCACGCGCTCCAGCTGCTCGTGACAGAGCAGGTTTCTGATGTGAGCAGGGCAGCCATGGAAAAGAAAAGCGGCAACGACGAGAGCAATGCGGACAATAACGATGCGGCTGACAGTGCTCCCGAAGCCCTGGCCAGTCCCGGTGCCGTCGTGCCCACGCTGGCTGCGGCTGTTGAGACTGCGTCGACGAGGCTTCCTCGGCATGGAAGATCCATGCGTGTCGGCACCAGGGGCCAACGTGAATGAATGGCACTCTGACATAGTGGATTGATATACTCGGATATACTCAGATTCCCGAAAAACAAGCCCGATTATGCGTACTCTTATCTGAATGACTTCGCGCTTTTAATGGCTCTGAAGCGGATAATCGAACGTACAACGACTTACCAGTCTTCAAACGAAGGCAACGCACTACCTCAGGTAACTTGCCTCGCCCGGCGGCTCAAAACGCTCGAAGCCGACACGAGACACGCAGTATTTTGTTCGACACATACTGGATAGCAGTGAGCCAACTCACGGCACATCGTCGACGGCGAATGTGATTGGCAATCTGGGCGATTTTTCGGCTTTTGTCGCGCGCGGCAGCTGACGGGCGGCCTTTACGACCAGAACACTTCTCATTCATGAAGGTTAACCAAGGTAGCGAGATGGGCAACGATGCTTGCGCATCTTGCCTGGCAATCGCTGTCGCGAGCGTGTCATGGTCACGCATTGGTCGCGTTCACACGTTCCACCACAACCCGCTCTTCATTATTTCTTGGCAATCAGCATCGCAAGTACTTCTTATCTGACGCAGTTGTTGCAGAATCTGATATATTCTGAATAGAATCCCTATTCTTATTCATATCCTACACTTTTCAAGTTCGGGTAATATCCTATCCGTACTCAAGAAATTGCGTCAAAACTCTTATCCGATTCAGAAAATGCCAATGTTGAGTATATGGGAGTGGGCCGAAAATCGGCTGATTCATAAGCCTCTTGCGGCCGAGCGGTCGATCAAAGGCCTCTCCCAGTTCTTCGAGCTCTCCAATAACGACATCCCGACTGTACCGGTTGGGACTTTTCTCGCCCGTGGCGCTGCTCTCCGACGCCGCGGCGACCGGCGCCAGGTTGTCCGAGTATGCAACGAGTACGACGGCGCCCCGTGGTATGACTGGGTTGAGTCCAACACAATCGGCGGCAGGCGCCAGGTCGTTCGTGCGCGCGTCGTTACTTTCGGGGTGGGAAAACGAGCCGTGAGGCTCTCGGTCGTCGAGCGCGCATGCGTGGCTCCGGCTGTCGCCGGCTGCCCATTCGCGGCGTACAATTGCACGCGCCTACGGTTTGATATGCGCGATGCAGGCGCCACACCAACTTTGGAGTGTGTCCCTGTGAACTGTGTTCTACGTGAGCTCTGTGTAGAACACGACTGGGCGGATTGGGTGCGTCGCAATGGCTTGGAGGTCATGACCACACTTGCACCGACAACGAGAGAGGAGGTGGAGAATGCGCGATTCTTTGTAAACGTCTTTGTAAACATTTAAGCTATGACCTCCGTCTCTTTGTCCAACTGGAACCGCTGCGGTACGCTTCAATGAACTGATTGCTGGAGAACATGTTGCCTGTCAGGCGCAGCCGCGGCCATCGCATCGTGACCTTCATACTTCAAAGCCAGTGGTGGAAGCAGAAGCGTCTGATGACGATTGCACAGCAGAAATACCTGCGCCACGGAGTGAAGTATCTATGGTGTCTTGGTACTCTTGATGAGTCTTCTGTTCTTGATCGAGCCATTCTCTAGAGCAGGGCACTACCTAGGACAACACTTGAACCATTCCGTCTGCAGCCGTGCGTTCTATGGCACCACATTACAAGCAGCATGGCATTCAAGATGGCTTTGCGGCCAATGGCTTTCGTGATGCTGCCGATTTTGGGCGCGTATCAGTCGCTGTCGCAAATGTCGAGTGTTTCGGTAGGTGTCGTTACAGAGGATCCCTACAAAGGCTCCCGTGCGGGCTACGCGTGGCCATGGTCGCTGCTGGACGGTGAGAATGAGCCGGATACCGGCAGAAGGCAATATTCTGTATTCTGCGTTTCCATTGGATTGACATGTTGTGCGGACAAACAGAGACGCTAGACAGCGCTCTGGTGGCCCGCGCTTGCGCTTTAATCCTCTGCGTTTTAGAATTTGGGGTACTCACGACCAGTATATCATTGACCGTACCGTCAAGAAGCAGATAGGACCTTCGGAAGACCGGAAGTGGAGTCACGAGCCTACCACATTTCCGTGGTCGTCCCACAGTGCGAGCAGCGGCAATCACCTGAGCTGCATAGGCAACAAATGAACGGCGGTGCGGTTTCCCGAAAATGCCTGAGGCACGTTTGCAGGCACTGGCCTCAAGCATTGTTCAAAACTCAGCGTGGCGTACCTGGCCCTATACGGTGGGACGAGTCAATGGGCACCTGGGCAGGCCTCATCATTGGGCGACAGCGACAGTAGGTGATGCGGCTGGGAAGATTGATGGGCCGTCGTCGTGGTTGATTGCGGTGGGAAGTGTTGGTGAGTGATGGGTCAGGTGCACGCAGGCGAGGGTTGATGCCCTCGGACCGATGCTTTCCTGAGCTGCGAGACGCGATTAAATAGGTTATCGGTTCAACGCATCGTGCCCCCCCCCCACCAGAATGCCGACCCTGAGATGGCGGCCGACCGCTCAGCCCTGACTGCCTGAGAAAGCCGCCGAGCAAGCGCCACACAGGCCAATGGCGGCGGCGGTGCTTCGCTCCGCTCTGAGAACCTGCGGGCCCACCTCCGCCACCGGAATCGTAGTCCGTTGACAGAGCGGCGAGCGGCTCCATAACTTCCGCCTCGCTGCCGGTCGCTGCCCCCCGCCTCCGGCCGTTGGCCAGCGCTTGGCGGGCGCCCGTTCCTGCGCGGATGGCGTCGATGAAGCGCCTCCCCAGGCTCCCTTTTGCTTTTCCGCCCCACAATCACCCCCCTCCCCCTCAGGTGAGGCGGTGGCACGCCACTCCCAGGCGAGTGGCGGTAGCGCATCCGTCGGCATGGTCACAGGCGCCCACGAGGGCTACAGCGCCCTGTATCACCCTGAAGACCTGGGGTGGGGGCGGGAAGAGAACTTGTGGTTGGGGGGGTGAGGAGAACCTGTGGTCGGGGGGGGGGGGGGGGGCTGTGGGCGGGGGGGGGGGGGGAACCCGGGG
>Ga0114955_1001275_pt1 | contig 11548 bp, 10 predicted proteins | sample Porto_5metaG_FD_87302 | JGI IMG/M metagenome (GOLD analysis project Ga0114955, IMG submission 87302) | Marine algal microbial communities from Porto, Portugal - Porto_5 metaG | ecosystem: Host-associated > Algae > Red algae > Unclassified | place: Portugal: Porto | collected 2015-02-02 | reverse complement strand
ATTATTACAAACAGGTGATATGCGTCAAGCCTCTATTATCTAATGTGAGGAGATAACTCTCATGAGCAACAAGCATCCATTGGTTCAGGTCATCGAAAATGCGCAATTGATTGAGCGCCCAAGCTTTGCACCCGGCGATACCGTTGTGGTTCAAGTAAAAGTACGTGAAGGTGAGCGTGAGCGTTTACAGGCTTTTGAAGGCGTTGTAATTGCTAAGCGTAACCGCGGTCTAAACTCAGCGTTTACCGTACGTAAAATCTCAAGCGGTGTTGGTGTAGAACGTGCATTCCAATTGCATTCACCAATCATTGATAGCATCGAAGTGAAACGCCGTGGCGCAGTTCGCCGTGCGAAACTATACTACTTACGTGAGCGTTCTGGTAAATCAGCCCGTATCCGCGAAAAACTTGGTGCTCGTCCAGCTGCAAACAAAAAAACTGACGCTGGCGTACCTAAAGCAGTTGATACTGCTCCTGGTATTTAAGAACCAGTTTGCTTTGCCGCGCTTAGTCGTCTGATTGGACGCTTGATGCTTGGCAAAGCAAAAGTAGATACAAGCCCTTATTCATAGGTTTATTTATAAATAAGCGGGCCATACCAAAAAAGACAAAACCCCAATCTGTGCTGATGCCAGATTGGGGTTTTTGTTTCTACCGCTTTTATTTAGGCTTTAATTGCTGCTTTCATGCTGTTTTCATTCAAGATTTGCGTGACACGTTGGCTTTCAATGTTTTAGATTTCAATATTGTCTACGCGGCTGGTTTGGTCTTTAGATTTGCTGTACTTACGCAAGCGAATATAAAGAGTCTTATTAACAGTAGCAACGACTTTTTGCTGCTCATCGACGATATCGACGCTGTATTCACGAAAAACGGGCTCGCCATCTTTTGCCAACTCTTGAATAGCGATTACTTCAGCACTGCTAACCTTGATACGCGCGGTGACTTTGCTCTTACCCGGCGCGATAAATTCAATATGTGAGCTTTTATCCCACACTACGTAGCTGCTGCCCAGTTGGTGCATAAGCATCAGCATATAAAACGGATCTACCATCGAGTATAAGCTGCCACCAAACTGGGTGCCAACGATATTCTTGTTTAAATTATTTAAGCCCATGCTGACCACGCATAAACCTTGATCTAGGTTCATATGTTCAATCTTGATACCAGCGCCGATGTAGGGCGCATAAGTGTTGATACGCAGTTTAAGCAAGTAGGGCGTCAGTAATGGCATGATATTTTTTTTCGCATTACGTTTAAGCGTTTCAAGTCTTTTAGGTAGTAAATTCATCAATATTTCCTATTCCCTTTTTAGATATTGCTAGTCTGGTGGTATGGGTTATTTTTATTGTATTAAGTTAAGTATGACTGCAAGGATTGTTGCTTATAAGGTAAGTTTTCAAGCAATGAGTCATAAAAAGACGTTTATCATAGTGAAAAACCATGAAGCTCGCCAGTTTTAAAGCGTAACGAAACGGCAAGTGCGATGATAAAGCCATTATCTTGTTTGCATTCATTACCATTTTCTAAGTATCACCGATTGAGTCATAAAAAATACTTTTCATAACGATACGGATAGTATCTTTTAATGGTTAAAGCCTCGCATTATCTTTGGCGATGCCTTACAATAGCCGCATTTTGTTTTGAGCGGTTTTATTTTCCCTGTATTGGTTTACGCCGTCATAAGGTAAGTAGGATCGCGCAAACCTCAGTCGACATAAGGAAATGTGATGAGTAACACTCAGATCCCTGCCTCAGGGTCTAATCCGCCACCATCAAATCCATCCAATTACGACAGCGAGCCACAAGGCAGCTACCTTGATCTACACAAGCCCAGCTCAAGCTTTGAGAGTCGTGACGCCTATCTAAATCATGAACTACAAATCATGCAGCCAAAACGTTGGCGTGCTAATTTGCCGTTCCGCGATTATCGTTTTGAGTATGAAGATACGATTCCGGCAATGGCAGCGACCATCGGTAAAGTGGTGATGGTGGGCGCCATTGCTGCAACCTTTGCTGGTCCGCTTGGTTTGGGCGATGCTTTTGTGTTAGAAAACGTGCGTTATGAATTGCTTATCGTGGCGTTTTTTGTGATTTTATTCTCAGGCTTCCTGCTACCGACTGCTAACCTTGCTGGTACGCATGGCCCACTGATTCCGTTGATTCCTATCGTTGTTGCCGCAGGCGGTCACCCGATGGCCTTTGGTCTACTAATCGGTGCTTTTGGTTTGCTACTTGCCATTAGTAAAGGCGGCAGTCTGCTGGCGAAATTGACCAGTAAAGGCGTGTGCGGCGGCCTACTGCTATATTTAGGCTTTATCGGCACCACCTCCCAAGTCAAAAATCTATTTGCTTGGGCGGAAGGGATTGGTATGTCGCATATCGCCTTTGTGGTGATTCTACTGACGATTATCTTATACGCGCTGTTAGAGAATTATCAAAAACGCTGGCTTGCAGTGCCACTCAGCTGCTTGTTAGGCGGTGGAGTTGCTTTTGCGATGGGCGCGCCTTTTACCTTTAAAACCGCACCCGGTCTACCAAATATGAATCCGATGTATTGGTGGGGCGAAAATACTGGTTGGATGTTAGGCTTGCCGACTGTCGAAAGCTTTATCGTGGTATTGCCTTTTGCGGTGTTGGCCGTCGCTATGTGGTCACCAGACTTTTTAGGTCATCAAGTCTTTCAAAAAATAAGCTATCCAAAACGTACTGAGCGCGTGCTGATGGATATCGATGACACCATGACCAGCGCCTCTATTCGTCAGGTAGCAGGCTCTGTGCTTGGCGGTGCCAACTTTGCGTCGTCATGGGGCACCTATATTGTACCAGCGGCAATTGCGAAGCGTCCTATTCCAGCTGGTGCGGTATTAACGGGATTATTCTGTATTATTGCTGGTGTTTGGGGTTACCCCATGGATTTGGCCATTTGGGAGCCGGTAATGTGTGTGGCGTTGATTGTTGGCGTCTTTATCCCGCTACTTGAAGCGGGTATGGAGATGACCCGCGAAGGTAAAACCACGCAGTCTGCGGCGATTGTCGTCTTTGCTTCTGCCTTGGTCAATCCAGCCTTTGGTTGGTCGATTACGCTGGTACTGGATAACTTAGGCTTGATTGGTTCAAAAGAGCGCAGTGCCAGCTTAACAAAAATGAGTCGCTGGATTATTCCTGTGGTGACCTTTGTCATTTTAACCACAGTGATGGCTATCGTCGGCATGTTGCCCGGTATTCCAGCGCTTTTGCCAAACTTCCGTCACTAGATTTTTAACGTTTTCCATAAAAAGCCAGCCTCGATGCTGGCTTTTTTTATGACTTTGGTTAAGCCAGTTTTTGGCTTGCAAAATGCCTGCTGTTGCCCCATAAATATGATATTACTTACGTTTTTACGGTGTACTGTTTTTACTCTGTACTAACGTTAAAGCCCTAATTTAAGAGTCAAAAATTCTATGGTCAATGTCTCCGCATCGAGTCCCGTCGACGATAAAAAAGCCCGCCTAAAGCATTTGATTCAGCGCCTGCCAAATCTGCCAGGGGTGTATAAAATGCTGGGTAAAAATGGCGATATTCTTTATGTCGGTAAGGCCAAATCGCTGAAAAGTCGCGTCAATAGCTACTTTGCTAAGACCATTGACCATCCAAAAACACGGGCACTGGTAGCACGAATTCATAATATCGAAACCATTATTACCCGTAGTGAGACCGAAGCGCTATTACTTGAGCAAAACCTGATTAAAGAGCATCGTCCGCCTTATAACGTGCTACTGCGTGATGATAAGTCTTACCTTTATGTGTTTATCTCTGCGGATAAGCCCTATCCAAGATTGGCTTATGGTCGCGGTAAGGGTAATCACCAAAAAGGTCGCTTTTTTGGGCCGTTTCCATCGGCTCATGCGGCGAAAGAGACGCTGGTGCTCATGCAAAAAATGTTTCAAATGCGTCAATGTACCAATACCTTTTTTAAGCAGCGTAAACGTCCGTGCCTTGAATACCAGATTAAGCGTTGCCGTGCGCCCTGCGTTGGTTTGGTGTCGCCAGAAGAGTACGCCGAGGATGTTAATAATACCATTCGCTTTTTAAAAGGCGATTCGAGTGATATTCATCAGACGTTAATTAAAAAGATGGAGAGCGCAGCGGAAGCCTTAGACTTTGAAAAGGCGGTTTTTTATCGCGATCAGCTGTCTATGCTGCGCGAAGTACAGGCAAAGCAAGCCGTTTATACCGTAGAAGGTGAGGCGGATGTGATTGCGATTGCCAGTCAGGCGGGCATGACTTGCGTCAATGTGCTGACTGTGCGCGGCGGGCGCGTGCTTGGCGGTAAAAACTATTTTCCCGATATCGATAGTAATGAGCCACTTGCCGATAATTTATCGGCTTTTATTACTTCGTTTTATTTTCAAGTGACCGATGATTTGCCAGCTGAGATTATACTCAGCCATGAGCTGCCGGATCAAACAGCTGTTAGTGAAGCATTGATAACCCACTTTGGCAGTAAGACGGTCATTAAGACCAACGTTCGCGAGCACCGCGCTGAATGGTTAGATTTGGCCAAACTCAATGCCAATAACGCCCTAAAAACTAAACTTGGCGATTATCTAGAATTGCATGCGCGCTTTGGCGCTTTAAAAGATGTCCTCGCCGATGTTACCGATCGAACCATTGACCGTATCGAGTGCTTTGATATCTCACATACCATGGGCGAAGCGACCATCGGTAGCTGCGTGGTCTTTGACCAAGGTGGCTCGCGTCGCCGTGATTATCGTCAGTATGCGATTCATGATATCCAAGGTGGTGATGATTATGCGGCGATGAAGCAAGTGCTGACGCGGCGTTATAAGAAGCAGCCATTGCCGGATCTATTGCTGATTGATGGTGGTAAAGGTCAGCTTGGTATTGCTAAAGAAGTACTCACAGAGCTGGGTATTCTTAATGATACGTTGCTCATTAGTGTGGCAAAAGGTGAAGGGCGTAAAGCAGGCTTGGAAGTATTGCACTTTATCGATCATGAACCGCTTGATTTGCCGATGGATAGCAAAGCGCTGCATTTATTGATGCATATTCGCGATGAAGCGCATCGGTTTGCTATTACCGCACACCGTAAAAAGCGCGATAAACGCCGTTCCTCATCGGTGCTAGAAGTCATACCGGGGCTGGGTGAAAAGCGTCGCCGTGACTTACTTAATCATTTCGGCGGTATGCAGCAATTGCTTGGCGCATCGCAGCAAGAGCTGGCTGGCGTGCAGGGGATTGGTCCGGTATTAGCGAGAACGATTTATAAAGTGCTGCATGAGTAGTTTAAGCAATATGGGCTAAATTTGAGTTTGTGCTCATAAAGCCCAACAATAAAAAAGCTGTCTTAGAATTATCTAGGACAGCTTTTTTTATTTTAATAAACTACAATTATTATTCGGCATTTTCTATTTTATAAGTCACAAACCTAAAGTCTAAGCCACTTTTTTCATCGTGTTTTTGCTCAGATTCTGCTGTGACTACAAACTCATTTGGCAGTTCGGGATAAAAGGCATCACCATCTTCAATAACAGTATCGACATGCGTCAGCTCGACGCGGTCGGTATACATCATCGCCTCACTAAAGACCCGCTCGCCGCCAATCACCCAAATGGTATCAAGGTGCGCACCATGAGCAAGGCTGGCCGCTTGGGTCAGCGCATCGTCTAAATTATGCATCACATATGCTTTTTCACTACCGACCAAGCCATTTTGCGCGGCGTAGTCTAGTTGGGTCGTGATAATAAAGCTGATACGTTTTGGTAGCGGTTTGCTGCCCATCGACTCAAAAGTCTTACGACCCATGATGACGATACCTTGTATCGTGCCGTCACTTTGTTTGGTCGTCATGCTTTTAAAATGCTGCAAGTCAGCTGAGATATGCCACGGCAAATCATTCCCTTTGCCGATACAGCGATTGCGACTGATGGCCGCGATTTGGGCAACTTCGGTATTGGCATAGCTCATAACCTATCCTTTTTATGGTCTTTTAAAAGTAAAGCGATTAAATTTAGACGGCAACTTTGGCTTTAATAGCTGGATGCGACTCATAACCTTCAACGCTGATATCGTCAAAGGTAAAGGCAAAAATATCCTTAATGTCAGGGTTTAGGGTTAAGGTTGGCAGCTCATACAGCGAGCGCGTCAACTGCAATTCAACTTGCTCACGATGGTTTTGGTAAATATGACAATCGCCGCCCGTCCAAACAAACTCACCAACCTCTAAGCCGCATACTTGCGCCACCATATGAGTTAGTAAGGCATAGCTGGCGATATTAAACGGCACACCAAGGAATAAATCCGCTGAGCGCTGATAAAGCTGGCAGGACAGTTTATTGTCCGCGACAAAGAACTGAAATAAGGTATGGCAAGGCGGCAGCGCAACTTGATCCGCTTCCTTTGGATTCCAGCCAGAGACGATTAAGCGGCGCGAGTTGGGATTGGTCTTTATTTGTTCAATCACCTCAGTGATTTGATCGACGCCATCGTTGTCATAACTGCCGTCTTCACGCTTGGTGGCGCCATAATTGCGCCATTGATGACCATAAATGGGACCCAAGTCGCCAGCAGGACGATTAAAGCGCGCGGTTTGGTCAGCGGTCGCCCATTCGTTCCAAATACGCACGTTATTTTGTTGTAGATAATCAACGTGGGTGCTACCGCTTAAAAACCAAAATAGCTCATAAACGATCGATTTAAAATGGACTTTTTTGGTGGTTAGTAAGGGAAATCCATCGGCTAAGTCAAAACGTAGCTGCGCACCAAAGTGGCTTAGTGTACCAGTGCCAGTACGATCGCCTTTTTCAGTGCCATTCGTCATGACATGTTGTAGCAAGTCTAAATAGGCTTGCTCATTTTTACTGTTATGATAATTACTGGTCATAAAACTACTCTTTTGCCTGATTCAAATATAGCATTCAATATTTAAACGTGTTTTTAATATCTTACTTGGTAATTAACGCTTAATAAGCCGCCTGCTTGCCCCAATCATAGATGCCGCGTTTATAGGCATAAATCAGCATGATTAGACCAATAACAATCATTGGCGCGCTTAATATTTGGCCTTTGGTCATCCAGCCGAGTAAAATAAAGCCTTGGTCGGCATCGGGCTGACGGAAAAACTCGATAATAAAGCGGCTAAGACCGTAACCTAATAAAAAGATAGCCGAGACTGCCATACGGGGACGCGGTTTTGAGGAATACCACCATAAAAATATAAATAGCAGCAGACCTTCAGCTAGGGCTTCGTAGAGCTGTGATGGGTGACGCGGCAATAAATACTGGCCATTGACCTCAAGCATTAACGATTGCAATTCAGGATTAGCTTGTAATTGCTGCGCATCAAATGCTGCGGCTTGCGGAAAGTAAGTCAGCCAATTATAGCCACCGTCTGAAACGCGTCCCCATAGCTCGCCGTTGATGTAGTTGCCGATACGCCCAAACAGCAGACCCGTTGGTACACAAGGAATAATAAAATCGAGCACCTGAAAAGGGGTCTTTTTATATTTACGGGCAAAATATAACATGCCTAATAAGACGCCAATCATGCCGCCATGAAACGACATGCCGCCTTCCCATACCCTAAACAGATACGCAGGATTTTGTAGCAATTCACCAAATTGATAAAACAATACATAGCCGATACGGCCGCCCAAAATGACACCAAGGGCACCAAAAAAGACCAAATCAGACACCATATCGGTAGTCCAGCCATCTCGTTTGCTACTGCGATACCATGCAAGGCCATAAGCGGCGGCAAAGGCCAGCAAGTACATTAAACCATACCAGTGCACTTCTACTGGCCCCAAGGACAGCGCTACAGGGTCGAACTGAGGATGAATCATCATAAAGGCATCATATTATTGATAATGGAATGTGGCCCATAATAGCAAAATTCATCCGTTGGGAATACTATGATAAGTTTATCGATATATAAATGGATAAGGGGATGGCACATGGAATCAATAGCAAATCGGAGCAAAAACCGATAAGATGAAAAAAAGTGCTTCAATTTCTAAGGAATCCTTATGCAGCTGCCTTTACCAACATTATCCTTGCTCGGCATCATGGCTTCAAGTTTGACGCTATGGATTCCTATTAATGCACAAGCAGCGCTGAGTAATATTGAAAATATTACTATTTATCAAGGCTTAGCCAGTGTCACGCGTACCTTGCCAATCAACGGCAGTGGCGAGCAAACCCTGGTCTTTTCTTGTTTATCGCCGAACATTGATGCTGATAGCATTAGCGTACAAGCACTAGGTAATGTTAACGTCGGTGAAGTTAGTATCGAAACCTTGAGCGCTGAGCAAGCGGCGCAATGTCAATATGGCCATTATCAAGGCGATAGCAAAGTACAAGTCCAGAAAAACACTCTTGCCGATATCAGTGCCGAATTAGAAGCGGCACGCTTAACCAAAGCCTATCTGCAAAATTTGACCAAAGTCACGCAAATTAATACGGCTGGCACATTGGCCAATAACGCCCATGATTTAGAGACGCAAGCGGCCAATATTAATAAAAGAATTATCGAGCTACAGCAGCGCGAGGCACAAGCAAAAGATGCGCTCAATCAGCTTCTGACGGGTAGTACCACTGCAAAACAGAATAGCGTGACCCAAGTTAGTGTTCGCACCGCCAGTCGCACGCCAAGCACCGTTAAACTGCATTATCAAGTACGCGGCGCCAGTTGGGAGCCGACCTATCAAGCGCGCTTAAATACCGACAGTAAGCAGCTGAATATTACCGCTTCTGCCATCATCGCTCAACAAACTGGCGAGAATTGGAGCAACGTGCCTGTTATTTTAAGTAGCGTTAATCCCAATCAAACGACTACCAGTCAGCTGCCACGCGTTGAGCGCTTGTCATTATATGAAGAGCAGCAACAAGCTAAATTGGCTCGTTATGCAGCGCCGATGATGGAGATGGAAGCATCGCCTGTCGTTGTTGCTTCTGCAAGAGACAATTATGGCGGCGGTGCAGAGATGCCGCCACTACCGAGCTTTACCGTGAGTAGTCAAAACAAAAATGGCATCACCGAATATCGCTTGCCGCAGCGGGTCAGTATTCCTAGTGATGGTCGGCGCGTACGTACGGTCATCGATGAGCAGTCTGGCACTAGCAAACTTTGGCTACGCAGCACACCAAGTGCCGAGACCGCCGCTTATTGGTATGCATCCGCGCCGTTCTTGACGCCTGCTTGGGCTGATGGCTCGTTGCAGCTATACCGTGATGATAACTATGTCGGGCAGTCGCGCTATAATTATCAAAATTTAAAAGAGCAGGGTATTGGCTTCGGTATTGATCCAAGTTTGCTGGTCAAGCAGCTGACCGATGAGAATAAACAAGGTGATAAAGGCGTATTTAACCGTCAACAAACTAAAACCATCACTCAAGCATATCAATTTACCAATCAGCACAATCGCAGCGTACGCTTGCAGGTGTTAAGTGCTGAGCCAGTGAGCAGTGATGACAATATTAAAGTCACGTCGGCGCACACCCCAGCGATTAGCCAAAAAGACTGGAATGACCATAAAGGTATTGTCGCTTGGGAATTTGATTTACCAAGTAAGCAATCACAAGTGCTGCAATCGACGTATCAAATCAGCTACCCTGCCGATAAAAAGCTGAGTACCAACTAAGCGCTGGTAATTTAATATTTATATCAAGGAAAACTATGTGTATCGTCGCCATTGCTTGGCAGTTATTTGATGAGTTGCCGTTGGTTTTACTGTCCAACCGTGATGAGTTTTTACAGCGTCCAACAGCGCCGCTGCATCAATGGGAGGATAAGCCTATTTATGCAGGGCGCGATAAGCAAAGTGGCGGCACATGGCTTGGCATACATCAACAGCAACATGGCGATTTTTACGACCAAAACGGGCGCTGGGCGGCGGTGTTAAATTTTCGTGATGGCGTACAAGCAAGTAATGATGAGCGCTCACGTGGCGAATTGGTCACCGATTTTTTGACCAGCACTTTAAACCCATTGGAATTTGCTCGACAAATCAGTTTGCAAGATTACGCAGGTTTTAACCTTGTTATTGGCGATACGGCGCAAGCGGTGATTGTCAATAATCGTGGTCATGCACCAACGCCGTTATATGCTGGATTGTACGTAATATCCAATGGTCAGCCAGAAGAAGGGTGGTTTAAAACCGAACGCCTACGCGGTCGGTTACGTCAAGAGGTGTTGCCATTGATTAGCGAGAACAGCGCCCTTGACTACTGGCAAGCAGCGGCGTTTGCCGTGATGTCAGATAATACGCCAGCGCCAGAAAATAAATTACCCGAAACAGGTGTCGCTAAGCAGATTGAGCGCGCACTGTCCTCCATTTATATTGAATCTGCTGATTTAAGTAGTATGAATAAAACAGCCATGCCAAGCTATGGAACGCGGACGCAAAGTATTTTAACCTTACGTAAAGAAGATAGTTCAGACAAAAAAATCAAAGCAGCGCTTATTAGCCGTGAATGCCAGCATAGGCAAATCTAACATAAAAAAATTCCCCTATGAATAATAGCTATCAATAGGGGAATTTGTTTTCTATTTGAATACTTATTCCACCAACAAATGGTTGTTTTGTTCTGGAATAATCAGTTCTTGTTTAAGCGGTAGTTCGCGCACCAATTCTTGCAAGGCGCGACGATATACCCCGCGTTTAAAATGAATCACTTGTCCGAGTGGATACCAGTAGCTGACCCATTGCCAATGGTCAAATTCTGGTTTACCCTCATCAAAGCGGATGTGTTGAGTATTCGGCTCATCTAAGCGCAGCAAAAACCATTTTTGTTTTTGCCCAATACACAAAGGGTACTGCCCATGACGCACATAGCGTTTTGGCAAACGATAACGCAACCAATCTTGCGTGACCGCCAGTAGATCGACATGACGCGGATGTAAACCGACCTCTTCCCAGAGCTCGCGATACATCGCATCCATCGGCGTCTCCCCGCGGTCGATGCCGCCTTGAGGGAACTGCCAAGCGTTGTGACCAATACGTTTTGCCCACAGAACTTGCCCTTGTGTATTTGCCAAGATGATGCCGACATTGGCGCGAAAGCCGTCTGCATCTATCATGACTAAACCCTTTTAAATTGTTTAAAAATAGCTTATTTCGACAAGGTACAACGACAGCAATCATAGTTATTATAGGGTGATGACCATCAGTACTATGACAAAATAAGATTCATTACCGTTATTAAACCAAGAAACAACCAAAATGTGTAACAGTATTTTGCTATAAAATGTTTCACAAGATTAATCCTTTAAAATCAGTAACTTATAATTCTACTTTTGTAAGTAAATTCCGTAGATTTTTCTAACAATGATAAGTCGCGGTAACGATAGGTGTATAAATACTTAAATATCGAATATTATTGTTAAAGCATAAATAAGGTAGCGGTTTATAAAAGGTAAACAAGAAAAGGCAAACGAGGAAAGAGCGTCATAAATCTGGTTTTTGCTTATGCTACACTAATAAAAGACAGTATTTTTCAAAAAGAGATTGTATTTCAGAAAATAAGAAACCTTTACTATTCAAACT
>Ga0114955_1001272_pt1 | contig 11560 bp, 11 predicted proteins | sample Porto_5metaG_FD_87302 | JGI IMG/M metagenome (GOLD analysis project Ga0114955, IMG submission 87302) | Marine algal microbial communities from Porto, Portugal - Porto_5 metaG | ecosystem: Host-associated > Algae > Red algae > Unclassified | place: Portugal: Porto | collected 2015-02-02 | reverse complement strand
CTCCATGTTGGGGTACTGGATTCGTACGATTGCTGCGGATCCGCAAGTCGGCAGATGCTCGCATAAGTCTCTCCTGACAGTGTAAACAAATGGCAGTGGATATAACTGAATAATGACTGTACTGTATTGGCGAACTGGAGCCGCCTCCTCATAGCTCGGTTATCATGATCTTGCTGTAAGCGATCGGTGTCGAATACAGCTGAGATTAGAAGTCCGGACAAGCACATGTGTGTGTTTTCGTCAAGACAATCACTTCCCAATCACGGTGTGTTTGCGGACTCATGTCGCATTTTGAGGTCAATTATCACGTTCACAAGGGTGCTTCGTCTGGAGACAGGGCCTATAGCGAGAAGTCACTGTACCACGATCGCTGCTAGCCCAATCGAGCTCGAGGACCGCCTCGGTGCCGTTGACTCGACTGACTGCAACTCCCGCGATCAGCAACGTCAGGTGCCCAGAGCAAAGATCATGCAAGCCGTTTCCGCCCTTGAAACTGGGTGCAACGGCGCTCGCCCCTCGGTGCCGTCGTCATAACCCTGTACAATGGGACGGCCGCTGCAACTGCCGCGTGGTTCGCGAACGGGCTGGACGCACAAAAGGCCGTGCCGAGGTTGGTTCGCGAACTGCCGAATGAACAAACCACGAATTGGTCCAATACACAAGCACGAGACTCTCTGCAGACTTTGCGTCTTCGCCCTGCATCGATCGAGACGCACCTTGTAGGCCACGAGACGGCGACACGACCTCCTTCTGTGCGAGCCAATGGGTGGTCACTACGTGGTTGATTAGATACTGAGGACTAGGCCTTTGCGTCTAGGGTTACATCCGAGCGCTGTGGCCCTAGCGAAGTCATTCTTCCGAGCGGTAGCGAGCGTCTCGCCTGGACGACAAGATATACAGTTTGCGGCTCCGGTCGATGCTCGTGGAAGAAAAGCTCGGGAAACATGGAGTGGCACACGTACGAGGCGCCAAAACCAGGGACCGTGCTCCATGTTTCGCACTCCGTACGCCGTCACGAACTATACTAGAGGCATCTCCTCGGGCTTGGCCACCACAGGCTGCTTTCGGTCTCTTTGTGTCCCTTGGTCGCTTCGTACACAGTCCGGGATACTCTTTCTGAAGAGAACCGGCGTGAGGCGTGTTGACATGTGCACAAGAAAACGACGACACACGCTATCACTACACACGCTATCACTACTATAAGACTATCAAAGCAGCGTGACAAGCCCCTTCACCACCCACACCGACTCAAACGGAGCGCAACGCAATCTACGAGCTGCGGCCTGACAACAGCAAGCCCCTGACAACAGAAAGCCGCGGAGTATCAGGACTCACACACAGCATGGTATGACAGCGACGCCATACGATCACTCAATGAGGCCGACCCCACGCGCACTCCCCGCCCACACAACAACACCGCCAACACAATCCTCGTCACAGCCCCGGTGTGAGCTTACGGGAAATCCACGGGTAGAAGGCATTAGTGAAGAAGCGCGCGTCGCGGCGACCCGCTGCAGTCTTCTCCAACTGCTCCGGCATGGCGTCGAGCCCGTACTTGTCGCCCAGGTGGTACCAGTCCGGCTGGACATCCTCCAGGCTCACGACCTTGGTAACGTCCACCACGGCGAGGGCAGGCCACGCGTCTGTGGGCTCGTCAAATGGCCAGGCAAGGCGCACACACTTGAACTTAGAGAGCACCCAGTGGGGTCGAGCGGGTACTTTGCGCATGCGCTGGACGATGAAGCAGCACCGGCGCTCCGTCGCGACGGCGCGTAGGATGAGGCGTGCGCGGCCGCAGGACACCTCCTGGTCGTTTGCCGTGTAGTACTTTACAAAGGAGAACCACGGCTTCTTCATGAATTTCTCTGTGCCACACACGTACTGCATCTGGCGCTGGTAACCGTAGTCAAGGCGCGCGAAGATCCGCGCGGTCTTGTGGAAGGAGACCTTGTCGTCGACTTCAAGCGACAAAAGGTCGGTGACACCTGCCAGCCCCCACAGCAGTGCAAGGTCCCCGATCGCCGCGGTGCGCCCGCGGCCTGTCACCGACACCCCCCCCGTCGTGATGAGCTCCTGGCGCGTCCTCGTGTCCTCGTCGTCGCTCGCGGCGTCCTCAATGTGCCGCTGACCCTGCTCTGCGGCGTCGATCTCGGCGAGCTCGAGGAGAACTTGAGACTGCGTCTCCTCACGTCTCATCATATGTAGAGCAACGGTGGGGCCGCGCTTGTTGCTGCGCCGGTACATGCGCTTGCAGGCACCGTGCAGGCGCTCGTTGACGGATGTGTCTCCTTCCCAAAGGTTCCCGCGGTTCCTCAGCTCGTCACCGAGGTGGTGTGCAAGACGGTGTAGCTTCATCGTGTGGATGTCCCCGTAGAGGGTCTGGACGTGGTCCACCGCAAAGTTTCTCGCCGCGTGCTCCAGGTAGTTAATGTCCTCCTCAAAGAGAACATTAGGGTGGAGGACATTGTCCCCAAATAAGAGGTTGTTGAGCTCTGCGGCCTTGCGAAACATACTCAACACAGCGTCGTCGATGTCCAGGTTCTTGTACACCTTCTGATACTGCTCCGAGCCTGCCAGGTTAGGGCCGGGAAGCGCACCCATCGGCTCCTCGGCAACGGAAAACACATCTCCCTCCACGTCTCTCCACCCGTCCGTGAAGATCCCGACGTCCTCCACGGTAGTCGAAGCGGGATCTGCCAGCTGGGAGGCTTGTTCGATCGAGGTCCCCCCCCCCGCGGCTTCATCTCCGACAGCCGGCGGTCCAGCCAAGCCCGCGACCATGAACGGCCAGTACGGGCAGAACTGACGCCAGTTGCGGCCGGTAATTGTTGCTTGCTTCACCGCCGGTGGCACAAAGCAACTGTGTTGGTAGCGATAAGATGAGCACGTACAAGCACAGATAAAACGTACGCAGGTTGGTAGAGCGGCATGGGGGGAGCAGGGGGTGTCAGTGTCTGCATGTGGGTCCACTCGGCACCTGTGAGTAGCGGGACAGAGTCACGAATGAGATAGTCACCACGGCGCACATGCGGGAAAACGGGCGCATAAGAGAAGGCGAAGACAAACATACCCAGGAGTGGAGGGCGACGCTTTGAAAAGGCGGCCAAGGTGGAAGCCCCTCTGGTTGATGGCATCCATCGACGTCCGAACGGGGCCAAGACGAGCGGGAAGGTTCTTTCCACCACACACCGACTCGAGGAAGGCCGGCAGCCGCTGTGCCTGCATGCGGAGCACTCCCAGCTTCCAGACGTGCAGGACGTTAAAGGAGACTATGTTGTACAGGTTGCAGCCGCCAGTGCTTAAGCCGTTCATCGCTCCCAGTATCGGGACAAAGGCAAGCGCACTGTGTGCGTCGCCGATGACCTTACGCAAGACCGGTCGCGGGTCTTCCCGCCGGACGATCGCCGCCGCTAGCTGCGACTCCAGTACTTGCACCACTGGCCGAGGCTCGTGGAAGGATTCGCTCTGACCGCCGCCAGACAGGCGGCTGATCAAGCAATGCGAGCAGTAAAAGTTGCATTGATTTCCCATCAAGCAGAGAAGGTTCCACTCCTCCACCTGGTCCACAATCAGCCCGACAACACGGGGCACGAGGCGCATCATGCCGTACCCCGCCACCTTGGCTGCGACGCCTGTCGCACTTGCAGCAATCAACTTTTGGAGCGCCACTGCCAAGCAGCGCTGCAGGAGGTCGTTGCGGATGTCCGAAACCCCCAGCCGCGCGGATGCAGAGGTCTTATCTGCCTTGGGCACATGCTCGATGTACGCAATCGTCACCCAAAGTCCCCCGCTATCCAGCACGTTGACGTACTTGGCACGAACAGGGAAGATGTGATGGGCGCCAGACCACGACACGAGGGCCTCGTCGGCGTGCAGCTGGAGGGCCATAACGTGCGCGTCCTCCCCATGAATTCGCTTGACGTCCTTCGTCTCGTTGCAGTACAGGTCCGAGTCCAGCGTGCCGCGACGCGGCCAGTTCTGTCGCGTGTGGCGCGGCCTCATCGTCCCCGGCCGCTAATCTTCCAGGTAGCGCGACTCTGCGGTGGCACGCGCGTCGGCGGTAGACACCGTGTCAGTCGCATTGGGGCTCCCAGAGGTAGCCTGGCCATTGCCGCTGCCACTGCGTGCAATGGCCCTGCGACTACGCACCACTGGCACGATCTCCTCGTCGCTTCCGCCGTCGCTGCCACCCTGACCCTGAGCACCGCTCGATCCGGAAGAGGCACCAGCTTCAAGACGTAAAGCACTAGGGCCCTCCAAGCGCATACAGGCATCGACGTCCCCACTACGAATGGCGCCACCGTCCCGACCGATGGAAGCGAAGGCGTCCGAAGATCCTCCTTCCGGCCCGCCTCGGCCCGCCACCTCCCATGCTGGACGGCCACCATCACCGCCGCTCGGCAATCGCGACATGCCATCTCCCTCCAGGGATTGGCGCTCCTCTGGGCCAAATGAGACCAACGTCGCACTTTTGAGCGCGTCGAGGCCGGCGTCCAGCGCGTCACGATACAAGAAAGTGAAGGTGCGCTCCCCCAGAACGATAGGCACGCGCATCCACTGCCGCAGGGCCAACACACGGCGCTGCTCGTGCTTAGTCTCCGTGAGGAAAGAGTTAGCCGTCGGAAAGGTTTTTGTGAAGTCGCCAGGAGCGGTCCCGACCGTCGCCGCTGCCTCTATGTCGAACAGGAGGTGCGCGAGCACCAAGTGGTCGCGCTCCAACATGCCGCACCCCCCGGCCGTCAAAGAAAATGCAAGCGCGCGCCGCAACGCCTTCGTAGAGAAGCGAGACTTGCGGTTGATGCAGATGGGGTCGAATACAGGTGCAGACTTGGACACCTCGGGCAGGTCGTTGTAGTACTTGCGGATGCGCGCCGCCACACTCATGTACTCGGCCACCATGTTGTCATCGTTGCCGCCCGTCGGAGTCCGGCCTACGCCCCCCAACCCAATCCGTCCGCGCTCCATTCCGTCTGCACCAACGTAGGGGCGAGTGAGTCGCCCGGCACCAACGTAGGGACGAGTGAGTCGCCCGGCTCTTGACTTTGAAAGCATCATTTCGGGTGGCGCCTGGTCACCGTACATGCCTTGTCCACCACGGGGAGCTCCACCACCAGCTGCTCGTGCAGGAGGCGAGTCGTCGTCGACCACAATGGTCTCATCTGACGCGGCCGCTGCAACGGCCGCGACAAAGCTTGGATGGCGACCCGGCTCCACGCTTGTCCCCACCAGCCGGTTTAGTGAAGCGTGGGACGCCTGCATGTCGCCCCTGTCGCACACCCTCGTCGGCCGGGAGGCCCGGCCGGCCAGAGGTCGACATGGAGAGGCAGTAGGAGGAAGTTCCAGAGGGGGGGTCGGTGGTGGAGACAGAGCGGGGGAAGGCAGGCACCCCGGAAGTAACGCAATGGAGGGGGAAGCGGCTGCGGAAGACAGAGAGAGTGCCGACGACGGGAGCCATCCGGAGAAGCGAGAAGCTGGAACTCCGCCACTCTTGTACGGTGCTCTTCACACGGGAGAGGAAAAGCCGAGGGCGCCCGAAACAGAGGCCGTGATGCACAGGGGACGATCTCAGTGGAGTCGACCCCCGTCGCTGGAGGAAGTGGACCAATAAACCGCAGGTGCACGCTGCGGATTCACCCAAGCGAAGAGAGCAGATGCAGCACGGCAGATAGATGGCACAGGCCGGGTCGCACACGACGGTCACGTTGGCACAGGTGCAGGCACACAAGAGTATGACTCGCGCACAAGCCAGTACTCCCCCACAGCGCTGGAGAGAGTACGATAGCATTCGCCCCGCCGGCCGATCGCCGTCGCCGCTCAGGCTCCACGCCACAGACACGGCGACAGAGCAGGACACACACGAAATACCCGCAGCGGACACGCAGGGTGGGGTTGACGCCATGGCTGTTGCCCAGACGATGCAAAGTGTCCAAGAGCAGACACCGAGGGAGCAGACGTCACCCACCAGAGGCCTGACCCGCTCGAGCAGCGAGCGAGTGGCCTGGGACAGGGGCGCGGCCTGCGAAATGGCACAACGCAGGCCAGGGCCTCCCATGAACTTCCGAGCTCCGCGCTGTCTCCCGTCTTGGCCTCACAAACCATCAATGATAGAGGACCGTGTGCGAGGTCGATGAAGGTTCGACGCCAAGGGTCCGATCCGGTGACGGAGCAGGTTTACGAGTGAGAATACGGGTTCCACCAACGACCCTTCGAATTCATGGCCCTTTCTTCAGTCGGGGATTCGGGACCAAGACTTTCCAATTTGTGAGAGTCGCGCTTCAGTTAACTGATCATTCCGGATGGTGCAAGAACTTTCTTGCACCATCCGGAATGATGAGGGGGCCACGATCAAGAACACTTTCCAGAAATGGACGGAGCCCAACAGGCTCCGCTGCTCATCCATCGTAGCCCCTCTGCCAAGCGGCCGTCAATTTATCATTGGGCTTGCGTGCGGTGTCTGTGCGGCCTTGATAGACAGTTTTTGATCTGGCAATTAACTTCCGCGTGTCAAGCCGTCTCGGCTTCACCCGCTAGCCGTCCACGCTCGAATCGTTCACTGAAATGCTTTCGGCCATCGTCAGCGACATTTTCACCGTCTCGTCCACCATCGTCAACAACGTCGCCACCGATTCGGCGTCTTTGTTCTTTGTCGCCGTCCTGCCCAGGTTGCTGTCTTATCGACCAGAGCTGGTTCCGTGACCGCTGGAGCCATGACTCGGGAGCTGAGTGTCTGATGCGGCGTGGCGGCTGAATGCACTGGTAAGGGACCAGGCGTGTGGACCGCTTTGAGATTTGTGTCTGGATGTTTTGGGCGCTGAGCCAAGTGCCTTTCCATCCCGACCGAATGCGAGACAGTGGGGGGGTGCGTGGTCCTCTAGTCGTACTGCTCGCTGCGGTTGACTTTGTTACACCAGAGCGCGAGCTCTCGGCACTTGCGGCGCACGTAGAGGTGAGCGGCACACTTTCTGACTGCCCACAGAGCGACTGTGTTGTATGACACTGTTTGCTGGTACCTAGTTTCTTGTGGCACACCGGCAACATGGTTGAGGCAGCGGCACGACGACGATGTGTTGCAAGCATCCTGCCTACGCGTGGCAAAGCGGACACACGAAGCTCCTACTGCCATTGGGATCAACCAGTTGACTCTATGTGCAGGTCTGTTGGTATCCACGGCACTCGTGCACCTGTGCCAGAGAGCCGACACGGAGGACAACATGAGGCTGGGAATCGAAGGGGCGCAATATGGCGCAGTGAACGGCCTGTGAACTGGCTGTGGTGAGCTCTGGGATAGAGGCGGGTGATGCTCGGGAACGGAGTGAGGTCAGATTAGTAGCATGGGCCTCCATCCTCGTTGTGACACTGGTCCGAGCAGCACAACTGACCGTGGCTTGCGCTTTGTTCGGGGGGCCACAGACTTCTCGCACACACAGCACCTGCCGCCTGCTCCCGCTGCACTTGGACGGGTTCCAGATTCTCAACAGCGCCCCTGCGCTTGGCTCTGCCTCCGCGTGCCTCACCCCCCGCGCGGATCAAAAAGGAGCCTGTGATTTGTCGTCAAGTCGTTGGCTCTACTGGCACCCCACTTCCGTGCCGCCGCCGCGACAGGTGTCACCTTCTTTCACTTCTTCCGCCGTTGCTGCTCTCTCACACCACTGATAGTTACTGCGCACGACCATCATCCCCCCTCCCCTTCCCAAACCCGTAGTCGCGCTCTCTGTCTTGCTAGACGCAATGGCGCTCGCATTCACCAACCCCGCGACGCGGGCCTTTCTCAACACGCCGCAGCAGCAGACTCCGAGCTCCTACCACGAGGCCGCGGCCGCGCCATGGAGCTTTCCTGTTCCAGGCGCGGCGGCTACATCCAACACGGCTGCGGCTGCCAGCCATCCTCTGGCTCACTTCCCTGCCTCGCCCCCACGTCTTGGCATCAGGCCGAACTCGGCATCAGGCGGTGCACCGGTGTGGTACGCCGCCACTGTGCGAACTGCTCAAGAGGGAGGCTCCCAGACCCTGGCAGCCTCCTTGCCGTCGGTTGCGGTGGCAGGTGCGCACGACCAAGGTGTGCACCTGCGTGCGCTGGAAGCACCTTCAACGTCGGTGGCTCCCTCCATTGCCTATGCGGCACCCCACCGTCCAGCGAGTGACTTTTCCGTACGGCGAGCAGCTACTGCATCTGCCGCCGCAGGTAGCCGCCCGGCTTCACCGGCGGCGACGGACAGCTCATCTGGTGCAGACGCGGCTCGGCTGACGGGTATTGACGCCCGCCGCGCCGGAGCTCGCTACGGTGTTATCCCTGCGTGGGCGACGGAATCAGGGACACCGCGGGGGCGCTCGGCCCGTCGTCTGCGGATGGCCAACACTCCTCGGTCTCCCAGTCGGTCTCCGACGCGCCAGACGCGTGACGGCAGCGAGAACGCGGCTGAAGCCGTCCCAGGTCGCTTCCGAGAAGGGATGCACGACGCAGGCAAGCGAATCGACGGCGCAATGATGTCGGACCTGATCTACTTCGTTACGTCAACATCGGTGGGCACGCGCCGGGTACTCAACCGAATGGAGCAGCAATCGGTCATCGTCAGCAACCAGCAGCGCCAAGTGCAGTGCGTGCTCAACCGCATCGCTGTCCACGGTGACATGGCCCTTCAAGCGCGCCAAGAGGCCGTTCAAAGCGAGGAGGACATGAAAGAGAAGCTGGACGCCATCACGACGATGCTGAAGGAGAAGCTTCTCGACGAGGACGAAGACGAGACGGACATAACCGAGGAAGATAAGGCTGCCTGGGTGCTGGACGTTGCGGTAAGTTCATCTCTTTGCCTCCACGTTACTGGAGACCGGTTTGTTTGATTCTTCCGGTTGGTGCTGCGTGATCCATTTTCTCTCCGCCCTCTTCGCGTAGGCGACTTTTTCTCACGCGATCCTCCACTTCTGTATCTCCTGCTTTCTCGTGTCTTGTTTTGAGCTATTTTCTTGACTTTGTCCCCTTTCCACCATTTCATTTTCATCAGAGGGCGCTGGACGAGTGGCTCGAGGTGCGCTTCCTGACGGGAGTGTGCGGGGCGGACGTCTAGCCGGATCACTCGGAAAGCAACCGGCAGGTGCAAGAATGGACCATGACGCGCGTGGCCGTTGACGCGGCAACATCTATCCCGCTCCTTCAAGAGAAGTGGAGCCTTCCGGCCCGCTCTCCTGTTCCTGGCCGGGACGGGGACGACAAAGGACATGCGAAAGCAACGACACGCGCCTGTCGCTATCTCAACCGGCGCGTATCGCACTTTTTCCAGAGGATCGGCGACCGTGTATCGTCTGCATACACGATGAAGCTGTTTCACCTGACGGGGATGGGCGTACTGCGTCGAGCGCGAGCGGACCGCCCAAAGATGGAGGTATTCCTTTCTAACAATCTCGCGGCGGACCTCCTGGCTGACGTCGAGTTCATCACCGACTCGGACAGCCGCAACGCTCTCCTCCACGCTGGTCGTGAGGTCTTCACGTCGTTTGGCGAAGGCAACCGCTTCTCCGAGCCTTGCCGCACACCTACTGGCCATTCGACGGGATCCGTTGCGCTGGTGTGCCTGCAGGCGCACCTGGCCGTCTTCACTATCAAGGTGCGGGAGCACTTGAAGCTCCGCCAGCGCGTTACAGGCACCGGGCCGCGGTCCAACTTCAACACCGGCCACCGCCAGACCTGGGAGGCCGAGCTCGAGGTCCTTGATGGGCATCTAATGAGCCAGGGAGCTCGCCAACGTAACAGTCTTCGCCTCATTGACGGTCACAAGGATTACCGCGAGCTCAGCGTGTGCCCTCCGAGCATTTCGGAGCCGCTGGTGCCCCTGTCAATTGCCAGTGCCCTTGAGGCCTTTGGCGCTGCCGACAGCGTTTGGAACGCCTATGCTGTGTCTCGCCCGTATGTTGCGGGCCCGATTTCTCCGCTGGAGAGCCCTGGTGGTGGCGTGGTGGCACCCACTTCAGGTGTGGCCGGTGTCGATGCAGGTGCCACCGGGCCTGTTGTTGGCTCTGGCTCTGGGGCGCGTACTAACTCCACGGCGCCGGCGGGCTCAACGGCGGCGGGAGACTCAACGAGGGCTGGGGGCTCAGCGGGGGCTGCGGCCGGCACAACGGCGTGGGGCTCGAGGGTGGTGGGAAGCTCAGCGGTGGCGGCAGGCTCGATGGCGGCGGGTTCGGCGGCGGCGGCGGGCTCGACGGTGCCGGCGGCGGCGTCGGCGGCGGCGGCGGGCCCGGCGGCTGCAGGGGAATCGGCCGCGGCCGGTGTGTCGTACGACATCCGTACGTAGGGTGAGGTCAGGGCGCGGCTGGGCTTGCCGATGCGCGATGTAGATGCCTTCCTCGCCGAGCGATCGTTGCTCGTTCATTCTCTGGTTGCGTGGATGGTGATCGAGGAGACTCGGCGCGATGCAGTGTTGTGCTTGCTAGCCGGCGACGACTGGCTTCGTGCTGCTGCTCTGGGACCGAGAGTGGTACCTTTCTTTGTTCCTTGTATGCATTGCATTGCTTCGGCGTCTGCATATGTTTTCTTAGCGTGTAGCTATTCTGACGGTTATCTCTCCTTCGTAGCTAATTAAGCGCGGTGTCTAGCACCGGTGCCGTCTGTTAGCATCTTTAGTACCAATCGCGCGACTCGACAAGAGGATCACTTTGTTGAAGCCAACGCGATTTGGTTGTCAGTCATAGGAGTCTCGAGACTAGGACCATGCACCGCGACGGCACTGTGACGAAATCCTGGAAGTCCCGGGGTTCGTCCGGGATCCGCCGGAGGACGGCCGCTGTACACCCAGCTTGGCCGTTGCTGCTCGATAGGGTTCAGACGGTGGGCACTGTTGCGGCCCACACATATGCGTCACACACCATCGAGTGAATCGCCACGCCTCTGCCCGTCCACAGCCGGATCTGTTGAGAAAAGTGTGTGCGCTCCACTTGTCTTGTTGGAGGAGGCACGGATCTACGTGGACGGGATCCTGGCTTGGTGAAAGACTTTCAAACGGCGCTTGAAGGTCGACGGCATAAATACGTACACTACCGACGCCCGCCCCCATCGCCACTGCCATCACGGCTCTGCATCCGCACGCGTGGCCTCGTGAGCCACCGACGCAGTGGCATGCCCTTAGCCCCCCCCTTCCGGTGGACGCACCCTACTTTGTGGCAGCCGCTTCCCGTGTTGTTGCAGGAAGCGTAGGGCATCCCCTCCCCCGTGGCGATGCGGCCCCGCCGTTGAGAGCTGCCCGTGGGATGGTGCGCCACGTTTCTGGTGGGGGGGGGGAGGCGCCGCGGTGCCCCCGCTGTGGCGGAGCGGCTTGGCGACGAGGGGCCGTCGATGGCGCTTGTAGCAACAGCGGCCGCCACCGCCGCGGCAGCGATGAGAAGGACCGCCGCCGCCGCACCGCCGGCGGCCATGGCGGCGCGTCTAACCTGGTTATCGCCGGGCGTGGCGGCGTCGGGCCGCACGCGGCTGCCGCGGCAGCTGACCGCAGTCGCGTCGCCCCTCCTTGCCGCCCCCCCCGCCGCCGCGGCCGCCGCCGCCGCCGTGGCCAACGTGCCACCCTGTAGGGTG